>Ga0164241_10000625_pt1 | contig 58236 bp, 40 predicted proteins | sample OricomyardsoilBY_FD_108780 | JGI IMG/M metagenome (GOLD analysis project Ga0164241, IMG submission 108780) | Backyard soil microbial communities from Emeryville, California, USA - Original compost - Back yard soil (BY) | ecosystem: Environmental > Terrestrial > Soil > Unclassified | place: USA...
ATCGAGGTGAGCATGATCGGGAAGGCCTGTGCGATCGCGTAGTTCGCTCCCCATTGGAAGAAGCCGGCGACGGCGAGCGCCGAGCCGCGGATCTGGTTTGGGAACATTTCGCCGAGCATCACCCACATCACCGGGCCCCAGCTAACGTTGAAGAAGATGACGTAGATGTTGGCCGCGACGACCGCGATTGTGCCGGTGTCTTTCGAGAGGACGAGCTTGCCATCGACCAGGCCGCCCTGGCTGAAGGCATAGACCATCACGAACAGCGACGCCGCCATGCCGAGCGAACCGATCAGCAGCAGCGGCTTGCGGCCGATCTTGTCGATCACCGCGATGGTGACGAAGCAGGCCGCGATCGAAACCGCGCCCGAGACGATGTTGATCATCAGCGAATCCTGCTCGCTGAAACCGGCCGCCTGCCACAGAGTCGCGCCGTAATAGAAGATCACGTTGATGCCGACGAGCTGCTGGAACACCGCCAGCATGATGCCGACCCAGACGATCGAACGGACGCCGAGGAAGCCACGGCCGCCCTTGGGAGTCAGCACGTCGCTGAGGCGCGGGCGGTGATCGGTCGAGAAGCTCGCCTGAATCTCCGCGACCTTGGCGGCGGCCGCATTCGGGCCCGACAGGTTGGTGAGCACCGCCAGCGCTTCTTCGTTGCGGCCCTTCGAGACCAGATAGCGCGGGCTTTCCGGAATGAAGAAGAGCGCGATGAGGAAAACCGCTGCGGGCACCGCCTGCAACAGATACATCCAGCGCCATGCTTCGATGTCGAGCCAGATCTTGTTGGTCGAGACCCCGGCGATCGACGTCACGTAATAATTGGCGAGGAACGCCGCGGTCAGGCCGGTGATGATCATCACCTGCTGCACCGTGGTCATCCGGCCGCGAATGCTCGCGGGGGCGACTTCGGAGATGTAAGCGGGCGAGAGCACCGATGCGGCGCCGACGGCCATGCCCCCGATGATCCGGGCGATCACGAAGATATTGTGATCGTGCGCGAAGCCTTGGACGAGCGCGCCGCCGAGGAACAGCAAGGCGGCGATCCGCATCACGTTACGACGGCCCATCGCGTCGGCGAGGACGCCGGCCAGCGAAGCGCCGATAACGCAGCCGATCAGCAGCGAGCCGACAGTGAAGCCGAGGCCGGCATCGTCGAGATTGAACGCCGCGATCAGGCCAGGCTGAGTGCCGTTCACCGCGCCGCTGTCATAGCCGAAAAGCAGGCCGCCGATCGTCGCCACCGCGACGATCGCAAAGACGAGGCCGAAATTGGTCCTCTCCGCGCTTTGATTCATTCTGTGGGTCCCCTCTCCTCACCCCGTGCGCATGTTCTGCCGGGCGTGTTAGCGGTAACGGTGACCGCTTCGGGAGGGAAATGCAAGCCGATTAGGACGAAGCGCGCGGCGGCAGACAGCGCTGCCAGAGGAATCGCTTCAGAGGCTCTTGGCGCTCGCCCGGCGCTGCGCCGCGGCGCTGGGCGGGCTGCCCGAGGATTCGCGGATTACCAGCTCGTAATCGAGCACCAGCTCCTCGGTCTTGCCCGGCTCGACCCCATCGGCGTCGCGGAGCCGTTCGAGCAGCAGGTTGAGCGCGTTTTCGGCCATCAGCGCGGTCGGCTGGCGGATCGTGGTCAGCTCGGGCCAGACAGTGGTGGCGAGCTGGGTATCGTCGAAGCCGACAACGGTCAGGTCCTGCGGGACGTGCATCCCGCGCCGGTGCGCCACACCGACCGCGGCGGCGGCCATATCGTCGTTGCTCGCGAAGATCGCGGTCGGCGGTTCGGTACGGTCGAGCAGCCGCTCGGTCGCGATGATGCCACTGCGGAAAGTGAAATAGCCCTGCTCGATCGCGACATCGGCGAGGTTCATCCCCGCCTCCTCGATCGCAGACGCGAAGCCACGATAGCGTTCCAGGCTGGAGCTCTGGTTCGGGTTGCCCCGGATGAAGCCAATCCGCTTATGGCCGAGGCCGAGCAGATAGCGCGTCATCGCCGCCGCCGCGCCAAAATCGTCGATGCGGACGTTGAGCGTGCCGGGAACGGCGACGCCGATCGCGATGCACACCGCGGGGATCCCAGCGGACGCCAGCTCGGCCTGGACCGCCTGCGCTTCGGACAGCGGGCACGGCAGGATCACGCCCTCGACATCGGTCGCGGCGAAGCGGCGAGTCGCCTCGGCCTGCGCGTCGGGGCGCTCGCTCTCGCACGCTTCGAGCACGAGGTGGCAGCCGGTGCGCCGCGCGGCCGCCAGCGCGCCGATCAGGAATTCGGACATATAGGCGGCGGAAGGGTTCGAATAGAGCAAGCCGATCCGCGTCGCTTCACCCGCGGCAAGGCTGCGCGCGGCGCTGTTCGGCGAATAATTGAGCTTCTCGATCGCGGCGAGCACGGCTTCGCGCGTGGTAGCGCGAACATTCGAGCCGCCATTGACGACGCGGGACACAGTCATCGCGGACACACCCGCAGCCCGCGCAACATCCTGCACGGTTACGGTACCACGGCTTCGCCGGCTTGGTTTGGTCAAACATCCCTCCGTTGGCGGGGAATAGGTCCGGTATTGGTATAATGCAATAAAGTTGCGCGGGCCGCATCGCGCTTGACCGTCCCGATGCGCGTCATCTAGTGTTGATAGCGCTACCACAGATCGGCGGCGCCGGAAAAACGGCGCATGCGGACAGGCAATGACAGACGGCGCGAGGGCGCCGCGCACCGAGGGAGAGGACCAGAATGACCGTTTCCGGCCACCGCAAGCCGGGGGCATCCGCCCTCCGCATCCGTCTCGCCGCGCTCGCTGCCGTGGCGGCCATCGCGATGGTACCGGTGATGGGCTCGATGGCCGTCGCGAACCATCCCGCAACCGCCCCCGCCGTGCCGCTTTACAAGGACGCCTCGCAGCCGGTGTCGGTGCGCGTCGAGGATCTGCTCGCCCGCATGACGCTCGAGGAAAAGGCGGCGCAGCTCATTTCGATCTGGCAGACCAAGGCGCTGATCCAGACCCCCGAGGGCGAGTTCGATCCCGCCAAGGCATCGGCCAATTTCCCCAACGGGCTCGGCATGATCTCGCGCCCGTCGGACCGTCAGGGCGTGGCGCCGTCGACCGGCGCGGCGGGCGCCACCGCCAATGTGGGCAACCGCAAGGGCGAGGACATGGCGCGTTACATCAACGCCGCGCAGAAATGGGCGATGGAGAATACCCGCCTCGGCATCCCGATGCTGATGCACGAGGAATCGCTCCACGGCCTCGTCGTGCCGGGCGCCACCGCCTTCCCGCAATCGATCGCGCTGGCCAGCACGTGGAACCCCGCGCTGCTCGAACAGATTTTCACTGTCGCCGCGCGTGAGGCCCGTGCGCGAGGCGCCAATCTGGTGCTCGCGCCCGTGGTCGATGTCGCGCGCGATCCGCGCTGGGGCCGGATCGAGGAGACCTATGGCGAGGATCCCTATCTGGTCGGCGAGATGGGGCTGGCCGCGATTCGGGGTTTTCAGGGCACCACGCTGCCGCTCGGCAAGGACAAGGTGTTCGTCACGCTCAAGCACATGACCGGCCATGGCCAGCCCGAGAACGGCACCAATGTCGGCCCCGCGCAGATCAGCGAGCGCACGCTGCGCGAGAATTTCTTCCCGCCCTTCGAACGCGCGGTGACCGAGCTGCCGGTGATGGCGGTGATGGCGTCGTATAACGAGATCGACGGGCTGCCGAGCCATGCCAACAAATGGCTGCTGACCGATGTGCTGCGCGGCGAATGGGGCTTCAAGGGCGCGGTGGTCAGCGATTATTTCGCGATCCGCGAGCTGGTCACCCGCCACAAGATGTTCGGCAATGTCCGCGATGCCGGCGCCCGCGCGCTCGATTCGGGCGTTGATGTCGAGACGCCGGATGGCGAGGGTTTCAAGGACCTGGTCGGGCTGGTCCACGACGGGCGAGTCAGCGTCGGGCAAGTCGACAATGCCGTGCGCCGCGTGCTGACGATGAAGTTCCTCTCGGGCGCGTTCGAGAACCCCTATGTCGATGTGAAGCAAGTCGCGAAGAAGACCGGCACGCCCGCCGACATCGCGCTCGCCCGCGAATCCGCGCGGCAATCGGTGGTGCTGCTGCGCAACCAGAACAACCTGCTCCCGCTCGACGCCACCAAGATCAAGACGCTGGCGGTGATCGGCACGCACGCCAAGGACACGCCGATCGGCGGTTATTCGGACGTGCCCACCCATGTCGTCAGCGTGCTCGAAGGGATGGAGGCCGAGGGCAAGGGCAAGTTCGACGTGGTCTATTCGGAGGGCGTGCGCCTGACCGAAGGCCATGTCTGGGCGCAGGACGCAGTGACGCTGACCCCTGACGCGACCAATGACAAGCTGCGCGCCGAGGCGCTGGAAGTCGCCAGGACCGCCGACACGATCGTGCTGGTGCTGGGCGGCAACGAAGCGCTGAGCCGCGAAGCGTGGGCCGACAATCACCTCGGCGACATGGACAATCTCGATCTGGTCGGTCCGCAGAACCAGCTCGCCAAGGAACTGATCGCGCTGGGCAAGCCGGTGGTCGTGGTGCTGCTCAACGGGCGGCCGATGTCGGTCAATTACCTCGCGGGCAACGCCCCGGCGCTGATCGAAGGCTGGTACCTCGGGCAGGAGACCGGCAATGCGCTCGCCGACGTGATCTTCGGGCGGTACAATCCGGGCGGCAAACTGCCCGTTTCGATCGCACGCGGCGTCGGCCAGCTGCCGATCTATTATAATTACAAGCCGAGCGCGCGGCGCGGTTATTTGTTCGGGGACACGACGCCGCTTTATCCGTTCGGCTATGGCTTGAGCTATACCAGCTTCGAGATGAGTGCGCCGGTGCTGGGTTCCAGCACGATCGGGATCAGCGACCATGTCAGCGTGAGCGTCAAGGTGACCAACACCGGCGCGCGGACGGGCGACGAAGTCGTCCAGCTCTACGTCCATGACGATGAGGCGAGCGTCACGCGGCCGGTGATCGAGCTCAAGCGCTTCCAGCGCGTCACGCTCCAGCCCGGAGAGACCAAGACCGTCACCTTCGAACTGAACCCGCGGGATCTCAGCTTCTACAATGTCCAGATGAAGCGCGTGGTGGAGCCCGGCACCTTCACCATCTCGTCCGGACCCAGTTCAGCGACGCTGAAAAGCACCACCCTTGCGGTGAAATGACGGCACCGTAAGACCTGCCCCCGGGGTGAAAGCCCCGGGGGCGTTTTCTTTTTCCGTTCCCCTGCGAAGGCAGGGGCCCAGCCCATTCAAATTATCGCACGCGGCAGCGTGCGGTGCGCAAAGGCGCAAGTCTGGGCCCCTGCCTTCGCAGGGGCACTATCTGTCCAGCCACGCCGTCACCCAAAACAGCGGCGCGTTCCAGTTGATCGCGACTTCGTTCAGCGTGAACAGATTGATGTCGTCCTTGTAGCAGGCCATCGGCGCGCAGGGGCCGCCGAGCGCCTTCCTGACCTCCTCGCTCATGAAGCCGCTGTTGGGTCCGCCCGACAGCACGCCTGGCGGCGGCCCGGGCAGCCTGGGGTCGAGCTGATGCGCCCAGAAGCGGTGATGCGGATTGCGCATCGGGCGCGCGCCATAGCCGCTGACATAGGATTGATCGATCGGGTTGCGGCCGAGCAGATAATCGACCGAGTCGATCACGGCGTCGCGATACTTGCGGTCCTGCGTGTAGTCGGCGGCGAGGCCGATCAGCATCGCGCGGTTGAGCAGGCTCGACGTCGATCCCCAGGGATAGGCCGGCGGATCATAGGGCACATGATAGCCGGTGCGGTCGCTGTCGGCGATGAAGCGGTCGGCGGCGTTCTTGATCGCGGCCCAGGCATGCTCGCTGTCTTCGCCGGGAGCGCTTTCCGAGGTGGCGATTGCGATCATCCCGAGCGGGGCGACGCGGGCCCAGCTCGCTTCCTGCACTTCGGCGGTCCAGTGCGGCGAGTCGCGGTAGAAATCGCGATATTCGGCCTTGCCGGTGGTCGCGTAGAGCTCGGCGGCGGCCCAGAAGAATTCGTCGCTGACGTCATTGTCGCCATAGCCGCCGCTGCCGGTGAAGGCGCCGGTGGCGAAGACCTGCGGGTTGCGCTTGGCGGCGGCCCAGGCGCGCTCGGCGGCGGTCAGGCACTGCGCGGCGAAGGCCGGGTCGCTTGCCTTGAACAGGCGCGCGCATTGTGCGGCGGTGGCGGCGAGATTGAGCGTCGCGCCGGTGGTGGGCGGGTAGATCACCCGCTCCTCCTTGTCGTCGGCGGGCGCGGTGGGGAGCTTGGTCCAGTTGCGGTCGGCGACCTTGGCGTGGGCCATGCCCGAGGCATCGATTTCGGTGAAGACCAGCGGCGGCGGCGGCGCCGATCCCGGCCCGCCCCAGCGCGGCGCTTGATTGACCGGGACACTCAGCTTGGTCCCCTCGGGCACCTGCATGCGGAGGAAGAAGCGCATCTCCCATCGGGCTTCGTCGAGCAGGTCGCTCTGGCCGTTGCCCGCTTCGGGAATAGGCAGCGATTTGTCCGGAAAGGCGCGGCCGCCATATTGATAGGCGTGCATCAGCGTCCACAGCGAGATGCCGCCGTTGACGATATACTTGCCGTGGTCGCCCGCGTCGTACCAGCCGCCATGGACGTCGAGCGTGTACGCACAGCCGGGCCAGTCATTGCCGCGCCCGTCCTTGCCCGAGAAGCAGGGCGCGACTTCGGTGACATGCCCCGCGGGGCGGGCCCATTCGGCGCCGGCATAGCGTGCCTCGATCGGTGTCCCGGCGCGCTGGTGGTAGAAAAATGCCACGGCATCCTTGGCGAGATTGCCGCGCGGATGCTCGCCGATGTCGAAGGGGCGGCTCTCCATCCCGCCGATGCGCAGGCGATAGCCCTTCCCCGCCGTGTGAAAGCCGCTGAAGTCGATCGCGTGGACATTCTCGCCCGAGGATTTGTCGGCCCCGAACACAGCGGTACGCCCGCGCAGCTCCACGCCGCCCTTCGCATTCACCAGCTGCCAGTCGAGCGCGCCCATGGCGGCGCTGCCCAGCAGCGCGCGCTTGGGGCCCAACGTCTCGAACCCGGTCTGGTTGAGCCGGATCGGGCGGATCGGATCGGCGACCTGCGCGGCGGCGGGCAGCGCGAGGCAAAGGACAAGCGGCAGGGCGTAACGCATCGGGCTGCTCCTATTTGGCGCCATAGGCGTAAGGGCCGAACACCGTGCCGACGAAACCGCCGGCGGCCTTGGTGCTCAGGAAATGGCCATCGATCTTGCCGAGCTCGACCGGATCCTTGCCCTCGACCGAATAGGAGAAGCGATAGTCCGCGCCGTCAGCGGCAATGCTCAGGCGCACGGGTCCGGGACCGGTCGGCGGGGCGGTGGCGACGATCACGCCGCGTGCGGGATCCTTCGGCCCCTTGCGCGCCTCCACCAGCACGACGCGCTTGCCGTCCACCATGCCGATGCCCACGAACGCCCAATAGTCGTCGTTCTGGAACACCGCGAGCCCGGCGCGATCGCCGTCCTTGCGCGGATCGAAGCGCACATCGGTCGATGCTTGTCCGTCGATATGCTGCTGGCGGCGGCCCAGGAACGAGGGATTGCCGAAATCGCCCAGACCCACCGGGCGCGCGGTGAGCGTCAGCCCTTTCGCGCCCAGCGAATACCATTGCTCGCGCGGATTGCGCAGCATCATCCAGTCGCGCCCCAGCGTCTGCGCCGCCGCGAAGATGGTCATCGACCGGAACGCTCCGTTCGTCTGCTTGAGCGGCGGCTGCGCGGGAAAAAAGCCTGGCCGTTTGTGCGTGACCGGGATCGCGTCGCGCGTCATCATCGGCCAGCCGTCCTTCCACGTCACCGGCAACAGGAAGGTTTCGCGTCCGGTATTGTAGAAATCGCCTTCGTAGGGACGCACCGCGAGGAAAGTCGCCCACCACTCACCGTCCGGCGTCGTCACAAGCTGGGCGTGGCCGGCCGAGGTGACGCGGCTGGCCCGATCGCCGGCCAGGCCGCGTTGGGTAAGGAACGGATTGTTCGGACCCGCCACATAGGGCCCGGTAACCTCTTTCGAGCGCAGAATGACCTGGCTATGCCCCTCGGCAGTGCCGCCTTCGGCCGCGCTGAGATAGTAATAGCCGTCCTTGCGAAAGATATGCGGCCCTTCGATCCAGATCGGCTTTTTGGAGAAGTCGATGCCGCCATTGACCAGCACGGTGCGCGGCCCGAAGCTCTTCAGCGTCTTGAGATCGAATTCCTGGATCCAGATCGCACGGTGACCATCATATTGGGGCGTGCCCTCGGGCGGGCCATTATTGAGGATCCAGCTGCGCCCGTCCTCGTCGAAGAAGAGCGAGGGATCGATCCCGCCTTCGAGCGCGGGAAGCCAGACCGGATCGGACCATGGCCCCGCCGGGTTCCTCGCGGTGATCAGGAAATTGCCGCCGCAATCGACGCAGGTATTGAGGATATAGAACACCCCGTCCTTCGCCTGGATCGTGGGGGCGAACACGCCGCGCGACATGCCGAGCTTGCCGAAATCGAGCATGTCGGGCCGGTCGATCGCGTTGCCGATCTGCTCCCAATCGACCAGGTTCTTCGAGTGGAAGACCGGGATTCCGGGGAAGTAGCTGAAGGTCGAGGTGACGAGGTAGAAATCATCGCCGACGCGCGTGATGCTGGGGTCGGGATAAAAGCCCTGCAGGATCGGATTGGCGTAATCGCCTGGTCCTGCGGGGCCGAAACCGCGCGCGCTATCGTCACCCGAATAAACAAAGCTCTCGAAGCTCGCCGTCAGCGGGCCCTGCGCCGCCGCCGGAGCTGTGAAGAGAGCGAGCGCCGCCGCCAGCAAAACCTTTATCCGCATCATTCTCTCCCTCAACCGCGCCCGGGAGCATAGGGATTCTGGATCGCCTTGTACCAGTCCAGATCGTGCGGCGGCGGGGCGTGGCCGGCGGGCAAGGGACGCTTCGAGATCGACTGGAAATAGGCGATCGAAGCGTCGCGCCACCACCGCGCTTCGTCCAGCTGGATCTGGAGGAACATGCGCGTGTCCTCCCAGCGCTTGTCGTCCACCTTGCCCTTGAGGCTGTCCCAGGTCGCGATCATGCCACGGACGGTGTCGACCCCGCGATCATAGCGCACGACGATCTCATCCCAGACGCTGCGGCCCGATTGGGTGCGGTAGTCCCAAGAGACATGATGGAACCAGAGGAGGAATTCCTCGGGCGTCTTCTGCAGGCTGCCGAAGCGGTCGGCGAGCACCGGGGCATATTGCGCCACGGCGTCGCTACCCGTCCTGGTCCGGTCGAAGCCGATGCCGTTCGCATCGGCCTTGTGGTAATAAGCGGGGTTCCATTCCGGGCGGGCGAGGTCCGAGACCCAGGGGCCCGGGCCATAGTGATGCCCGGTCGCCATCAGATGGGCGAGACCGAGCGGCGTCATGTAATCGACCACCGCCTCGCGCGAGCCCATCATCATGCCGGTGATCGCATCGACGACCGCGGGATCGTCGCTCCAGGTCATCTGGGTCCAGTCGCGCGCGATCGCTTCGGCCTTGGCGCCGGGATCCCAGGCGAAGCGGCCATAGGCGTACCAATTGCCCTGCCCGAAATCCGATCCCGACCAGTTGCGATCGTTGCCGATATTGGCGACCCCCGCCATGCCGGTGACCGCGCCCGGAGCGACGGGCTTTTCGAGAACGCTCGCGACGCTGTTGCCCTTGGGACGGAAGGTGTCGGCCTCCAGCGCCTCCTCCCACATCGGCCCGAGATAGGCGAGGTGCGTGTTGAAGCCGAGATATTCCTTGGTGATCTGGAATTCCATCATCAGCGGCGTCCGGGGCATCGCGCCGAACAGCGGATGGAAGGGCTCGCGCGGCTGGAAATCGATCGCGCCGTTCTTGACCTGCACCATGACATTATCGCGGAACTGGCCGTCGAGCGGCTGGAACTCCGAATAGGCCTGTTTGGCGCGGTCATCGGCGTTCTCCGCCGAATAGACAAAGGCGCGCCACATCACGATCCCGCCATGCGGCTTGAGCGCATCGGCGAACATATTGGCGCCATCGGCATGGCTGCGCTTGTAATCCTGCGGGCCGGGCTGGCCCTCCGAATTGGCCTTGATCGTGAAACCGCCGAAATCGGGGATGACCGCGTAGATCTCGTCGATCTTGGCTTTCCACCATGCCGCCACCGCCGGATCGAGCGGATCGGCGGTCTTGAGTCCCCCGATCTCGATCGGCGCGGAGAAGCGCGCGGTCAGATAGACGCGGATGCCATAGGGGCGGAAGATATCGGCGAGCGCCTTGACCTTCACCAGCCAGGGCGCGGTGAGGATGGTCGCATTGGCGTTGACGTTGTTGAGGACGACGCCGTTGATCCCGATCGAGGCGTTCGCGCGGGCATAGTCGGTGTAGCGCGAGTCGCGGAAGATGGGCAGCGTCTGCCAGTCCCACAGCGAGAGCCCGGCGTAACCGCGCTCGACATGGCGATCGAGATTGTCCCAATGATTGAGCACGCGGCGCTGGAGCTTGGGCGCGTCGGCGATATCGAGCGCCGACACGTCGCCGCGCAACTGCATCTGCCGCAGGAAACGGAACGCACCGTAGAGCACGCCGACATCGCTGTTCGCGGCGATCACCGTCGCGCGCTTGCCGTTGATCCGGACGGAACGAATCAGGAAACCCTCGCTGCCCAGAGTCGCGAGCGGCAGGTTCAGCGCCGCGATCGCCGGAGAGTTGGCGGGAGTGCCGATCACCACCGCGCCATCGGCAACAGCTGCGGGAACGAGCGGCAAGGCGCGCCCGAGCATCCCGCTCACACCGCCCTGAAGCTCGCGCGCCGCGGCATCGAGCGTCGGGCTCTTCCCCTCCACCACCAAAGTCACCGCGACCGGATCGTAGCGGGGCCGCGCGTCGGCAGGGACCGGGCGGTAGCGCAGCCACAGGTCGTAACCATCCTCCGCATGCGCTTGACCCGGGCTCGCCAGCGCGCCCATCAGCATTGCGAGGAACAAGATCAGGTGCCGCATCGTCGTCCGCTCCGAGGTTTGCTCCGGCCGGTCGAGCGCCGCCGTTGACAAAGGCAGTAGCATGGCGTTTTTGGTAGCGCTATCATCATACAATTGGCACATTTGATGTTATTGAGGCCATGTGCCGGTGAGGGGGAGAGGATAATGCGGGTAATCCGCTCAGGAAAGCGTGCGCATGGCTGAGATCGTCTCCGCAAGAGTGATCGTCACCTGTCCCGGGCGCAACTTCGTCACGCTGTTGATCGAGACGAAGGACGGCGTGACCGGCATCGGCGACGCGACGTTGAACGGCCGCGAACTGTCGGTCGCGTCGTATCTGGCCGAGCATGTCATCCCGATGCTGATCGGGCGCGACGCGCACCGGATCGAGGATATCTGGCAGTTCCTCTACAAGGGCGCTTACTGGCGCCGCGGCCCCGTGACGATGAGCGCGATCGCCGCGGTCGACATGGCGTTGTGGGACATCAAGGGGAAGGTCGCCGGGCTGCCGCTGTACCAGTTGCTGGGCGGGGCGAGCCGCGAGGGCTGCATGGTCTATGGCCATGCCAACGGCAAGGACATCGCCGAAACGGTCGAGAATGCGCTCGCCTATAAGGAGCAAGGCTACAAGGCGATCCGGCTGCAATCGGGCGTGCCGGGGCTCGCCGCGACCTATGGCGTGTCGAAGGACAAATATTTCTACGAGCCCGCCGACGCGGCGCTGCCGACCGAGAGCCTGTGGTCGACCGAGAAATATGTGCGCTCGGTCGAGCCCTTGTTCAAAGTCGCGCGCGACGCGCTGGGCTGGGACGTGAACCTGCTTCACGACGTCCATCACCGCTGCACGCCGATCGAGGCCGGACGGCTGGGCCGCGATATCGAGCCCTATCGTCCCTTCTGGCTGGAGGATGCCACGCCTGCCGAGAATCAGGCCGGCTTCCGTACGATCCGTCAGCACACCACCACGCCGCTGGCCGTGGGCGAGATTTTCAACTCGGTGTGGGACTGCAAGCAGCTGATCGAAGAGCAGCTGATCGACTATATCCGCGCGACCGTGGTTCATGCCGGGGGCATCACGCATCTGCGCCGGATCGCGAGCTTCGCCGATATGTACCAGGTCCGCACCGGCTGCCACGGTGCGACCGACCTGTCGCCGGTGTGCATGGCGGCGGCGCTGCACTTCGGCCTGTCGGTGCCCAATTTCGGGGTGCAGGAATATATGCGCCACACGCCCGAAACCGATGCGGTCTTCCCCCATGCCTACAGCTTCAAGGACGGGCTGATGCATCCGGGCGAGAAGCCGGGTCTCGGCGTCGAAATCGACGAGAAGCTCGCCGCGACCTACGAGTATAAGCGCGCCTATCTGCCCGTCGCGCGGCTCGAGGACGGGACCATGTTCAACTGGTGATTATGCGCGCCGAAATGCGCGTTGCCGGGACGGCGCACATATAGCTGGCTCAAGGGCTGGCGCCCGCTAGAGTTGGCCGAGCAGATTCTTGAGGGTGCCGCGCATCCGGGTGAGCTGATTGGCGTCCACCGGGCCCAGCGCGCCCTTGGCGGAATCGGGCAAATGCGCGACCGGATCGCCCTCGGTCATGAAGACGAAATTGTCGAACACCATCCGCCACACCTTGCGCTGATCCTCGGGCAGGCCGCGCAGCGCGAACAGCGCGTGGAGCAGTGCGTCATAGGGGCCGCCCAGTCCTGGCTGCGCGTCGTTCCACCAATAGTTGATGAAGGCGTTGACACTGTCGAGCGAATCCACCCCGTGCCACCAGTGGAACGGGATGTAGATCCCGTCGCCCGGCTCGAGCACCGCCGACTGGGCGTGCTTCGCGGCCTCGGCATAGCGCGGGAAACGGTCGAGATCGGGGTTGGCGAGTTCGACCAGGCTGACCGGCGTGCCCGCGGGCGTGACTTCGATCGGGCCAATATAGAGGTTGGGGAGCTGTTCCGGCGGGAATAAAGTGAAGCGGCGGCGGCCGAGCACCACGATGCCGACATTCTCCATCAGGTCGAAATGGGGCGCGACACGGATGCGGTTGCCGATCCAGATGCGCGGCTCGACCGCCGGATCGAGCAGTGGAATAGGGTTCACCGCGACGAAGCCGGGGAGCAGTTGCGCGATCGTCTCCGATTGCACGGCCAGCGAATAGGGCCGCTCGGTCTCGCGGTCGCGCAACAGCCGTTCGAAGAATTGCGCGAGCGCGACCTTGCCGCGCTGGAAATTCATGCCGGTGAGATCGGCATTGTAGAAGAATCGGCCCGCGATCTCCGGGGCGCCGAGCAGCGCCATCACGTCGCGCGGCGGCGCGAACGACATCAGATAGGCGACGCCGCTTTCGACTGATTCGTTCGCGGCCTTCACCGCCGGCCAATCGGCCCCCAGCCCGCGCAGGATCGCCGGCTGACCCGTCGCGCGAATCTCCTCGAAGGTGCGGACATCGACGTTGCGATATTCACGGATCGGGCGGGGTTCGGGCAGCTGAGTCACTGCGCCTTCAACACCACGTCACTATTGCTGCCGTTTTGCCGCAGGAACTCGCGCTGCGTCGGCAACTGATCCGCCGTGTTCGCGACCACGCGGCGGATATTGCCGAGCCGGGTCAGTGTCTCCTCGTCGGCGAGCAAATCGGCGGCGGGATGATAGCCGCCCGCCTTGATCCCCTGCCCGATCAGCACCGCCTGCCAGCTATTCTCGGTGAACAGTTCCTCATGCTCGCGATAGATGCGGCCATTGGCGCGGAACATCGCCAGCTTTTCGGCCAGCCCCGCCGGCGGCGCGATGTTGCGGCAATAATCCCAATAGGGCGTGTCGTTCCGCTCGGTCGCCATATAATGGAGGACCAGGAAGTCACGGATATCGATATATTCCTCTTCGGTCTTGGCATTGAACCGGTCGATCTCGACCTGATCGAAATTGCGCGTCGGAAACAGCGACATCAGCCGGGCGATGCCCGATTGGACCAAGTGGATGCTGGTCGATTCGAGCGGCTCGAGAAAGCCGCTGGCGAGGCCGAACGCGACCACATTCTTGACCCAGCTTTTCTTGCGGCGCCCCGCGGTGAAGCGCAGCGGATTGGGATCGGCCAGTGGGCGCCCGTCGAGATTGGCGAGCAAGGTCGCCAGCGCCTCGTCGTCGGAAATATGCTCCGACGAATAGACATAGCCATTGCCGACGCGGTGCTGGAGCGGAATGCGCCATTGCCAGCCCGCCCCACGCGCGGTGGAGCGAGTCAACGGAGTCTCGTCGTCGCTGCTTTCGCACGGAATCGCGATCGCGCGATTGTTGGGCAGCCAGGTCGTCCAATCCTCGAACCCGCTCTTGAGCGTCTGTTCGATCAGCAGGCCGCGAAAGCCCGAGCAGTCGATGAACAAATCGCCTTCGACTCGCGCGCCGCTCTCCAGCACCACGGCCTCGATGAAGCCGGTCTCGCCGTGCTGCGCGACATCGACGATCTTGCCTTCGGTGCGCACCACGCCCCACGCCTCGGCCATGCGGCGCAAAAAGCGGGCGTAGAGCCCGGCGTCGAACTGGAACGCATAGGCGATCTGTGAGACCGGCGAATTGGGCATGTCCTCGCGCGGACGGAACATGCGCGACTTGAGCGCCGCGACTGCGCTGATCGAATATTCGGCGAAGTCGGAGGTGTCGCCCAGCGTCTGGCCCTTGAGCCAGTGATGGTAGAATTCGATCCCCCCCATATCGACGCCGTGCGTGCCGAACGGGTGAATGTAGCGATGGCCGATCCGCGTCCAATCGCGGAATTCGATACCCAATTTGTAGGTCGCGTGAGTCGCCTTGACGAAGGCATTCTCGTCGATCCCGAGCAGGCTGTTGAACAGCTGGATCTGCGGGATCGTCGCTTCGCCGACGCCGACCGTGCCGATCGCATCGGATTCGATCAATTCGATGCGCAGATCGGTCTCGCCGAGGATCTTGGAGATGCCCGCCGCCACCATCCAGCCGGCGGTGCCCCCACCGACGATCACGATCTTGCGGATCGCGTCAGCCCTCATGCCGGCACGCCCCAGTCGAGCGGCGCGGCGGGAGGCTGTTGCGGGTTCATGATCATCTGGAGGAATTCGCGCTGGCTCGGCATCGCCTGCGCGGTCTGGAGATAGCCCTGGCGCATCTGCTCCATCGCCTCGGCGATCCTGTTCTCGTCCATCGAATCGGCGACCGGATCATAGCCATCGGGCCAGATATGCTGGCCGAGCAGCACCGCGACCCAGGAAGTGATCCCGAACAGGTCGAAGCCTTCGCGGAAGGTCCGTCCCTTGGTGCGCCACAGGTCGATCGTGTCCTGGAGCCCCGGCGGCAGCGGCATTGTGCGGCAATAGTCCCAATAGTCCGAATCGTCGCGCGCCGTCGCGGCGAAATGGAGGACGACGAAATTGCGGACGTCCTCATATTTCGCCTTCATCACCCGGTTGAATTCGTCGCGCTCGGTATCGAGGAAGCGGCGATCGGGGAACAAGGCGAGCAGATAGGACAGCGCGTTCTGGATCAAATGGATGCTGGTCGATTCGAGCGGCTCGATAAAGCCCGCCGAGAGGCCCATCGACACGACATTCTTGTTCCACGAAAGCTTGCGGCGCCCCGTGGTGAACTTGATCTTGCGCGGCGTATCCAGCGCCTCGCCGTCCAGATCGCCCAGCAGCGTCTCGACCGCCTCGTCGTCGCTCATATGCGCGCTGGAATAGACCATGCCGTTGCCGGTGCGGTTCTGGAGCGGGATGCGCCATTGCCAGCCGGCGCGCTTCGCGGTGACGCGCGTGAATGGCGCGATTTCCTCGGGATTGGCGCAGGGCACCGCATAGGCAGTGTCGTTGAGCAGCCAATGGCCCCATTCCTCATAGCCGGTCTGGAGCGCGCCTTCGATCAGCAGCCCGCGAAAGCCCGAGCAATCGATGAACAGGTCGCCGGCCACCTCCGCGCCGCTTTCCAGCCGCACCGCCTCGACGTGCCCGGTCTCGTTATTCACCAGCGTATCGGTGATCTTGCCCTCGATCCGCAGCACGCCCGCCGCCTCGGCATATCGGCGCAGGAACTTGGCGTAGAGCCCGGCGTCGAAATGATAGGCATAGGCCAGTTCGCGGATCGGCGACTGCGCGCCGGGCGCGGGCCGGCCCATCTTGCCGTGCTGCGCCGCCATCGCGCTCATGCAGTAGCTGGCGATATTGGGCATCGGCCGCCGCGCGGATTCGCGCAGGTAGAATTGGTGGAAATTCACCCCGTGGATCTCGTGCCCATAGGTGCCGAAGGGGTGGAAATAGCGGTCGCCGATCCGCCCCCAGTCCTTGAACTCGATCCCCAGCTTGAAGCTGCCATTGGTCGCCTTGAGGAACTCGTTCTCGTCGAGCCCCAGCATCTTGTTGAAGTTCAGGATCGGCGGGATCGTCGCTTCGCCGACGCCGACGATGCCGATCTCCTCGCTCTCGATCAGCACGGTGCGGGTGTAGCCGTTGTTCATGAAGCGGCCCATCGTCGCCGCCGCCATCCAGCCCGCGGTGCCCCCGCCGACGATGACGATGGTGCGGATGCGCGAGTCGCTTTCGATCGAGACGTCACCGGGATTTTCTGGGGTCATGCGGGAACACCTGAATGCTGGCGCAGATAGGCGCCCTGAGTGGGGAGTTGCGGAACCATCCGAGCGATGCCGTCCCTGATCTCGGCCATGGCCGCTTCGGATTGTTCGGGGGGCACCAGATCGATCAGCGGATCGAGCCGGCGCGGCAGCACGCCCTGGCCGAGCAGCACCGAGGTCCAGCTGTGCCGCGTGAACGTCTCTTCCTCATAGAGCGGCAGCCGGCCGCGCTCGCGGAACAGCGCCAGCGTGTGCGCGAGCGAGTCGGGCAGCGGGGCGGACGCGGCCTCGCGCCAGAAGGGCTCCGGTCGGTCGGCGGTGGCGTAATGGAGCGCGACGAAATCGCGCGCGCGCTCGGCCTCGGCGGCGCATTCGCGGTTGAAGTCCCACAGTTCGACCGGCGACCAGTCTCGGTCGGGCATTTTGGAGATCAGCCGGTCGAGCGCGCTATGCGCGAGGTGGAGGTTGGTCCATTCGAGCGGATCGATCGTCACCGCGGCATCGCCGATCGCGACGCAGTTGCCGAACCAGGGCTGCGAGCGGCGGCCCGGACGGAAAACGATGGTCTCGCCGGCGAAATCCGGGCTGCCCTGCGCCGAAGCATAGACCAGCCCATGCGAGGTCGCGGCGCGCGACACCGATTGCCAGCCCCAGCCCGCCGCATGCGCGGTCACCGTATCGAGCGAAGGCGGATCGGCCGAACCGGGCCCGGCCGCGAACACCGCGCGGTCGCACGGCAGCCACTGGCTCCAATCCTCGAACCCTCCCGCCAGGCGTGAGCGCACCAGCGCCGCCGGGCCGGTGCAATCGACGAATAGATGCCCGCCAATCTCGCTCCCGTCATCGAGCAACAGCGCCTCGACAAGTCCGTCCCCGCCCAGCCGCACGTCGGCGATCCCCGCCGGCCGCTCGATCACGCCGAGATGGCGGCAAAAGGCGCGCATCAAGTCGCGGTGGCGCGCCGGATCGATGGTGAGGCCATATTCGAAGCTGGACAGCGGCGAATTGGCGTCGCCCTGGGGATGGACGAAGCGCGCGCCGCGCCCGAGCATCGCGGCGGGCGAATGGCTGTCGAAGGGCGGCGGCGCCTTGGCCTTCCGCGCCATCCGCACCCAATGCTGGTGGAACTGCGCGACTCCCATCGGGCGGCCGACTTCGCCATAGGCATGGACATAAGCGGGGCGCTTGCCGGACCAGCCTTCGAACAGGCTGCCCAGCCGGAACGCGGCACCGGTGCCCAACAGCACCTCGCCTTCGTCGATCCCGAGATCGGCATGGAAGCCGACCAGCGACGGCAGAGTCGCATGGAGCCGCTCGGACAGGGCATCGGCGGGCGCAGCGCCCGCCACGGTCACGGTCGCGCCCGGAATCTTGCGCTTGAGCATCGCCGCCGCGGAAAAGCCGACCAGCCCGCCGCCGGCGACCACGATCTCGGTGATGCGCCTGTCCCGGGCGCTCATGCCATGGGCTCCATCGGGCAATAGCGTTCCAGATACTCGCGGTGCCCCGCCATCGCCGCCACGGCCTGCGCGATCTCGGTCTTCACATGCGCCATCCCGCGCGCGAGTTGATCGAGCGGCGGTCCGTCGGCGCGCAGGTCATGCCCTTCGGGAACCACCCCCTGCCCCAGATAGACCGCGATCCAGCTGGCATCGAGGAACACGCCCTCGCGATACTTCACTACCCTGCCCCGCTTGCGGAACAGTTCGAGCTTGTCCGCCAGCGTATCCGGGATGCTCATCGTCCGGACATAGTCCCAGTACGGCGTGTCGTTCCGCGTGGTCGCGTGATAATGGAGGATCAGGAAGTCGCGGATGCGGTCATATTCCAGATCGACCAGCCGGTTGAACTCGTCGCGGTCGATATCGGCGATGCGCTTTTCCGGGAACAGCTCGATCAGCGCGGTGATGCCGATTTGGGTCAGGTAGATGCTCGTCGATTCGAGCGGCTCAAGGAAACCCGAGGCAAGCCCGACCGAGACGACATTCTTGACCCAACTGCGCCGCCGCCGCCCGGCGACGAACTTGAGCAGCCGCGGGTCGGCCATCGGCGTGCCTTCGACCGCGGCGACCAGCGCGTCCGCCGCCGCCGCATCGTCGATGAAGCGAGTCGAATAGACATAGCCATTGCCAGTGCGGTTCTGGAGCGGGATGCGCCAGCGCCAGCCATAGGGCATCGCGGCGACCGTCGTCAGCGCGGTGAGCGCGGTCGCGGTCTTGCAGGGCATCGCCACCGCGCGATCGTTGGGCAGCCAGTGCGACCAGTCCTCGAAAGGCTCGCCCAGCGTCTTGCCGAGCAGCAGCGAGACGAAGCCCGAGCAGTCGACGAACAGATCGCCTTCGATGACGTCGCCATTCTCCATGGTGAGCGAGGTAATGTCGCCGCTTTCGGGATGCTGGCTGACCCCGACCACGCGGCCTTCGGTGCGTACCACGCCCGCCGCCTCGGCGACCTTGCGCATGAAGGGCGCATAGAGCGTCGCATCGAACTGATAGGCATAGCCGAAGGTCGAGGCGATCGAGCTGGTGTCCGCCGAGGGCAGCCCGAAACGGGCCTGGCGCGCGACCTGCACCCCCATCGACAGCTCCTGCAGATCGGGAACGGACACGCCCGCCTGCTTCAGCCGCAGCCAATATTGGTGGAAATCGACCGCGCCGGTGCCGTGGCCGAAGCCGCCGAACGGATGGATATAGGAATCGCCGATCGCGCCCCAATCGTTGAATTCGATCCCGATCTTGAAGGTCGCGCGCGTGGCGGCCATGAACTCGGCCTCGTCGATGCCGAGCCGTTCGTTGAACGCCCGGATATGCGGCAGCGTCGCCTCGCCCACCCCGACGATCCCGATGGCCTCCGATTCGACCAGCCGCACATCGATGCGGCGCGGCAGCAGCTTCGCCAGCCCCGCCGCCGTCATCCAGCCCGCCGTCCCGCCGCCGACGATCACAATACGCTGTACAGAGTCGGCCTTCATCCGATCCCCGAGCCTCCCCTAGCTATTTGCCGGGGTTAGGGCGGTCCGAACGGCCAAGTCAAACCCCGATTCGGCAAAGCGCGCCAACCGGTTCCGATTAATAGCGATTTGGAGCGGTTATTGCTGTCAGCGCTGTCAAGAACCCGGGGCGGGACACGTCCCGCGGCGATACAAAAACGCACGCGGAAAGTGTCGTGGCGAAGATGATCCATTCTGGGCAGAGCGCGAACAACTCACGGTTTTCCGCCATTTCCGTCGCCTGAGCGTTGCCCGGATGCCACATATGACAGCTTAATTACAGCCGCCATGCGGAGGACGACGCGGCGGTGCTTGCGGACCGTCCCACATTGCGGTACCGCTAACATAACAATAAAAACTACAATGTGCTGTCAGCGTTGTCAGTGCGCTTCAAATGGGGAGGAAGCTTAATGATTCGGAATAGTCGTGAATCTGTGCGCCAGCACGGCATGAGCCGGTTGCTGCGTTCGGGTGCCTCGGTCTTCGCACTTGGCGTGATGGCCCTTGCCGCGCCCGCCTTTGCGCAGGACACCGATGAGCAGCAGGACGAGCCGACGATCACCGTCACCGGCATCCGCGCTTCGCTCGCGAACTCGCAGAACATCAAGCGCAACTCGGACACCGTCGTCGACGCGATCACCGCGTCGGACATCGGCGCCCTTCCCGATCGCTCGGTGACGGAAGCGCTGCAGCGCGTTCCCGGCGTCGCGATGAACCGCTTCGCGGGTTCGAACGATCCTGACCACTTCTCGGTCGAAGGTTCGGGCGTCGTCGTCCGCGGCCTTTCGTTCGTCCGCTCGGAGTTCAACGGCCGCGACACCTTCTCGACCGGCGTCTACGGCCAGTCGATCAACTTCTCGGACGTTCCTTCGGAGCTGCTCGGCTCGGTCGAGGTCTACAAGAACTCGACCGCCGAAATGATCGAAGGCGGCCTTTCGGGCACGGTGAACCTCAACACCCGCCTGCCGTTCCAGAACAAGGGCTTCCACCTCGGCGTCGACGTCCAGGCGAGCTATGGCGACATGGCGAAGCAGTGGTCGCCCACCGGCTCGCTGCTGATCAGCAACACCTGGGAAACCGGGATCGGTACGATCGGCATCCTCGGCGACGTTTCCTATTCGCAGATCAAGAGCCGCGCGGACGCGGTTCACGTCACCAACTATCAGACGCGCGACAATCAGCTCGCGATCGACGCGAATGCGGGCACCAGCACCGTGGCGACCCGCTGCCGCAATCCGCTGCCTCTCAGCACCGACACAATGACCCTTCCGCCGGGCGGTTCTGCCACTCTGTGTGGCGCAACTGAGACCGCTGGCGCGGACGGCCTCGCCGATTGGGCCGACGTGCGTTACGCGCCGCTGGGCGGCCAGTACCGCACCCAGGATTACAACCGCGAACGCTTCGGCATCGCGGCGGGCTTCCAGTGGGAAAGCCTCGATCGCCGTGCGATCCTGACCGCGCAGTTCCTCCGCTCGGAGTCGATCTCGCAGTGGGGCGAGCACTCGTTCGAGAGCGCACCGGATCTTTCGGAGTACAACACCTATCCGGCCGGCTGCCGCCAGAACGGCAACGGTCCGCTTGTCGTCGGCACGACCAACGCCACGATCCGCGCCGAATGCCCGCTCGGTTTCGAGAACTACACCTATGATGCCGATGGCGTGTTCCAGAAGGGCTATATCACCATGCCCGGCTCGGGCTGGCGCACCGCGAGCAGCGGCGCGGCGGACACGACGGTTCCCACCGGCGGTATCCAGCAGTCGCTGTCGACGCGCGGTGTGGACGATCGCAACATCGTCGCCGACTATGGCCTGAACTTCAAGTTCACGCCGGACGATCACTGGCAGATGAACTTCGACGCGCAATATGTCCGCGCGCAGCACGACAATCTCGACGTCAGTGTCTTCGGTTCGACCTTCGCCGACAACGAGCTCGACCTGACGGGCCAGGTCCCGATGATCACCGCGCACAAGCCGCTGACTCTGTCGGCGACCTGGGCGGCGCCGAACCCGGACATGGCCTCGCAGAGCGATGCCGAATATTTCGCCGATCCCCGCTGGAGCTTCTGGCGCGCGGCGATGGACCATGCCGAGCATTCGATCGGTGAGGAAATGGCTTTCAAGGCCGACTTCGCCTATAATTTCGGCGATGACCACTTCCTGAAGCGCGTCAAGTTCGGCGCCCGTTATGCGGATCGCGACCAGAATATCCGCGCGACCACTTACAATTGGGGTGCGATCTCGGAGACATGGGGCAATACGAACCGTCTGCCGGTCACGTTCGCGCAGGCGGGCACCGATCGCCTGAGCTTCTACGACTATCCCGACTTCTTCCGCGGCCAGGCCAATGGGCCTCCCGGAGGCTATTATTATAATCAGGACCTGATCGGCGACTACAATTCCGCCACCGCCTTCTTCAAGGGCCTCAACCAGATCTGGAGCGCGAATGCGCCTCCGGGGCCGACGGCACTGAGCGGAAACAATTGCTGGCTGCCGGTAGCGGAGCGCCGGACCGACAATTGCCAGCCCGTGGGCACCGTGCTGACCAACGGAACCGTCAACGAACTGCTGGTGGTCCCCGGTACTCCGTTCCTCCCATCTGAACTGCAGAATGTGAGCGAGCGGAATTACCAGGGCTATATCATGGCCAGCTTCGGTGCCGACCTGGGCGGGATCACGATCGACGGCAATATCGGCGTACGCTACGCGAACACGCAGATCGTATCGGAAGGTTCGTTCACGATCCCGACTCAGGGCAGCCTGGGTATCGCCTCGCCATATTCGGTGCGTTGCGCTCCGACGCCACCGCCGCCGGCGGCGCCGGGCGCTCCTCCGGGCCAGCCCGGCACGCCGACCGGCATCTGCCTGGTCGGTGCGGCGAACTATGCCCAGCTCCAGCAGTTCGCCAATGGGGCGAACACGCCGAACACGGCAGTCAATAATTACGACTATTGGCTGCCCAGCCTGAACGTGAAATTCGGCCTCACCGACCGGCTTATCGCGCGCTTCGCGGCGTCGCGTGCGCTCGCCCGCCCAGGCATGTCGGACATCCGCAACTTCATTACGATCAGCACCAATCCGCAGGATGCATCGCGTCTCTATGCGGTCGCGGGCAACCCGTTCCTGAAGCCGGCGCTGTCCGATCAGTTCGACGTCACGCTCGAATGGTATTTCGCGCGGGTCGGCTCGCTGACGTTCGATGCCTTCTACAAGAACATCCACAATTTCTTCTACCAGGCGATCACCCCGCGTGACATCACCAACAACGGTGTCACCTACGGGATCGATATCCGCGGCCAGGCCAATTATAACGGCACGGGCAAGGTGAAGGGCTTCGAAGTCTCGTACCAGCAGACGTACGACTTCCTGCCGGGCGTCTTCAGCGGTCTCGGCTTGAGCGCCAACTACACCTATATCGAGAGCCAGGGCCTCCCGGTGAACCGTCCGGCCAACGGCCCGGGCGCGAACCAGGGCGGTGCGGCGTTCCTTCCTCTGGAACAGCTTTCGAAGCACAACTTCAACGTCGCGGCCTTCTACGAAAAGGGCCCGATCTCGCTTCGCGTCGCGTATAACTGGCGCTCGAAGTTCCTGCTGACTTCGGCGGACGTGATCTACCCCTTCTATCCGATCTACAATGACGACACCGGCCAGGTGGACGCATCGGCGTTCATCAACCTGACCGACAACATCAAGGTCGGTGTGCAGGGCGTGAACCTGACCAACGAACTCACCGTGACGCTCCAGCAGTTCACGGTCGACGGAAAGCTTGGGCCGCGTTCGTACTTCATGAACGATCGCCGCTTCTCGTTCATCGCGCGCGCCAACTTCTAAGCCACGCGATTGACGAAGATTTGGGGGCCTCCCGGCAACGGGGGGCCCCTTTTCTTTTGGCGTTATTGTAGTTCGCGTACCCACCGTGCTATGCAGGGTGGATGGGGGAACGAATCTTTCTCGGGCCAGAGGAGACGCCCGCGACATTGATGGCTCTATGCAGGGGCCTGACAAAGCTTCAGTCTGATCGCCTCACCCGCACGCATTGCGGTAAATGGATGAAAGCGGCGGGGTATGTCATCAGCGTCACCCCTTGGCACAGCGGGGTGGGCGTCGCGATAGCTCAAAGTACTGAAACCGCCGAAACTCCCTCCGTCCTCATGTTTGGGAAAGGCGAGCAGACAAAGCTGGAGATGGCCAATCTCGGCGACGTCCTCGTTGCGGTCGGCAAGATTTTTGCAATCGAGCGCAACGCCGTGACTCTTGAAGAGTGCGAGGTTTTATCCATCACCACGCCAGCGGAGCCCATCGCGCTCTTCGCCGAGCCCGATGATACGCCGCTGGCGCTCTTCGTGAAGGAGGCGCAGCATATAGCCGTTGGGCCAGCGCCGGTCGAGCGAAACGCCGGCGGTCGCGCTCCGAAAGACTATTGGGAAGACGTCATCATCGCGGTGATGCTGCAATGGTGGCGAGGGGACTTGAAGCCAAAGCGCAAGGCGGACGTGCAAGAAGCGATGCAAGACTGGCTTTCCGACCAAGGCGAGAAATGGTCGGAAACTCCCGTCAAAGAGAGGGCGGCAAAGGTATTCGCGGCAATTCAAGCCGCTGAAAGAGAAGGGTAAAAAAGGTCGGAAACTGTTTCCGACCTCGGGTTTCCGACCTTTTTCGACGGTTCCCGTCCGACTTCAATCGGGCAGTAGGCCATAAGCCTCCCACGAAAGGAGGCGACCATGACTATCAGGAGAGATCGCACCGGCTGCGCGGTGTCCTGCGCTCGCAGTCGGGCTGAAACGCAGAAGCCGCCACAACTCCAGGCAGGGAGCGGCAGCGGCTTCAAGTGGGACACCCTGTGGGGGTGGACTGGTCCGGCTCGCGGCTTCCTATCCAACGGGCTCCGGGTTCAAATCCCGGCACCTCCATTAGCACCGCTCAATCCGATTTGGAATCGCTTTTCGAAACTTGGACGTGCGCGAGCGCTCGCTCAAACGCGGCGTCGGCCTCGGTGGGGTTTAGTTCGCCAGCGTCGATTAGCCTTTGGACCTCGGCCTTGAAGCGCTCGCTCTGCTCCTCCGGACTTTCCGGGTTTTGCTTCTTGGGCATCACGCTTCCCCACAAGACCTTTGATAGGTGAGCCGCTTGCCGACGATGCCGGTAAGCAGAATATCGGCGCGCTCGCGATCCCCAATGCCGTGAGCAACACGGTTGTTATAGCGGAACTCGAACTCCGCGAGATAGCGGTGAAGGTGGTTCTCGCCGCAGAACTGATAGACGCCCTTCATCCCGCGTTTGAAGATGCTGAAATAGCCCTCGACGGTGTTGCTGTGGACGGTGCGGTCGGCCAGATCGACATACTGACCCTTGCCGTGGCTGGTGGTGCCGTGGCCCGCGAAATAGTCCTTCAGGTAGCGATAACCGCTGTGCTCGTCGGTCATCACGCGCGCTTCGGCGGCGACGTTGGCGAGAACGATCGGCATCAGGGTCGCGGCGTTGACGTTATCAACGACCATGGTGCGAGCCTTGCCGCTGTCGCGGTCCACAAGGGCCAGAACCTTCATCTTGTGATGGAACGCGCGCTTGACCGGAGCGCCCTTAAGGCGACCGATGAAAGTCTCATCGACCTCAACGGTGCCGCCCCCGGTGCCGAACATGTCGGTATCGCCCGAACGCATCGCCTCGCGGACGCGGTGCGACATGAACCAAGCGGTCTTGAGGGTGACGCCGAGGGTGCGATGAAGCTGGTTCGCGCTGATGCCCTTCTTGCTGCCAGCGATCAGATACATCGCCTGAAGCCAGACATTCATAGGAACGTGGCTGGCCTCGAAGATGGTGCCAATCTTCACGGTGAAGGGCTTGCGGCACTGGTAGCACTTGTAAGCGCCAATACGGGTGCTCTTGCCCTGCATCTTGCTGATGCGCTCCACGCCACCGCAATGCGGGCAGACCGGACCCTGCGGCCAAATGCGCGCCTCAACGTAAGCGTAAGCCGCTTCTTCTTCGTGGAAATGAGGGGCGGAAAGAGCGGAAGCCATTGGGTGTCTCCTAGTGTGGATTCACCCTACGTTCCTTCGGTGGGTACGTCAAGTATAATAACGCCTTTCTTTTGGCCGTAAGCCGCCAATGATCGCGCCGGAAGGATATCCCGCGTGTCGTACGAGAGCCCCGGACGGCTCCCGCACGGTTTCTCTCGCGCCGCCGCCGCCGAACGTGCAGAAACGAGGCAATGAACGCCCTTCCCTCGCCAACGCCGCTGCCCGAGCGCGCGGACGTCGATCCGGCGGTCTTCGCGGCCGAGATCGAGCCCGATTACCGCCCGGTCGTTCTGCGCGGGCTAGCCAAGGATTGGCCGGCGGTGCAGGCCGCGCGCACCTCCGACGCCGAACTGGCGCGCTATGTCACCAGTTTCGATCGCGGGGCGCCCGTCGAGGCATTCCTCGGCCCCGCAGCGATGCAGGGCCGCTATTTCTACGCGCCCGACATGCAGGGCTTCAATTTCGAACGGCGCAAGGGGCCGCTGGCCGGGGTGTTCGATTTCCTGCTCAAATCGGCCGAGGATCCCGCCCCGCCCTGCTTCTATGTCGGCGCGACCCCGGTGCCCGAGACGCTGCCCGGATTCGAGGCTGCCAACCCGATGACGCTCTTCGCGCAGGGTCACGCGGTGCCGCGCGCGTGGATCGGCAATCGCTCGACCGTCACCACCCATTTCGATGTGTCGGACAATATCGCCGTCGTGGTCGCGGGCCGGCGGCGCTTCACCTTGTTTCCGCCCGAACAGCTCGCCAACCTCTATATCGGCCCGCTCGATCACACGATGGCGGGGCAGCCCGCGAGCATGGTCTCGCTCCACGATCCCGATCTCGCGCGCTTCCCGCGCTTCGCCGAGGCGCTGGGCGCGGCGATGAGCGCGGAGCTCGAGCCTGGAGACGCGATCTATATCCCGACGCTGTGGTGGCACCATGTCGAGGCGCTGAGCCCGGTCAATATGCTGGTCAACTACTGGGTCGATCCCCCGGCAAGCGCCGGATCGCCATTCGACGCGATGGTCCACGCCATCATGGCCATTTCCGCCTTGCCCGCGCCGCGCCGCGCCGCATGGCGGAGCTTTTTCGACCATTACGCCTTCCGGCCCGAGCGCGATCCGGCCGAGCATCTGCCGCCGCAGCTTCGCGGCATATTGGGCGAGCAGACCCCCGATCTGCTCGCGCGGCTCCGCCTGTTTCTCCTGAGAGGGCTTGGCGGGCGCTGAGCGGTGAAAAAGCCCCGAACGGGGGTGCCAATTCGAACGCGGCGGGACTAACAGCGGGGCGAGAGCATGAAGGCGCTCGCGGGAGTGGTTCGATGGCGGCAGACGCCGCAGGCGGCGACTATGAGACACTGCTGAGCGAGGTCGCGGAGCGCCGCGATCTCGATACGCCGCTGCTGCTCGCACTCGCCGACGCCATCGCCGGAATGCACACCGACGCCGCTACCGCATGGGCAGCGCCCGAGCTGCCGGGGCTCGCGCGCCAGGCGAAGGCGCTGGCAGCCCGCGCGGCGGTGGGGCGCGTGCGGATGGGGCATGGCGACCTGACCCTCAAGCATATCGCGCTGACCGAGCAGGGCCCCCTGCCCTTTGGCGGATCGGGGGCGCCGATCGATGTGCTCGTTGACCTCGCGACCCTGCTCACCGACCTGTGGGAGCGCGGGCTGATCGTTCAGGCCAATATCGTCGCTAATCGCTATGTCGATGTGGCGCCGCAGGGCGCGACCGGCTGGGCGCTGCTGCCCCACCTGATGGCGGCGCGTGCGGACGATCCGGCGCTCGCCGATCCGGTCGCGCCGCGGCTGGTGGCGATCGGGGGGCTTTCGGGGACCGGCAAATCGACGCTGGCGCGGCAGATCGGCGCGTTCATGAGCCGTGCGCCCGGCGCGCGAGTGCTGCGCAGCGATGTGTTCCGCAAGCGGATCGCGGGGCTGCCGCCCGAGGCGCGGCTGCCCGCGTCGCATTATACCGCGCCGATGGACCAGGCGACCTGGGAGGCGCTGTTCGAATCGGCCGACGATCATCTTGCGTGCGGGACCAGCGTCGTGCTCGACGCGGTGTTCATGCGCCGGAGCGAGCGCGACGTGGCGGAGATGCTGGCGGCGCAGCGGCGGGTGCCCTTCACCGGGCTGTGGCTCGAGGCGCCCGAGCGCGACCGGATCGGGCGCGTGATGGCGCGATCGGGAGACGCTTCGGATGCGGGTGTCGATGTGGTGCGCGAGCAATCGCGCCGATCAGTGGGCGAGCTCTATGGTTGGCACCGCATGAAGGCGAACCGGCCGCAGGAACTGCTGGTGTCGGCGGCCCGGGCGGCGCTCGCGCGAAGCTAACCTATTCGGCGGCTTCCAGACTTGCCAATGATCCAGAATGGATCAAGCGTTCGCCTGTTCTCCGCACAGGAGCCCGTGCAGCGTTTCCAGCATCTGCTTCGCTTCGCCACTCGACAGCGAATAATAGATGGTCTGGCCCGAACGCCGCGCGCTGACGAGGCCCTGGCGGCGGAGCAAGGCGAGCTGCTGCGACACGGCGGTGTCGCGCGCATCGGTCAGGCGCGCGAGCTCGCCGACGGACTGTTCGCCGTCCCACAGGTGGCAAAGAAGGAGGAGTCGGCTTCGACCCGACAGCGCCTTGAGGAACAGCGACGCTCGGTCGACACTGGCAATCATTTCATGCTTCACGCGGGCACAGCTATTCGGCTCGCGATCGGATTTCAACCGCTATCGCACAGAAATCGCACGAAAATATGTTAGCATTTGTGCAATTATCCCGGAACGAAGCGGCTGACGACATCCTTGGCCAGCCGTGCGGGGCGCTTCGTCGCGCTGTCGAGGCAGCACCACACGCTCTTCACTTCGGCCACCACTTCCTCGCCGCGCTTGATCACCGTGTTGAAGTAAGCGCGCACGCCCTGCATGTTTTCGGCGATCACGTCGGCGACCATCAGGTCTTCGAGGAAGGTCGGCTTGAGGTAAGTGATCTCATGCTTGAGCGCGACCCACAGGTGCGCGGCGACGGCGTCGGCCGGCGCTATCCGTTCCCAATATTCGACCACCGCGTCCTGCACCCAGCGCAGATAGACCGAATTATTGACGTGCCCCATATGATCGATGTCGGCGGCTTCGATGCCAATCTTGTGGCGGAACATTGCTCAAATCCATGGGCCAGAGGGCGTTGACCCGCGATTGCTGACACGGTTGTAAGCAGCCGGCAAGCAACTTTTTTTGCGGTGCAGCACGGACGCTACGGCATCCGTGCTGAATATAGGCTGTGATGAGTCAGGATGAAGAGCGTCCTTTTGTCCGCGCCGCCGAAAATCAGCTGAAGCGGACGTTCGGGGACTTCGATCAGGCCGATCGCCTTGCCGTCGGGGGCATAGACCCAAACCTGGCCGTTCGCGACATAGACACGGCCGTCCGGATCGGCCGCGACGCTTTCTCCGCCGCGATTGGCGAAGGGCTGGAGATCGGTCAGCGTGCCGCCGGAGCCCACCAGCCCCGAATAGGTCGTGTTCTCCGCTCCCGCGGTAAAGAACACCCGCTGGCCCTGTTTCGCCGTGACAAAGCCATAGGTGTCGAGCGTGTCCGACCAGCGCCAGCCGAGGAAGTTCGCCCCGCCCTGCTGGATCGTGCGGAAGGCGGGGAGAACCAGGCTGCCATCGGGCGAGACATATTCGCGGCCCTTGGGCACGGCGAGATCGCGCGCGAGCAGTTGCGGCAGCGTCGTAAAGCTGTCGCTGCGCGGGTTATATTGGTCGCGGAACTCGCCATTGTTCCAGAAATTGACCGGGAGCGCCGTCACCGCTTTGGGCCGGTCGATCGCGAGCGTCGGCGCGATCAGCGTGATCGATCCGTCGCGGGTGCCGGGCTTGAAGGCATAGACGGTCGCCTCCGGGCCCTCGATCGACAGCACCATGACATTGCCCGAGGCGTCGATGGCGAGGTTGACCGGGTCGAGCGGGGCATCGCGGACGGTCTCCAGACCCTTGCCGGGAGTCCAGCGATAGATGCGGTGGAACTTGCGCTCGACGAAATAGAGCGCGCCCCGGGCGTCCACCGCCGCGCCGGAAATCGAATAGAAGCCGGTTTCGAGCTTCTCGACCTTGACGCCCGCCATGGTCGCCGAGGCCGGGCGGGCAGGGTTGAACGGCACGTCGAGCACCGCGAACTCGCGCTCGCGCACGTCGAGCTTGTGCGTCACGTCCTGAATCGCATTTTCGAACGGGAATTTGCTCGCGCGCAGATAGGTGCCGCAGCCGTTGACGTCGCAAAAGGCGAAGCCGCTCTCGGCGTTCGAATGGAGATTGCGGAAGCGGATATCGCCCGAATTATAGAGCCGCACCGCTGCCGGCGCGGGCTTTTGCGAGCGCGTGACGCGATAGCCATGGTAATTGTTGAAGCGGATGTTGCGCGAGTTGCGGATCTCCACCGCCACCGTGTCCCAGCCGTCGCGCTGTTCCTGCTCGGTCTGGGGCGCGAGGAATTCCCAATTCTCGACGCCGTCGAGCACGATTTCGTTGCGGACGTGATGCTCGGCGGACATCTCGTATACCGTCGAGGGCGTCTTCGTATTCGAGACGAACAGGCCCGCCTGAGCGAAGGTGTTGGGCGTCCATACCGAATTGAACGTGCCCCCGCCGCCGTCGATCACCATGATGCTGGGATATTGGCCGTCCCAGCGGTTGCGCGGATCGTTGAAATCGACGCGCTGGCCGCCGGGGCGCGTCGTGCCCGCGCCGCCATGGATGCGGACATCGTCGACCTGCGAGGCCGCCCCCGCCTTCCACATCAGCGCGGTCGCGCGCGGATTGATGATGCCCGTGTTGAGGCCGATGCTGTAGAGCATCGCTGAACCGCCGCTGGCGCTTTCGATCAGCGGGCGGGGTGCGCCGATGCCGCGATAGCCCGGCGTATCCTCCGGGATGATCAACTGGGTCAGGTTCGGGTGGAACCCGATCAGCACCGTATCGGGCCGCAGCTTGAGCGTATCGGTGATCAGATAGCGCCCCATCGGCAGATAGAGCACGCGATAGGTGTCGATCGCCTTTTGCAGCGCCGCGGTGTCGTCGGTCTTGTCGTCGCCCTTCACGCCCAGCGTCTTGACGTTGACCCATAGCGACACCGGCGGGAGCGGCTTGATCGCGGGCGCGGGCGCCTTGGGCAGCGATTTGAGCGGGACGATATCGGCGCGCGCGGCGAAACTGCCCATCGATCCGAGCCCAGGCAGCGTCAGGCCGTAAGTGAATTCCCTGACCAGATATTTGGGGCCCGCCGCGGGGACGGTGTTTCCGCTCTCGCGGTACCGCGCGAAGACGGGCGTGTTGATTGCGACCGCATTGTCGAAGCTCACCTGAGTGAAGACATTGCCTTCGTTGCTGATGACGACACCCGCGCCCGAGACATTCTCGAACCGCACATCCTTGCCATAGAGCTGGTCGCTATAGCCCTTGTCGATCTCGATCCCCGTGGGGGTATTGCGGATCGTGATGTTGGCCAGGGTGAGCTGCATCTCATGCTCGCGGATCGCGGCGTCGCGCTGGCCCTCGAACACCGAATCCAGCAGCGTATATTGCCATGCGGGCGAGGTTTTCTCCGCAAGGATGCCGTAGCGGCCGCCATAGAAATGCAAGTCATAGCCGACATTGCCGGCCTGATAGATGCCCGCCAGACCCGATCCGATATGGAAATCGATATGCGTCAGGAAGCTGTGCTGCGCGGTGCGGATGCGCACGCCCGCGGCGGCGGGATTGCCTTCGCCGATCTCGAAATCGACATTGCTCATCGCCGAATAGAAGGTCGCCGAATTGGCGTCGCGGACCTTGCCGGTGAAGGGCACCTCGCTCGGCACCGGCACCGGAATGTCGCCGACCGCATATTGATCGCCGCCGGTGAAGATGAACATCGTGCCCACACCGCGCTGGAAACCGGGCGTGTTGTCGGCGAGGACGAACACGGGGCGGCGCTTGCCATAGCCGAAGATGCGGACGCCGGGCCAGACCAGGATGGTGCGAGTCAGGCGATACCGCCCCGCGGGGACGAAGACGATGCCGCCCTGCCCGCCCTTCGCGGCCGCGTCGATCGCCGACTGGATCGCGCCGCTATCGTCCGCGCGGCCATCGCCCACGCCCTGCACGGTTATCGCGCGCTCGTCAGCGGGCCTGGTGAAGTAAGCCGAGGTCGAAGCCGCATGAGCGGGAAACGCGAGCGCGCACAGCATTGCCAGCGCGGCGATCAGTCTCTTGGTCACGTCCCCTCCTGCCCTTGTTCTCGTTTAGCGGCGCCGCACCATCCACGGCTTGAAACCGGGCGCCGGACGCCCCTTTCCGTCGAGCCGTTCGGCCCGGATGATCTGGACCGGGCGTGTCAGCATCTGCCCCTTCATCGCCCCCGAACCGCCGCTGGTCGGCATCGCGAGGATGCGGCGGACGATCGGCATGCCCTCGATCACTTTCCCGAACGCGGCATAGCCCTTGGACGCGCCCCGGGCGTCGAGTTGCGGGTGCGCACCGACGAGCAGCGAGAAATTGGCGTCGCCCGAATTGGGGTTTTCCCCGCGCGCCAGCGAGATGGTGCCATCGATATGGCGCAGCCCGGTTACATTGGTGGGCTCGAGCGGAACCGGGGGCAGGATGCGGCGGTAATCGGTACGGACGCCGCCCTGGATAAAGCCCGTCCCCGGCGCGCCCTTGCCGCGCGAAGCCCGGTAAAAGACCGTCCCGTCTAGCCGCCCGTCATCGACATAGTTGAGGAAATTGGCGCTCGTCCTGGGCGCGCGCCTGGTATCTAGCGCGACGACGATATTGCCCTCCGACGTGACCAGCCGGACGCGGACATAGCCGGGAATCGCGCGGCTCTGTACCGGCGCGGCCTCCAGCGCGGGGCCGGGAAGCGCGAGCAGGACAAGAGCGAGGAGCGAGACGATGAGGCGCATATGCGCACGCTAGCCGAGAAGCGCTGACAACGCGAGACAGTCTTCGCGCGGTTTTTCGCGGCGACGGGCTCGGCATATTGCCCTGCATGGGCTGTGAGCGGTGTTCGACCGCGCTTCTGCGAGCACGGGCGTCTGGTCATAAAGCGCCCCTTGGCGTGCGCGGGCCCTTGCGGATCGGGCCGCGCCTCTGCTAGCGGGGCCGCCATGGTTTTCGATCCATCCGTTCCTCTAGCGCGCGCGCCCGATATCATCGCGTCCGAAGTCGATGGCGAACTGGTGCTGATCAGCGTCGAGAACGGCAAATATTTCGGGCTGGATCCGGTCGGCAGCGAGATCTGGCGGCTGCTCGAACAGCCGCGGTCGACCGCGACGCTGGTCGAGGCGCTCAAGGCGGCGTTCGACGGCGACGGGGAAACAGTCGAGCGCGAGACGATCGCTTTTATCGATCAGCTCGCCGCCCAGTCGCTGGTCGATGAGGCGTGAGGATAAATCCGATGGCATTCACTTCGCGGTCACCAATTTATCCCATAGCGGCCAATAAGGACCCCTTTGGGTGACGAAATCGTTGCGCGGCGAGGGCGTCGCGTGATAAGGCAATTCAAGTCGCGGCTCCGGGAGCGTTAGTATGGAACACGATAACAACCGTTCGAACAACCTTGACGCCGGCAGCAAGCCGCGTTGGCGGACGCCCACGCTAACTCTGGAGAAAGTCGCGGAAGTGACGAACGGCGACACCACACCGCTCGGCTCTGATTCCCAGACCACGACGTACGGCGTTCCGCTCGGATTCACTTCGTAAGAATTCTCTTTATCAGAGTTTTTCTTGCGTATCATTTCGGCATCGGCATCGTATGGGCGGTTTGGTAGGAATCGTCCGCCTCGACGGTGGACCTGTCGATCGGGCGATTGTCGAACGGTGGAAGACCGGGAGTCGCGGTTCCCGGTTTTCGCGCGTTCGCACCGAAGGAGCCTGGGCCTATGCCTGGTTCCCGCCTCCCTATCTCGCATCCGAAACGCTCGACCCCCAGCCTTTCCGGCTGAGATCCGGGCAGTTGGTGTTCGTCGAGGGGCGTCTCGACGAGCGTGACGAGCTTGTCCGCGCGCTAGGTCCCGATGCGGCCCGGGCCAGCGATCCCGCGCTGATCGCCGGCGCCTATGACCTCTGGGGGCCCACGGCGCATGAGCGGCTCTACGGCGATTTCGCGGTGGCGCTGTGGGACGAAGGCACGCGCAGGCTGATCCTGGCGCGCGACGCGCTGGGCACGCGCAGCCTCTATTATCATTTCGACGGCGCCAGCGTGCGCTACGCCACGTCGCTGCATCTGTTGCTGGCGATCCCCGGCATGCCGCGCGACATCGACGAGCTGGCGCTCGCCAATTTCATGGTGCGCGCGACCGAAACTCCGGAGCGCACTCTCTATCGCGACATCTTCCGGGTGCCATCGGGCGGCACGGTGACCTTCAGCGAGGGCACGAGCCGCAAGCGCGTCTACTGGACGCTCGACGGCATCGCCTCGCTGCGGCTGCCGCGCGACGAAGACTATGTCGAGATGGGACGGACCCTGCTCGACAATGCCGTGGCGAGCCGCCTGCCGGCCACGGGTCAGGTCACCACCACGCTGTCGGGCGGGTTCGATTCCGCCGCGATCACTGCGACTGCGGCGCGGCTGCTCGGCGACCGGCGGCTGACCGCGATCACCCGCGCCGCGAGCGCGCATGACCCCTATCAGCAGCATTGGTTCGACGAGAAGGCGCTCGCCGGTCTGGTGGCGGGGCAATATTCGAACATCGACTGGATCGTCGCGGACGAGCTTCACCAGCATGAGCGTGACTTTCACCCCGAGATGGAGTCCGCCGCGATGGGCGTGCCCGTGCTGGCGCCGGTCGCGACCTGGTTCGAACCGGTCGATCTCCACGCGGCGGCGATCGGGACACGCAGCCTGCTGTCGGGGGGCTGGGGCAATGCGACTCTATCCTGGACGGGCAATGGCTTATGCTTCGAGCAGGTTCGCGGCGGCAGGCTGATCGCCGCGGCGCGCGACGTGACGCTGCGCGCCCGGCGCCAGGGCAAGCCGGCCTGGCCGGCGCTGCGCCGCGAACTGGTCGCCTCGCTCGAGCCGCGCGGGCTGCGCCGGTGGCGGCGCGAGCGCAACGCGGGTCCGCAAGGTCCATGGCAACGCATGGCGATGTTCGCCCCCGATTTCCTGCACTCGGTCGATTATTCGGCGCACACCGATTCGATCGCACACGATATTTTGCGCAAGGTGCCGCGCACCGGCCGCGAGCTGCGCTGGTCGATGATGCACCGCCCGCATCCAGCCGATCGCCACGCCTATCTTCAGTCCAGGGCGCCGCACGAAATGCTCGATCCGTTCCGCGACCGGCGGATGGCGGAGTTCACATTGGGCACGCCCGAGCGGCAATTCCAGCGCGACGGCATCGACCGCTGGCTCGCGCGCCGCGTGCTCGCCGACCGGCTGCCGCCCGAGGTACTGACCCAGACCCGGCGCGGTATCCAGAATGGCGAATGGTATCATCTGGCGAGCCTGCGCCGCGAAGCGACCGCCGAGGCCGTCGAGCGGATGGCGCGATCGCCGCTGGCGAACCGGGTGCTCGACGTGCCGTTCCTCAAATCGCTGGTCGATAGCTGGCCCGAGGATGCGGAGAGCGCGATGCACAGCGAAGTGGAGCATCGCCACATGCTGGAATATGGCGTCGCGGTCGGCAGCTTCCTGCGCTGGCATGAGGGAAGCAATGGCTGATACCGCCTATCATTATTCGTTGTGCGGCTGGCACGTCGTCAGCGAGATCGCGCTGCCCGAATTGCCGCCCTTGGAAGGCGACCCCGGCCTCGCGCCGGACGTCACCATCGCGCTGGGCGACGTGCCCGCCGCGATCGAGGGCGCGGTGCTGTCGACTCCCTTCCTCCAGGCCGATCGCGCCGGGCGGGCGCGCTACACCATCCCGGCCGTGGCCGACTATTTGATCGAGCAAGGCGAGCGCATCACCATCGCACCCAAAATGGCCGCGGACGCGCCCGATGTCCGGCTGTTCCTGCTGGGCAGCGTCTATGGCGTGTTGTGCAACCAGCGCGGCGTGCTGCCCCTCCATGCCTGTTCGGTCGAAATCGATGGCGGGGCGATCGCCTTTGCCGGCGCTTCGGGCGCAGGCAAATCGACACTCGCCGCAGCCTTCCACGCGCGCGGGTTCCGGCTGCTGTCCGACGATGTCACGCCCGTCGATTTCAGCGGGCCCGCGGTTCGCTTCCTGCCTGGGCTACGCCGCATCCGGCTATGGGCGGATTCGATCAAGGCGGCGGCGTGGGATTCCGCCGGGCTCGAACGCTGCCGCGACGGGATCGAAAAGTTCAGCCGCGCCTTCGAGACTGGCTTCGCCACCGAACCGGTGCCGCCGATCGCGCTGTTCCATTTGAGCGGCCTGACCGAGACCAGCGGCGGCCCGATGTTCAGCCGGCTCCAGGGCGCCGAGGCGGTGCGGCAAGTGCAGCGGCAAGTCTATCGCTGGCGCACGCTCCAGCGCTCCACTGGAAAGGTCGAGGCGAACACGCGAGTCCTTCGCACCGCTGCGGGGATTCCCAGGCATTTCGAGCTGGCGCGGCGGATGGACTATGGCGAGATCGATGCGACGATCGACGCGGTGTTGGAAACGGTGCGGCTCAGCCGATGAGCGGCGCGATCTGGCTCGCCTCCTATCCGCGTTCGGGCAACACCTGGACGCGGCTGGCGCTCTATTCGCTACACCATGACGGCGCCGAGATCGATTTCGGCGCCTTTGCCGGGTTCGGGCAAATGGCCTCGGGACGCGAACTGGTCGACCGCACGCTCGAAGTCGACAGCGCGCTGCTGACCGCCGACGAAATGGAGGAATTTCGTCCCGACACGCATGCGGCGCTGTATGGCGACGAAAGCGACGAGGGACCGGCGGAGCTTTGCAAGGTGCATGACGCCTGGATCCGTACCCCGAGCGGGCGGCCAGTGTTCGATGCGGCGTTCACCCGCGCCGCGATCTACCTGGTCCGCGATCCGCGCGACGTCGCGATTTCCTGGTCGCGCTTCTCGGGGCTTTCGATCCCGCGCAGCGTGGCCTTTCTGTGCAGCGCCACTGCCTTTCTGGGCTCGCCCGACGGATCGATCATTCCCCAGCTCACGCAGCGGCTGGGGAGCTGGTCCAGCCATGCGCGCAGCTGGATCGACGAATCCGGGCTGAACCCGCTCGTCATCCGCTACGAGGACATGCTGGCCGATCCGGCCCCCGCGCTGCGCCTGATGGCCGCGCATATCGGCTGGCCCGCGTCCGATGACGCCGTCGCCCGGGCCGTGGAGACCACCCGCTTCGACAATCTCGCCGCCAAGGAAAAGCGCGAGGGATTCCGCGAGCGCCCGGTGACTGCCGACCGCTTCTTCCGCAGCGGCAAATCGGGGGGCTGGCGCGACATCCTCACTTCCGAACAGATTGCCCGCATCGAGCGCGAGAATGCCGAAATGATGACGCGCTTCGGCTATCTCTAGCCGTTCATTTCCGGCGGTACGGCCATTTGGCGTATTGATCGATCGCCTTCCCCGGCCCCGCGCTGAACCAGCTATAGCCATTGCGGCGTTCGAGGCTGAGCTCGTTGGGATCGTCGTGGATCGTCTTGTCGCGGTCGCCGAACACCGGTTTTCCCGTGGCAAGATCGTAATAGCGCGACCAGATCGGGCCCGCGCCGGGCCTGGCCGACAGCCAGTTGCCGTTCTCGCCGCGCTTCCATTCCATGCCGCGAATCGCATGCGCCTCGAGCCAGGCGACGCCGTCCTGCACCGCCGCGATCAACGTGGGCGAAGGATTGGGCTGGCGCATCAGGAACGAGAGCAGGTTGGCGCTTTCGTAGCTCGAGAGCGAGGCGGGCTCGAAATTGCGCGCCCCGGCGGGCCTGGTCGTCAGCGCGTCGTGCTGCTGGCCCCAGATGGTCCGCTTGCCGTCGATCACGACCTGCGTATCGAGGATCAGCGCGATCGCCCTGTCGACCGCCGCTTTCGCCTGCACCGCGAGCGGTTCGGGGATCCCGGCATAGTCGCCCTGCCGCCCCGCCACGCTGGAAAGCAAAGCGATCACATCGGTGATGGCGTCGTCATTATAGGTGATCGCGTCGTGATAGCCGCCCTGAAGCGGAAACACCTGTGGCCAGCCGCCATTGGGAAACTGGGCATCGAGGAGGTAGAAAATGCCTCTCACGATCGCCGCGCGGTACAGGTCGCCCTCGGGGCCGTCGGTCTGCGCCTCGACGCGGACAAGGAAGCGGATTTCGGTGGTGGTCGCGTTGTTGTCGATCGTGCCGACATAGCTCCATGCCTCGTCGCCCGGGATGTCGCTCCGGGCGTTGGCGGGGAGATGCTCGATCGGAACATAATGCTGGCCGCGAACGCGCGGCGGACCTGAGCGGTTGACGTTCTTGCCCCATCCACCGGCGGGCGTCTGGAAGCTGACGATGACGTCGGCGACATGGCGCGCCTCGGGGCTCGCATACCATTCGGGCGCCTTGTCGAGCGGCATGCCCGATCCGCCCGAGGGCCCGGCGGGCGGGGATTCGGGCGCGGGCCCGCCGGCGCGTTCCTCGGCCAGCGCCGCCTTGTCGGCAGCCATCAGCGCATGCGAGCGGGCGAGATAGGCGGTCCAGGCGGCCTGTTCGCCCATGGGCAGCCGAGCGATGCGCGCCTCCGTGATCGGTTCGGCAGGCGTCATCCTGCCGATGATCGCGGCGGCGACGCCGGTGGGGAGGAGGATGGCAAGGATCACCGCGTGCCAGAACCGCATTCCACTTCACTCCTGTCAGCCAGCGGGCCGCGTTCCCGATTCCCAGGCCCTCGCGGAAATCATGACACCGGTATCATGAAACCGCAAGCGGACACGATGGCGATCTTCCACTTAGGCCGGATTGGTGGTGGCGCGTTCGCTCAACGCAAGCGCGAACAGCGCGGTCAGCCGCTCGCGGAGTTCGGCCCGGGCGGGCCCGGGCAGCGGCTGTATCCCCATCGCCGAGCGCAGGATGCCGCTACCCATCAGCACCGCGACCGCGCAGCCCGCGCGAATCCCCGCGAACTCCCCCGCCAGTGCGCGCGACATCGGGCCGAGCATATCCTCGCTGATCGCCGCCGCCACGATCTCGCTCGCCTTGGTAGAGGCCGAGGACCGCAGGATCATCAGCAGGCAGTCCATCTTGTCCGATTTCTCGTCTTCGCTTTTCTCGTGATCGAGCAGCAGCGAGGTCAGATGCGCCGGCAAATCCTCGCGCGCGATGCCTTCCATGAAGGGCGGCATGTCGCCGCGCAGCGCTTCCTTGAAAAGTTGCTCCTTGCCCCCGAAATAGCGCGAGACCAGCGCGGGATCGACCCCGGCCTCGGCGGCGATTTCGCGCAGACCGACATTTTCGTAGCTCTCGCGCGCGAAGTGACGGCGCGCTGCGGCGAGCATCGCCTGGCGAGTCGCGGCCGCATTGCGCAGACGCGGCGAGCAAAGGGTTGGCGGCACCATGATTGCGGTCCAACTGACATTTTTCGCCCTTCAGGTCAACAGGTGTTGACTTTTAAGTCCACAGCTGTTGACAGGCGTTTCGGGCGAGCCTAGCCCAGCCTTCGTTACGGGAGATCACCCATCAAGAGGTGGCCCCTGGGGAGGAAACCGGCGATTTCCGGACCAGGGATGTGATCATGTTTTCCATGCAACGACAGATGCTTATCACGCTCGCGCTGGGCGCTTCGCTGGCCCTTGGCGGGTGCGGCGGCAAGGCCGACTCGGGGCCGCCCCAACAGGGCGCGCCGCAAGTGACGGTAGCGACTCCGCTGCAGCAGGACGTGGTCGACTGGGACGATTATGTCGGCCGTTTCGAAGCGATCGAGACCGTCGAGATCCGCCCGCGCGCGACTGGCTATTTGTCGGGCGTCTATTTCCGCGACGGTGAATTCGTCCGCAAGAACCAGCTGCTCTTCACCGTCGATCCGCGCCCGGCCAAGGCCGCGCTGGCGCAAGCGGTCGCGCAGCTGTCGCAGGCGCAGGCGACGCTTGCCAACGCCCGCACCGAACTCGCCCGGTCGCAGACGCTCTACGCATCGCAAGCGGCCAGCAAGGAAGAAGTCGAGTCGCGTCAGGCGACGGTGCGTTCAGGCGAGGCGCAGGTCGCCGCCGGCCGGGCGAACGTCCGCGCGCGCCAGCTCGATCTCGATTTCACTCGCGTCACTGCCCCGATCAGCGGGCGGATCTCGCAGCGGCTGGTCGACCCGGGCAATTCGGTGACTGCCGACCAGACCGTGCTGACGACGATCGTCTCGATCAGCCCGCTCCATTTCGTCTTCCAGGGCTCGGAGGCGCTGCTGCTCAAATACCAGCGTTCGGGGGCAGGCACGCGCATTGGCACGCCGGTTCGCATCAAGCTGAGCGACGAGGCTGACTATAATCACGCGGGCACGCTCGATTTCGTCGACAACGCGGTCGATTCAGGCGCCGGCACGATCAAGGCCCGCGCCGTGGTTCCCAATGGCAACGGCTTCCTCAAGCCCGGCATGTTCGGCAGCCTGCGCCTCGAAGCGTCGAAGCCTTATCCGGCGCTGCTGGTTCCCGACACCGCGATCGTCGCCGATGCCGCGCGCCAGCTCGTCTATGTCGTCGACAAGGACGGCACCGTGGTCGCGCGCCCAGTGGAAACCGGGCCGCTGGTCGGCGGACTGCGCGTGATCCGCAGCGGCATCACCGCCACCGACCGCGTCATCATCGGCGGCATCCAGCGCGCGCGCCCGGGCCAGAAGGTCACGCCCCAGAACGGCAAGATCCAGCAGCAGCCCGGAGGAGGCGGCGCGCCGCCCGCGGCGGGTCCTCCCCCCGCCTCGACCGCGCAATCGGTCTCTTCGGCGACCGGCCGCTGAGACTGACATGAACATTTCCAGCTTCTTCATCGAGCGGCCGATCTTCGCGGGCGTGATCGCGGTGTTCATCACGCTGATCGGCGCGTTCGCCTTTCCGCTGCTGCCGCTGTCGCAATATCCCGAGATCGCGCCTCCCACGATCGCGATCGTCGCCCCCTATCCCGGCGCATCGGCCGAGACGATCGCCGAGACCGTCGCCGCGCCGATCGAACAGGAAGTCAACGGCGTCGAGGGCATGCTCTACATGACCTCCTCGTCCAGCTCGGGCGCGGCGCAGGTGACCGTCACCTTCAAGCCGGGCACCGATCTCGATGCCGCGCAGGTGCTGGTGCAGAACCGCGTCGCGCTGGCCGAACCGCGCCTGCCCGAACAGACGCGCCAGGTGGGCGTGCAGGTCAACAAGCAGGAATCGGGCTTCCTGATGATCGTGGCGCTGACCTCGCCCGATGGCAGCCTCGATACCGATTATATCGGCAATTACGCGCAAACCGCGATCCGCGACCGTCTGCTCCGCCTCGAAGGCGTCGGCGGCGTGAATGTGTTCGGCGGCGGCAATTACGCGATGCGCGTGTGGATCGACCCCGACAAGGCCGCCGCGCGCAACCTGACCTCGACCGAGATCATCGCGGCGCTCAGGGCCCAGAACGTCCAGGTCGCGGGCGGTTCCCTCGGCCAGACGCCCTCGGGCGCGGGCAAGCCCTCGTTCGAAGTGCCGGTGGACGTGCAGGGCCGCCTCGCGACGGTCGAGCAGTTCAGCGACATCACGATCAAGAGCGATCCTTCCGGCGCCTCGATCACCAAGCTGCGCGACGTCGCCCGGGTGGAGCTGGGCAGCCAGGACTATGCGATCCGGGGGAGTTTCAACGGGCAGCGCGGCATCGCGCTCGCGGTGATCCAGCAGCCGGGCGCAAATTCGCTCAACGCCGCCGACAAGGTGCTGACCGAGATGAAGGCGATCTCGGCGGAATTCCCCAAGGGCCTCGAATTTTCGATCCCGTACAATCCCACCGAATATGTCAGCGCATCGGTCTCGGCGGTGCAGGACACGCTGATCGAAGCGATCATTCTGGTCGTCATCGTCGTGCTGATCTTCCTCCAGACGTGGCGCGCGGCGGTGATTCCGATCCTCGCCATCCCGATCGCATTGGTCGGCACCTTCGCGGTCCAGCTCGCGCTCGGCTTCTCGATCAACTCGCTGTCGCTGTTCGGGCTGGTGCTCGCGGTCGGCATCGTCGTCGATGACGCGATCGTCGTGGTCGAAGCGGTGGAAAAGCATATCCGCGAGGGGATGGCCCCGCGCGAGGCGGCGCATTTGACCATGAAGGAAGTCTCCGGCGCGCTGATCGCGATCGGGCTCGTCCTGATCTCGGTGTTCGTGCCGACCGCGATGGTCGCGGGCATTCCGGGCATCTTCTACCGCCAGTTCGCGGTGACGATCGCGGCGGCGGCGGCGATCTCGTTGCTCGTGTCGTTGACACTCTCCCCTGCCCTCGCGGCGTTGCTGCTCAAGCCGCACGAGGACATCGAGACGCATGGCGGTTCGCGCTGGACGCGGCCGATCCGGGTGGGTGCGGAGAAATTTAACCAAGGATTTGAATGGCTTTCTGACCGCTATGGCCGCTTCACGGCGCGCGTGATCCGCATGGGGCTGATCATGATGATCATCTATGCCGGGCTGCTCGCGCTGACCGGATGGCGGCTCGACGCGACTCCGACGGGCTTCATTCCGGAGCAGGATCAGGGCTTCCTGATCGGCGTGATCCAGTTGCCGCCGGGCTCCTCGCTCGAGCGCACCACCGAAGTCGTCAACCGCGCCTATGACATCGCCAGCAAGACCAAGGGCGTGACCGGCGGCGCGGCGTTCGCGGGCCTCGATGGCGCGAGCTTCTCGCAATCGTCGAACGCGGGCGTGATGTTCCTCAAGCTCAGCGACTGGTCCGAACGCGGATCGGCGGCGTCGGCGGACAAGCTCGCCGGCCAGCTGACCGGCGCGCTTGCCGGGCAGATCGAGGGCGCCAACATCTTCATGATCGCGCCGCCCGCGGTGCAGGGGCTCGGCAACGGTTCGGGCTTCGTGATGATGATCCAGGACCGTTCGGCCAATGCCGGCTATCGCGGGCTGGAGGGCGTGACCGGCGCGATGATGGGCGCGGCGATGAGCGAGAAGAAAGTCACTCAGGTCTTCTCGCTGTTCAACACCGGCACCCCGCGGATCAAGGCCGAGGTCGACCGCGACCGCGCGCAGTTGCTGGGCGTCCAGCCGCAACAGGTGTTCGACGCGGTCGCGACCTATATCGGCTCGACCTACGTCAATGATTTCAACTTCCTGGGGCGCACCTTCCGCGTCACCGCGCAAGCCGAACCCGAGGCGCGCGACGACATCGCCGATCTCGGCCGGCTCCAGGTGCGGTCGAGCGGCGGCGAGATGGTGCCGCTCTCCTCGGTGGCGACCTTCGTCCGCGACACCGCGCCGTCGCGCGTGGTGCGGTACAATCTGTTGCCCGCGGTCGAGCTTCAGGGCGCCGCCGCGCCGGGCGTATCATCGGGCGATGCGCTGACCGCGATGGAGGGGCTCGCCAAGGCGACGCTGCCTGCGGGGTACAGCTATGAATGGACCGGGCTTGCCTATCAGCAGAAGCAGGCGGGGAGTTCCTCCGCGCTGATCTTCGTGCTGGCGGTGGTGTTCGTGTTCCTCGTGCTCGCCGCCCAATACGAGGCGCTGACCTTGCCGCTCGCGGTGATCCTGATCGTGCCGATGTGCATCCTCGCCGCGCTGGTGGGCGTGAACATCCGGGGGATGGACAACAACATCCTCACTCAGGTCGGGCTGGTCGTGCTGATCGCACTGGCAGCGAAGAACGCGATCCTGATCGTCGAATTCGCCAAGCAGGGCGAGGAACAGGGCATGGACCGGTTCGAGGCCGCGGTCCACGCCGCCCGCTCGCGCCTGCGCCCGATCCTGATGACCAGCTTCGCCTTCATCTTCGGCGTGATCCCGCTCGCGATCGCATCGGGGCCGGGACAGGAGATGCGCCAGTCGCTGGGCACCGCCGTGGTGTTCGGGATGATCGGCGTGACTCTGTTCGGGCTGATCTTCACGCCGATCTTCTATGTGCTGATGCGCAAGCTCGGGGGTTCGAAGAAGGAAGAGCCGGTGGCCATCGCGCACGATGCCCGGCCGGTTGGAGATGCGTCATGAGGCTCCTCGCCCCCCTCCGCGCCGCCAGCGCGCTGGCCCCGATCGCACTGGCCCTTTCGGGCTGCATGGTCGGCCCCGACTATGTGTCGCCCACGCCGACGGCCCCCGCACAGGCGCCGTTCGTCGAGGCGAACGGCCCCGGCTTCGTCCCCGCCGAGCCGCCGGCGAGCTGGTGGAAGCTGTTCGATGCGCCGATCCTCGACCGGCTGGTGGCGGAAGCGCTGGCCGCCAACACCGATTTGCGCGTCGCCTCGGCGAACCTGAAGGCCGCGCGCGCCGCGCTCAGTGAAAGCCGGGCGGCACGGCTGCCGAGCACGACGCTGAGCGCGAGCGGTTCCTATGGCCAGCAATCCGGATCGACGCTCGGCCTCAACGGTGCGGGCCCGCGTGGCGAGAATTACGACGCGGGGCTCGATGTCGGCTATCAGATCGACTTGTTCGGCGGCATCGCGCGCGGCATCCAGGCGAGCCGCGCCGACCTGGAATCGGTCCAGGCCGCCTATGACCTGACGCACATCACCGTCGTCGCCGAGACGATCCGCGCCTATGCCGAAGCGTGCGGCGCGGGCGGCCAGCTCAAGGTCGCGCGCGAGAGCCTGGGGGTTCAGGAGCAGACCTTCGACCTGACCCGCCGCCTGTTCGAGGGCGGGCGCGCCACCGCGCTCGACACCAATCGCGCCGCATCCCTGCTGGAACAGACCCGCGCCGCCGTCCCGAGGCTCGAGGCCGCCCGCAAGGCGGCATTGTTCCGCCTCGCGGTGCTGACCGGCAAGCCCCCCGCCGAATTCCCCGCCGATGTCGCCACCTGCGAGACGCCGCCGATCACGACCCAGGCGATTCCGGTGGGCGACGGCGCGAGCCTGCTCGCGCGCCGCCCCGATGTCCGCGCCGCCGAACGCCGCCTCGCCGCCGCGACCGCGCGGGTCGGCGTGGCGACAGCCGAACTCTATCCCAGCATCCGGCTGGGCGGTTCGATCGGCTCGACCGCCGGCTCGATCGGCGATCTCTTCTCCAGCAAGGGCTTCCGTTTCGGGATCGGCCCGCTGATCAGCTGGACCTTCCCCAACACCGCCGTCGCCCGCTCGCATATCGCGCAGGCCGAAGCGGGGGCCGAAGGCGCGCTGGCGCAGTTCGACGGGGCGTGGCTCAACGCATTGCGCGAAACCGAGACCGCGCTCGCCCGCTACGCGGCCGAAGGCGAGCGCGTCGCCACGCTGCGCCGCGCCCGCGACGCCAGCGCCGAGGCCGCGCGGATCGCCCGGCTGCGCTACCAGAATGGCGCGGACAGTTTCCAGATCGTGCTGGATGCCGAACGCGAGCTTCGCAACTCGTCGGCGCTGCTGGCCGAGTCCGAGGCGCAGCTTTCCGACATCACGATCACGCTGTTCCTGTCGCTCGGCGGCGGCTGGGCGGCTTAGGGACAGCACGACTCACGATCTCGGCGAACTTTGCCTGAGCGGCGCGAAGGGCTGACACGATCGGCTGCCCGTTGAAAACCGTGCGGAACGTCGCTATCCCCCGGATGCTGGCCGTGACATGCACCGCCGGGCCCATAACCCGGAGCGTCTTGGGCGTAGGGGAAAGGTCACGGTCGGCCCTTCCTGATGGACAGCGATTCGAGCGCCAGCGTGCGCAGCGCGAGCACCGGGACCCAGTTCGCCCAGGATCGAATTCATCTTCCTTGTATCGTCATCCCGGCTTTCGCCGGGATGACGGCGTACTTCGACCTTGCTGGATCAAACTCTAACGGATCGCGCGTTCGATCAGTTGCTGGAACGCGGCGGCGGTGCTCGCCACCAGCGGCGCATGGACGCAGCGGGCGTCGTCACCCGCGACGTGATGGTAGCGGTGGAGGCCGAAGACCCCGGCCACGTTCTTGTAGCCCGCGGCGACGATTTCGATCAGCTCGCCGGCATTGAGCATGTCGGTCGTGTAGGGCGCCTCGAGCCCGGCATGGCCTTCGAACACCGCGCGCGCCAGCGGCACCAGCGCGGGGCTGACCGACAGGAAGCGCTGGGTATCGACGCTGGGCAGCGGCTGGCCAGTCAGGTCGTGCCAGTCGCGCGATGCGACGTTCGCCCCGAGGTGCAGCCAGAAATGCGTGTCGGCGGGCGGCGGCGCAGTGGCCTTCAGCGCTTCGGCCGCGCCCAGATTCTCATATTCGTGGCCGGTGTTGCAGACAAAGGCGAGATCGTGGCTCAGCACTGATTTGCTCGCCCAGCGCGCCATCCACAGCCATGCGGCGATGCCCGGCCCGCGCTCGCCCGCGCAGCCATACCAGCCCGAACGCGGTGTGGAGACCGCCAGCCACTTTTTCTTGCCGCGATCGATCCGGCCGATGAAGTTGAACGCCGGACGCCGCCCGGCCTTGCCGGTGACGGTGAGCGTCGCCGCTTCGCCGCGCATCGCGGCGCCGAGAAACGGCTTGGCGTCCTCGGGCGCGAGCAGGGCGACCGGGCCGGCGAACATCGGCTCGCGGCCATCGGCGTTGAGCGCGATGATCTTGCCGGTGGGACCATTGGTGATCGCCACCACTGCCTTGGCCCCGGCCGCGAACGCCGCCGTCACAGGCTCGCGGAACGGCTTGACCATCGCGGTCGACCAGCGGGCATGCGGCAAGTCGATCAGCGCGATCGCCCCGGCAAGCGAACCGCTCACTTGCCGGTTGGCGTCGATGCGGACCAGCGGGCCGGTGACGCCCCCTGCCCCGGTCTGGACGACGATGGGCTGCGGCCAGATCTTCGCGGTCGCCGCGCCGGAGACCAGCTCGCAGCGTTCGGGCTCGAACCAGGGAGTCGAAACATCCTGCCGCTCGATCTCGAAGCCCAGCCCCGCCAGTTCGCCCGCCAGCCATTCGCCACAGGCATTGTCGCCCGGGCCGCCGGCATTCTTGCTGCCGAAGCCGATATATTTCGCGAGGTCGTCCGCTACTCGGGCGTGCCGATCCTCCGGGGCCTTCGCCATCGCGGCGGTCGCGGGGAGCGCGGCACTCGCCGCCAGAAAGCCGCGCCGGGTCGCCTTCAGCATCGTCACCTCTCCTTGGGCTTGCCCAGCATCAGGATGCTGGCCAGCGATATCACGCAGGTCGCGGCCAGATATACCGAGATCGCCTGGCTCGTCTGATACTCCGCGTACAATGCCGTCGCGATGATCGGTGCGAAGGCGCCGCCGAACACCGTGCCGATCTGATAGCCGAGCGACGCACCCGAATAGCGGACTTCCTTGGGAAAGAGTTCGGCGAACAACGCCGCCTGGGGCCCGTACATCATGCTGATGAAGACCAATGCGACCGTGATCGCCAGCGTCACCGAAGCGACCGATCCGGTCTCGATCAGCGGGAAGACCGCGAACGCCCAAAGCCCCGACAGGATCGCGCCGAGAATGAAGATGCTGCGCCGTCCGAATCTGTCCGACAAGGCGCCGAACGCGATCAGCGCGGGGACCATCGCGAGGCTCCCCGCCATGACCGCGAACAGCATCACTTCGCGCGAGATGCCGACCGTCTGGGTGCCATAGGCGACCGCATAAGTGATCGCGGCATAGAAACAGGTATTGTTCGCGACGAACGCCCCGCCCGCGAGCAATACCACGCGCCAATGCTCCCTGAGCAGGGTGGCGAGCGGCGAAGCGGGCTTTTCAGGCGCGACCGTCACAGGCTCGGGCTCGGGGATGACGCGGTGGATGACCAGTGCGATGACGATCAGCGCGATGCTGACCAGAAAGCCGATCCGCCAACCCCATGCCATGAAGCTGTCGGCATCGATCAGCGCGCTGGCGATCAGGAAGACGGTGTTCGCCAGCACCACCCCGAACGGCACGCCAACCTGGACGAAGCTGCTGTAGAAGCCCCGCCGGTGCGCGGGCGCGCTTTCGATCGCGAGCAGGGCCGCCCCGCCCCATTGCCCGCCCACGGCGAGACCCTGGAGGAAGCGGAGCACGACCAGCGCGAGCGGCGCGAGGATTCCCGCAGTCGCATAGCCGGGCAGGAAGCCGATCGCGGTGGTCGCCAGCCCCATCAGGAACATGGCGAGCACCAGCGCGCGCTTGCTGCCATGCCTGTCGCCGAAATGGCCGAACAACATGCCGCCCAGCGGCCGCGCGACGAACCCGACCGCGAAGGTGCTGAACGAGGCGATCTGCGCGACGAAGGCCGGGAGTTCGGGGGGGAAGAAAAGCTTGGGGAAGATCAGCGCGGCGGCGGTGCCGTAGATGAAGAAATCATACCATTCGACCGAAGCCCCGGCCGAGGCGATCAGCGCCACCTTGATGCTGGGTTTTCCCGCCTCCGCTTGCTGCGTTGCCACGCTTCGCTCTCCCATTTTCAAGACAGGTTGCCGGCTTCAGGGCGGAAAGGCCACTGAAGCCGGCAGGTGGGGTTGGAGGTCGCGCGCCGGCTTACCAGCGGTAGGACAGCGTGACGCCGACGGTGCGCGGCTTGTTGTAGCGGACCGAAAGCGGATAGTTCAGCTGCGTGAACTTCAGCACCTGGATTTCCCGGTCGGTGAAGTTGCGGACGAACAGCGCGACCTGCATCTTGCCGATGTTCAGGCCCGCGCGCGCCCCAAAGATGTCGAAGTCCGACAGTGCGATCGCGGGTGTCGATGCCGTCACCGTATCCTGGCTGCCGCCGCGCTGGCCCTGGTAGCTGACATTGACGAAGCCCACCGTGTTCTTGAACAGCGGCCGCCGGTAATCGACCGAGGCGGACATCGTCCAGTCGGGGATCTGGGCGACCCGCGAACCCAGGGTCGGCAGCCCGGCGACTCCCGCCGGCACATCGGCGAAATAGGCATATTGCGTCGCCGCGTTGAGCCCGACCGAGAACAGGCCGCCGGCGATCTTGAAGCGTCCGTCCACTGCCGCTTCGAGGCCGCGCGCGTGGATCGTGCCGCCATTGATGTTGAACTGCTGCCCCGCCTGCAGGCACGCATTGGTCAGCGTGCAGCCATCGTTGACGCTCGTGATCGCGTCGCTGGTGCGCGAGATATAGCCCGACAGGCGGATGAAGACGTTCGGGACGATGCTCGATTTGATACCGGCTTCGTATCCGATCGTGTTTTCATTGTCGTAGGTGAAGACATAGGGATTCAGCGCGTTGGCGTTGAACGAGCCGTTATTGACCGCGCCCGCGCGGTAGCCGGTGCCGACCTTGGCATAGACCATCGTGCTCGCGCCGGGGATCTTGTAGCTCGCGGTGAAGGTATAGACCGGCTGGTTCGCCTTGAAGACGAAGGTGGTCTCGGCCTTGGTGACTGCGTTGGTGTAGAGCGCGGTCGTGCCCTGCGTCGCGGTCTTGTAGTCATGCGCCAGGCGGCCTTCGCCGACCAGCGACAGATTGCCGAAATCATATTGCAGCGAGGCATAGCCCGCGACCGAATAGATGCGCTGCTTGGTGCGGCTGTCGGTGCCCCAGATCCCCAGCGGCACCGCGGGGCAGTTGAGCGAGGTCGGCAGCGGCTTGACGCAGGTCACATTGCCCGGTGAACCGCCGCAGAAGCTCGTCGCCAGCGTGAAGGCGCAGGGAGAGGTGCCGATGACCAGCGAATAATCGTCATTCTGGTACAGGCCCTCGACGCCCGCGATCCAGCTCAGCCGCCCATCGGCCGCCGAACCCTTCAAGTGGATATCCTGATAGAGGGTGCGGTCCTTCACGTCGGTGCGAACTTGGGTGTAGGGATAGATGCCAAGCTGGCCCTGAGCGCGAATCTGGACCGCCGCCGCGTCATCGACCGCGGCGCCATATTGCTGGCTGGAGCGCCATTTGGTCGCCATGCTCGTCGCTTCGAGCGTGACTCCGCCGCCGAAATCATAGCTGACCAGCAGCATCCCGCGCAGCGCCTTTTGCTGCAGCCCGTCATCGCCGCTGTGCGGCAGGATGAAGCGCGACTGAGTGTAACCCAGCGGCACCGCGGCGTTCACGCCGCCGCCGGGGATGACGAGGCTGTTGACGAAGCTCGGCAGGTTCAGGTCCTGCGCATCGACCATCAGCGTGATGTCGGCGGCGCCCGAGCGGTAACGGATCTGCCCGCGCCCGTTCCAGCCCCGGGTGCTGTCATAATATTTGTCGTGGCGGGGATCGTAATAGAAGCCTTCGCTCTGGTGATAGCCCTCGCCGCCGACGCGGATCGCGACCTGATCGCTCAGCTGCTGGTTGATCACCACCGCGAGCCGGTTCTGGTTGAGCCCGAAGGTGAAGGTGTCGCGGATATAGCCGCTATTGTTGAACTTCGGCTTGGCGAGGACGATGTTGACCACGCCGAATTCGGAGTTGCGGCCATAGAGCGCGCCCTGCGGCCCTTCGAGCGCTTCGACGCGCTCCACGTCGAAATAGTCGAAGGTCTTGAAGTTGCGGCCGCCCAGCGTCGAGCTGCCGACATAGGCGCCGTTGACGAACAGGCCGACGCCCGAATCGGCGCCGGTGGCGCGCGCGGTGCCCGAACCGCGGATCGAAACCTCGGCGAGATTCTCCGACGCGACATCGTTGAAGCGCACGCCCGGAACCGTGGTGAGCAAGTCGCCCGTGCCCGCGACGGGGCCCTTCGATTCGAGCTGGTCGCCGGTCACCGCGTTGATCGTGCCGGGGACGTCGCGGATGCTTTCCTCGCGCCGCCGCGCCGTCACGACGATGTCGCCGTCACCCTTTACCGTATCCTGATCGGCCTGCTGTGCCGGAGCCTCGGTGTCCGCGCCCGGCGCGCTGTCCTGAGCGAAAGCTGGCGTCGCGACGACGAGGGCCAGGGTTGCGGTCGTGGCAAGAAAATCTCGCATACATCCTCCCATTGGCGCTCATTCAGGCGGCGCCATGCCGTGTTTAATCCGCTGATGGAATCGCAATGTCAACGAGATTGTACGACAATTTTAATATGATAGTTCGACAAATATGTTGCACTCGCTTCACGGCGCCCATAGAAAAGCCGCGACGGGATTGGTAAGCTCGCACATCGAGCGGCAGTTCCTGGAGAGGGCAAGTCTTTGACGGATCACGATAAATCATCGGAATTTGCTCAGGCGCCCGCGACCCCCACCGCGGACGATCTCGCCCAGATCCTGCGCATGCGCATCCAGAGGAGCGAGCTCGCGTCGGGCGAATGGCTGCGCGAGGTCAAATTGTGCAGCGAATTCGGCGTCGGCCGCTCGATCGTCCGCCGCGCGCTGCGCGCACTTTCCGATGACGGGCTGATCGAGATCGAGGAGAATCGCGGCGCGCGCGTTTCGTCGACCACGGTCGAGGAAGTCTTCGACCTCTATGAGGTTCGCGCCGCGCTCTATGGTCTTGCGGCGCGCTTCGCGTGCCTGCGCGCCTCGGACGCCGCGATCCGCCACATGCTCGTCAATATCGATCAGCTACTGAGCGACGCCGCCACCGGCGAACCCGCCGAGCAGGTGATCGAACTCAGCGAGGCGATCTTCAGCGAAATGGCCGAATCGGCCAGTCCCGACGCGCAGCGGATGATCGACGCAATTCGCCGCAAGACTCGCTTCCACTTCTCCTACGCCGCGCTGGCGATCAACGCCGACACGCCGGGTCCCTACGAACACTGGCGCCAGGTGCGCGCGGCGCTCGTCGCGCGCGACGCGGACAAGGCCAGCCAGGGCGCGCGCGACATCCTTTATTACATGCAGAGCGAAGTCGCCCGGATCATGCTCACGCGCGGGCCGCGCGTCCGCGAGGATGCTCCGCTCCCGGCTGCGCGTCCCCTCATCAAACGCCGCGCTGCCGCTAACCGGAGGTGAAGATGAACGCTCGATCGCCCATCAAATCATTGCTCATCGCGGCCGCGCTGCCGGCCATGGCGATCGCGCCGCTTCCCGCCGCTCCGGCCAGCGCCGCTGTCGCGCCGGCAGCGTCGGACATGACCAATCTGCTCGACTATCTGCACAACCAGAACACCACCGGCTTTCTGGTGATCCAGAACGGCAAGGTGCTGGTCGAGAAGAATTGGGCGCCGCCCGAAGACCCGACCTTCGCGATGTTCGTCTATGGCAAGAGCAGTGACGGCGCGTTGCTGGAGGACGTCGCGTCGCAGCAAAAGAGCTTCATCTCGGTCCTGATCGCCATCGCGATCGACAAGGGGCTGATCGATCTCCAGAAGCCGGTGTCGGACTATATCGGCGCGGGCTGGTCCAAGGTAACGCCCGAACAGGAAGCAAAAATCCGCGTCATCGATGTGCTGACGATGAGCTCGGGCCTGACCGACGGTTTCACTTTCCAGGCCGATCCGGCGACGCGCTTCCATTACAACACGCCGGTCTATGCGATCACCAAACGCATCCTCGTCGCCGCGGCGAAGCTGCCGCTCGAGAAGATCACGCACGACTGGCTGACCGCGCCCGCCGGCATGAACAACACCGCATGGCGCAAGCGCCCGGCGGCGCTGGCGTCGATCGGCAACGATACCGGCCTTGTCACCACCCCGCGCGATACCGCGTTGTTCGGCCTGATGATCCTCAATCACGGCGTCTCGAACGACGGCAAGCGCGTCGTTTCGGAAGCCAGCCTGAGCGCGATGTTCACGCGATCGTCTACCAATCCCGCTTATGGGCGGCTGTGGTGGCTCAACGGCAGCGAGTGGACGATGCGAATCGCCGGGCGCGTCGACGGCCAGCTGATCGCCGCCGCCCCCGCCGACATGGTCGCCGCGCTCGGGGCGTTCGACCGCCGTCTCTACATCGTGCCGAGCAGGAAGCTGGTGGTCGTCCGTACCGGCGCGGCCGCCAGCGACAAGGGTTTCGACCAGCAGCTCTGGCTGCGGCTGCTGAAGGTGATCGAATAGCGCTCGCCCCTTCGGCCTGACGTCCAACACGATTAGCGGGAGGAGGAACGCATGGGATTCGTGCGTCAAATTGCGGCGGTGAGTTTGGCGGTTCTCGCCGGGGCCATGGCGGCGCATGCCGAGCCGGTCGTGCGCGCGCCCGCCGGGCCCGTCCGCGGCGTCGCGGCGGACGGCGAGCATATCTTCAAGGGCATCCCCTATGCGCTGGGGCCGGTCGGCGAGCGGCGCTGGAGGCCACCGGTCGCGGTGCCCGCATGGCACGGCGTGCGCGATGCCTCCGCGTTCGGCCCCGCCTGCATGCAGCCGCAATCGCCGCCGAGCAGCATCTATTCCGAGACTTATTCGATGAGCGAGGACTGCCTCTCGCTCAACATCTGGGCACCCGCGAACGCGAAAAACGCACCGGTCTTTCTCTGGATTCACGGCGGCTCGCTGATGCGCGGCGCGTCGAGCCAGCCCATGTATGACGGCGCGGTGCTGGCGAAGCGCGGCATCATCGTCGTCTCGATCAACTACCGGCTCGGCGTGTTCGGCTATTTCGCGCATCCCGCACTGAGCGCCGAATCGCCCGAAGGAATTTCGGGCAATTACGGCATCCTCGATCAGATCGCGGCGCTGGGCTGGGTGAAGCGCAATATCGGCGCGTTCGGCGGCAATGCCGGCAACGTCACCATCGCGGGCGAATCGGCGGGCGGGCTGGCGATCCTGCACCTGCTCGCCTCGCCCCGCGCGCGCGGCCTCTTCGCGAGGGCGATCGTCCAGAGCGCATCGCTGATGAACATCCCCGAGTTGAAGCGACCCGCTTTCGGCCTGCCCGCGGGGGAGGCGGCGGGCGGCTTCATCGCCAAGGGGCGGTCGCTGGCCGAACTGCGGGCGCTCGATGGGCCCGGCATCATCGCGCTGGCGAAGGAAGGCCGTTTCGCCGCGACGGCGATCGTCGATGGCAAGGTATTGCCGCACCAGCTGGTCGAGACGTTCGACCGGGGCGAACAGGCGCGCGTACCGCTGCTGACCGGCTTCAACAGCGGCGAAATCCGCACCATGCGTCCGCTGCTGCCCGGCGTGCCCGATCCGGCAAGCTTCGACGCCGCCACATACGAAGCCGCGATCCGCGAGAATTATGGCGAGCTCGCCGAGGATTTCCTGCGCTATTACCCCGCGAGCGATATCGGCGAGAGCATCCTCGCCGCCACCCGCGACGGCTTCTTCGCCTGGACGTCGCAGCGGCTCGTCCGCGATCAGGCGCGGATCGGCCAGCCGGCCTGGCTCTACTTCTTCGATCATGGCTACCCCGCGTCGGACGAGGCCGGGATCCATGGTTTCCATGCCGCCGAGCTGCCCTTCATGTTCGGCACGATCGACCGGACCACCCCGCTCTGGCCGCGCGTCCCCGAAACCAGCGGCGAACGCGCGCTTTCGAACGCGATGGTCGATTACTGGGCGTCGTTCGCACGCATCGGCGTCCCCAAAGCGCCCGGCCAACCCGTCTGGCCATCTCATAACAAGCGAGCAGCCTATATGATCTTCGCCGCCGAGCCGCGTGTCGCGGTCGATTTGATGCCGGGCCAATACCGGCTCCACGAACAGGTCGTGTGTCGCCGCCGCGCGGCCGGCATCGCGTGGAACTGGAATGTCGGGCTCGCCGCGCCCATCCTCCCCGCCGCGTCGGGCGCATGCCGGTGATCGACGGCAGCATGCAGGCGTTCCCGCTGACACTCGACCGGATCCTGACTCACGCCGCGAAATGGCATCCCGAGGCCGAGGTCGTCACCGCGCGCGATGGCGGCGTCGATCGCGTCGATTACGCCACGCTGCGCACTCGCGCGCTGAAGGTCTCGCGCGTGCTCGCCGATCTTGGCGTGGTGCAGGGCGAGCGCGTGGCGACGCTGGCGTGGAACAGCCAGGCGCATGTCGAGACCTGGTACGCGATCATGGGCATGGGCGCGGTCTGCCACACCCTCAATCCGCGCCTGACCGCGGTTCAGCTCGCCTGGATGCTCGGGCAATCGGGCGCCCGGATCATCGTCGTCAGCGCCGACCTGTTGCCGTTGGCGCTGCAAGTCGCGGGCGATGCGCCGGGGGTCGAACGCATCCTCGTCATCGACGGCGACATTCCTCCCGCGATCCGGGGCTCGACTCAGATCGCCGCGATGGGGCCACTGATCGAAGCCGCGGACGACATGATGCGGTGGGGGATTTTCGACGAGAATGCGCCGAGCGGCCTCTGCTTCACCTCGGGTTCGACCGGCGCGCCCAAGGGCGTGACCTACACCCACCGCTCGAGCTTTCTCCACACGCTGCGGCTGCTCCAGGCCGATGTGCTGGGCTCGACGAGCAGCGACGTGGTGCTGCCGGTGGTGCCGATGTTCCACGCCAATGCCTGGGGCCTGCCCTTCGCGGTGCCCGCGAGCGGCGGCAAGCTGGTGCTGCCCGGCCGCCACACCGATGGCGCGAGCCTCGCGCGGCTGATCGCCGCGGAAGGAGTCACCATCGCGGTGGGCGTCCCAACCGTGTGGCTGGGACTGTGCGACTATCTCGAAGCGAGCGGGACCACCCTGCCCTCGCTCAAGCGGATCACCAGTGGCGGCGCGCCGCTGCCGCCCGCGCTGATGGAACGCATCGAGCGCCAGCTGGGCGTCATCGCACAGACCAGCTGGGGCATGACCGAGCTGTCGCCCGTCGGCACCTTCGGCGTGCTGAGCGACCCCGATCGCCAGGCCGCGATCTCGGGCCGCCCGGCACTGGGCGTCGACCTGATGCTCGCCGACGAGACGGGCGCGCCGCTCGCCGACCAGCGCGGCGAGGAGGGGCGGCTGTTCGTCAAGGGCGCGGCAGTGATCGAGCGCTATTTCGGTTTCGAGCAACCCGCCACCGATGCCGCAGGCTGGTTCGACACTGGCGACCTCGCGCGGATCGTCCGCAAGGGCAATCTGATGATCACCGGGCGCGCCAAGGATCTGATCAAGTCCGGCGGCGAATGGATCAATCCGGCGGAGATCGAAGCGGTGGTCTGCGCGCTGCCCCAGGTCTCGCTCGCCGCGGTGATCGGCCGCAGCGACCTCAAATGGGGCGAGCGCCCGCTGCTGCTGGTCGAGCTGCGCGAGGATCAGGATATCAGCGACGCGGAGCTGCTGGAGGCGCTGCGCGGGCGCGTCGCTTCGTGGTGGATCCCCGACGCGGTGGTGCGCCTGCCGGACATGCCGCTCGCCTCGACCGGCAAGATCGACAAGCTCAAGCTGCGCGCTGCCTATAGCGGCTAGAGCTGGGCCAGCACCTCGCCGATCGCAGTGACGACGGCGTCGGGGTCGTCGATCTCGATATTGTGCTGCGTATTCGGCACGGTGCGGTGACGCCCGCGCCGCGACAGCGCCGCGCTCTGCGCGTGGAGGCGGCCGGCAGTCCAGAAGCTGGCGACGTCGATGGGATCGTCGGCGTCGAAGATCCCGTGGCTCAGCACGATCACCGGCCGGTCGCCGAAGGGGCGGCCGGCGAACAGCCTCGCATAAGCGGGGTTCGCCCCCGGATTGCCATAGACGCTGTTCGCGATCTCGGACCATTGCGCATCCTGATAGGCAGCGCCGCCCTGGATCTTCGCCCGCTCCGCCGCGATATCGAGGCCCAGCGGCGCGCGAACCGGATCGGTGCAGCGGCGATACTGGTCCGAAGCGGGATCGAGCGCGGCCTCGCGCGCCTTGACCGCGCATTGCTCATAATGCGCGGTCAGCATCCGCATGAAATCCATGTCGCCCAGCTCGGTCCGAGCCGCGATCGAGTCGCCGAACTTCGCGCGGAATTCAGGGCGGATGCGGTCGTACCAGCGCTCCTCGGCGGGATCGACGAGCACCAGCCCGGCGACATCCTCGGGATAGAGCGCGGCATAGAGCTTGACGTTGAAACCCCCCAGCGAATGGCCGACCAGCACCAGCGGCGTGCTGAGCCTGGCGGCGTGGATCAGCGCGTGCATGTCCTCGACAATCGCGAAGGGCGTGCGCGGGCCGCGCGCAGGATCGCTATGGCCGAGCCCGGCGCGGTCGTACGAGCAGGCACGTGCACCGGCGGCGACCGCGGGCTGGACGAGACCCCAGATCACCGACCAGTCGCTGCCCCCCGCATCGAACAGGACGGTGCGCTTGCCCGTCCCCATGCAGAACAGGTTGATCCGCCGCCCGCCGCCGATATCGAGGCGCTCGTGCGGTCCCACGAACTGGCGCAGCGCTTCGGGCGTACTCGCGCGCGCCGATGCCGGCAGCGGCTGTGCGGAAGCATTCCCGGCCACGAAAAGGGCGGCGGCGAGGATCAGCGAGCGTTTCATGCAGAGTCTCCGGTCAGGCGGTATTTGAAAAAGGCGAGGATCTCGTCGCGCGCGCCTATCGTGGGCTGGCCGGCTTCGTCGATCAAATGGACCGTCACCACGCTGTGCGGCGTCGGCACATGCGCCGCGAAGAAAGGCGGTGCATCGTCGTTCGCGCTGCTATCGGGCAACACGCGCGCTACGAACCGGTCGCCCAGCGCATCGGCATAGGCGGCGAAGCGCTGGGCGCGGCAAAAGCCGTCGCCTTCGAAGCGATAGGCCAGCACGGTCAGGCCCTCGCGGTCCATCCGCGTGCGGATCGCGGCGATCTCCTCCGGCGCGATTTCGAGGGCGCCCGGATTGTCCAGCGGCAGCGAGGGCTGGCACAGCACCGGCGCGAGCACGGTGGGATCGAGCATCATCGTCAGTGCGAAATTGCCCGTGAAGCACATGCCGATCGCGCCCACGCCCGGCCCGCCGCTCTCGGCATGCGCCACCCGCGCCAACCCCATCAGCCAGCGCGTGACCGGGCTCGATCTGCCCCCGCCCAGCGCGCGGAACTCGGCGCTCATGCAGGCGTGGCGAAAGATCCGCGCGCCTTCATCGGCACCCGGCACCGCACCGTCGCGCCCGAACAGCGAGGGCATATAGACTGTGAAGCCCGCATCCCGGACCCAGCGCGCGAAGCGAGCGACGTGCGGGCTGATCCCCGGCATTTCGGCCATGACGATCACCGCCGGCCCCGTCCCGGCGACCAGCACCGCCTTCGCCACGCTCTCCACCGCGATGTGGCGCCGCTCGAAATCCGCCAGCGGGTCGTCCTGCATCCGATTCTCCCTGTTGCGCGCAGACTGCCGGCCAGGCATGAACGGCGCCAGTGTCCGATTCGACTTTATTCGGGGATTTTTCGCCATGACGGCAATCGAGGTTCTGGTGCTCAAGGGAGCGATGCCGTCGAGCGTGGCGATCACACTCGACGTGCTCGCCACTGCGAACCGGCTGCGGGCGGCGGCGGGGTTGCCGCCTGCGTTCGAGGTCGCGCTCGCGGGTTCGGGGGCGCGCGCCGCGCGGGCGATGGCGCCGCGAGTGCCGCTCTCGACGGGGGCGCGGGCGGAGCTGATCATCGTGCCGGGCCTCGGGCTCACCAGCGAGGCATTGCTCGACACCGGGCTCAAGCGGCGCGACGTCGTCGCGGCGGGCAAGCGTATCGCGGCGGCCGCCGCGGCGGGGAGCGCCATCGCCGCGTCATGCTCGAGCGTATTCCTGCTCGCCCAGGCCGGGGTGCTGGCCGGGCGGCGCGCGACCACGACCTGGTGGCTCGCCCCTGTCTTTCGCCGCTATTTTCCCGATATCCGCCTCGATACCGACGCGCTGATCGTCGGCGACGGGCCGATCACCACCGCGGGCGCGGCGATGGCGCAGATGGATTTGATGCTGGCGCTGGTCGCGCGTCATGCCGGACCCGCGCTCGCCGACCGCTGCGCGCGTTATCTGCTGCTCGACGAGCGCCGCTCGCAGGCCCCGTTCATGGCGCTCGCGCTGCTGGCTGCCTCCGACGACCGAGTGGCGAAGGC
>Ga0164241_10000626_pt1 | contig 58231 bp, 47 predicted proteins | sample OricomyardsoilBY_FD_108780 | JGI IMG/M metagenome (GOLD analysis project Ga0164241, IMG submission 108780) | Backyard soil microbial communities from Emeryville, California, USA - Original compost - Back yard soil (BY) | ecosystem: Environmental > Terrestrial > Soil > Unclassified | place: USA...
AGGGGCAGGGAATCGTCGGCGGCGCGGTGGCTGAATTCCGATTCGCGTAGCATCATGCCAGCGAAGAAGGCTCCCAACGCGAAAGACACATCAAATAGCATCGCTGAGCCATAGGCTACGCCCACCGCAGTGGCGATAACACAGAGGCTGAAGAGTTCGCGCGAACCGGTGCCTGCAACGGCCCAGAGAATTTTGGGTAAAACCCGCTTACCTACAATCAGCATAAACGCAATAAATGCCGCCACTTTACCCAATGTAATGAATAGGGTGGTGGTTAGGCTTTGGTCGGAGGGCGGGTGGTCACCTGTTCCAGCATGGCCGCCCATAATCCCAGCAATGGCAGGCAAAAGCACGAGCACAAGCACCATTACGAGGTCTTCCACGACCAGCCACCCTACGGCGATACGGCCATTAATACTGTCAATAACGCCGCGCGCTTCCAGCGCTTTTAGCAAAACCACCGTGCTGGCTACCGATAGCGACAAGCCAAAGACCAGTGCTTCTCCTATATTCAAATCCCAGTATATACCTGCACCTGCACCGAGGATCGTTGCCAACAGAATTTGTGCCATTGCGCCGGGAATAGCGATGCGTTTTACCGAGAGCAGGTCTGCAATAGAGAAATGTAAGCCTACGCCAAACATTAATAACATAACGCCGATTTCAGCTAACTGGCCTGCTAGGCCCACGTCGGCCACAAAACCCGGAGTAGTGGGCGCGGCGATAATCCCTGCTATTAAATAGCCCACCAACGGTGGCATACGCAAGCGCACGGCTATAAAACCGAGAATCATTGCCAAGCCTAAGCCGACGGAAATAGTAGTAATCAAACTGATGTTGTGCGGCATTTTTAACCCGTTTTGTTCGCTGTTAGCGGCCTACTATAGAGGCGAAAAAGAGCCAAGCGCAAGATTTTTATTGAATTAAAAAATTGCTTAATCTTGACGAGGTATTTGTTGAAGTGGTTTTTTGTTTCAAATATTTGCAGAAAATTGTGTATTTTTTTCTAGCTCAACCGCAAGATTTTGTTGGCTATAAGGGCATAAAAATTCCAGCCGATAGGCTAATAATTGCAAACCTACTTTGGCTTTGGTGCCGTACAATTTATCGCCTACAATCGGATGGCCGATGTTGGCGAGATGGCGTCGAATTTGATGTTTGCGACCGGTTTCAATATGCACATCTAATAAAGTGTTGTTATTAGCTACGCCAATTTTTTTGATGTGGGTGATGGCGACTTTGCCATCCAATTCGTAATTTAAGGTCATGCCCTTTTCGGGTAACTCGCAATCATCCACCACCCAAGCTTGATAATATTTTTTGATATCGCGGCCTTGGAATAATACCGAGAGCTTGGCAGCGCTCTGGCTATCGTGCGCGATAATCATTAAGCCGGCGGCATCTGCATCCAAACGATGCACTAAAAAGCATTCGCGTTTGTTGCCATAGATCGATTCGCCATTCACTTCAACCCAACGTAAAATGCTACAGTGATCGCCCCATTGGGAGCCTTGCGCAAGCATACCGGCGGGCTTGTACCAAATGCTGTACGCCACTGCATCGTGGATTAAATGTGCAGTTTCGGGTTTACGTGCGAGCACTTGCTCGTCGTAAAAGAATTGAATTGTTGAGCCTTTGTATAAAACTTTAGTGGCGCGCCGCAACCGCAGCGTTTTGCCCTTGAGTGTCCACCAAACTGCGCCTTTGTTCATTGCATCTTTAATGCGCTGTTTAGATAGGCCGGTGCCTTCCGCTAATAAATCCAGTGCGGTTTGTTCGGGTTTGGTTACGGTAAATTCGTATTTTTGCGGTATTTCAAACGAAGTAGCAGTCATGAGTTGTGTGACTATCATCTATTAATTAAGAGAGAAAAATTGTGGCAGAGAAGCCAACTATTCATAAGTTAAACCTTACGTTGTCCAATATGGATACCCATGTCTACGGCGATTACAATCTCACCATCGCCTTGCACCCATCGGAAACTATTGAACGCATGATGGTGCGTATTCTAGCCTTTTGTTACCGCGCTGCGGAAAATTTATCCTTTGCGCGTGGGCTGTCGTCGCCAGAAGATCCTGAACTGTGGTTGAAGCATGATAATGGGACTATTTTGGAATGGATTGAAGTTGGCCAACCGTCGCCAGATCGTTTGAAAAAAGGCGCTAGCCAATCAACTGCAGTTAAAGTGTTTAGCTATGGGCGCGGTTTGGATGTGTGGTGGAAAACCAATGCGGCGGCGATTAATGCACTGCCAAAAGTCACCATCCACTATTTTGATGCCAATGAACTGCAAGTGTTGTGTGGTTTGGCGGATAAGACTATGAATCTCACGGTGACCATTACCGAAAGCATCGCTTATGTTGCCAATGCGAATGACAATGTTGCTGTCACCCTCATGAATATGGAATCGCTCTAAATGAATATCGTTGAAATTAATCTGGAAAACGCCAAACAATATTTGGTGGATGAATCCTTCACTCGCCCGGTGTTGATTGATTTTTGGGCGGATTGGTGTGCGCCTTGTAAAAGTTTGATGCCGATTTTAGAAAAGCTCGCGAATGAATATGCGGGTGCTTTTTTATTGGCCAAAGTGAATGCAGATGAAATGGGAATGATTTCATCGCAATTCGGCGTGCGCAGCTTACCTACCGTTATTTTAATGAAAGACGGCCAGCCGATAGATGGCTTCACGGGTGCATTACCGGAAGTACAAGTGCGTGAAGTGTTGGAAAAATATTTGCCCAAGCCTTGGGAGACGTTTGTGAATGGAGCGCAAGCTTTCATTATGGCGGGCGATTTTAATGCAGCATTGCCACTGCTACGCCAAGCTTATGAGGATTCCAAACATGATGCTGCTATCGCCTGCTTAATAGCGCAGTGCCATTTGGAGTTAAACCGCATTGATAATGCGGAAGCCATTTTGGCAACCATCAAAATGGCTGATCAGGATGCGCACTACGAACAATTGCTGGCACAAGTAGAACTCAAAAAGCAGGCTGCAAAAACGCCTGAGCTAATAGCGCTTGAAACCGCGCATGCCAATGAACCCGATAATGTACAGGTTGCCTATCAGCTTGCAATTCGATATCACACTGAAGCTGCTCATCGCCCGGCGTTGGAACTGTTAATGACTATTTTGCGCAAAGATCGTAATTTTGCCGAAGGTGCTGCAAAGAAGACATTTATGGATATTTTGACGGCTTTAGGCAAGGGCGATCCTTTGGCAATTGAGTTCCAACGCAAATTATTTACGTTGCTTTACTAGTTTTAGCGCAGTGAAAAATAGTTATAGGCGCGTAATCTCGGTAAACTACGCGTTTTGCTGGCTCTTGCATACCAGCAGTATAGTTAGAGTCTTCTGGGCTTTTGAGGGTTAAATGACGTTATTCTGTAGAGCAGTTCTTTTATTGGCGTTAAGTTGCATGCTGGTTGCGTGTGATAGTCGCAATAATAGCCTGGGCTCAAACAATCTCCCTGCATTCGTTACCCAGAAGGGCAATGTGTATACCCTGACTCAGGGGCAAACTCGCGTTGAAGTTAGCGCCAATATTGCGGGTCGTATTAGCTCCTTGAAGATAGACGGCACCGAAATGTTGTTGACTGCCGATAAAACCAACAATTTGGTGTGGGGTAGTGTGTTTTGGTCCAGCCCGCAAAGTGAATGGAGTTGGCCGCCCATAGAAATTCTCGATAGCGCACCTTATCAAGTTAGCCTTCTTGACGATCGTGTTGTGTTTACCAGTAAGGTTGACCCAAAAACTGGCTATCAGTTTATTAAAAGCTACGGCATTAACACTGAAAAGAAATGCATCAGTATTATTTACTCTATCTACAACCATTCTACTGTTGAAAAAAATGTGGCGGGCTGGGAAGTAACGCGTTTTGGTCCACGAGGAATGGCATTTTTCCCTCAGGGAAATACCGAGAGCACCAGTGGTATCTTTTATCCTTTAGCGGTTGAACATGTGGGTGATATTACTTGGGCGAACTATGACGTTGCCAAGCTGACTAAAAATCATCACAAGCTAATGACCGATGGTAAAGAGGGCTGGATAGCTTATGCCAACGAGGGCAAGCTTTTGGTGAAAGAGTTTGCGGATGTCCCCGTGGAGCTAATTGTTTCTGGCGAAGGGGAAATAGAATTATTTGCCAATGTTGAAAAAACGTTTTGGGAAATTGATCAGCAAGGCGTAATGACCAAGCTTGCACCCGGCGAGCATTTGGATTGGGAAGTGCGCTGGCATACGCGCGTATTGCCATCCGATATTCCCGCGAACCTTGGCAGTGAAGAGTTAGTAAATTATGTGCGTGGAGTATTAAAGAGCACAAATTAATAGCAATTTTTTAAACCTATTTCACGCATGTGTAATAGGTTTTATTTGTAGGTCGTCACGCTTCACTGCTGGTTTACTTTTTTTGGTTTGAGTTTAAATTACTTCAGCTGTTTGTCTCGTCTTGTCACTCACAAAAACTTCATACTTACCTATAGCGCTGTAAACTGCGTAGCCATTTTTTCCATTTCTTTTTACCGCGTACATAGCTTGATCGGCATGCTTACGGATACTCATTTCATTGTCTTCCTTGCGATTATAAAATGCGATACCAATGCTCATGGCAACGGTTTCAAAAAATCCTGGCTGAACCTCGATAGCTTGTTGTTGGTCTGCTAGAAGTTTTTCTGCAAGCTCTTTTGCCTTTTGAAGATTATCGGTTTGGGTCAAGACAATAAGAAATTCATCGCCACCTAAGCGCGCGACAATGTCTGATGAGCGCACTCGTTTAAATAATCGTTCAGCGACTGTTTTTAATACCCAATCGCCAGCATCATGGCCATAAGTATCATTTATAAATTTGAAGCGATCTAAATCAATGAGTAGTACTACAAAGCCGGCGCTCGTTTGCAGGCTGTTGGCGGCGAGTTCTTTGATGGCAAGTTCTGCTGCTTGGCGATTAGCTAATCCTGTGAGTGAATCTTTTTCGGCAAGTTCGCGCGTAATATCCTCCGCTAATTTTCGCTGGGTAATGTCATACATAACACCTTCAACGACTGAGTCTGATTGATCTTCACTCGCGGGTGAAAAAATACAGTGGACCCAGCGCTCTTTATCTTCATTGTCAACGGACGCTATTTTAAAATCGCTCGAGCAGGGCAGCTGATTCAGAATCGCTGAATCGATTAGATCTCGCGCTTGGTTCGGCAAAACAAAGGTTTCTTGTACTATATCGGTATCTGAACTTAAATTTTCTATACCAGTGAATCTTCCGCTGAGTTTAAAAAAAGCGGCGTTAGCAGTAACTAGTGTTCCGTTCTTGCGAAGTAAAAAAATGCCCGCGCTGCTGTCTTCAAAAATACCCCGAAATCTATGTTCCAATAATTCTACTCTGTGACGTAATTGGCGCTCTTCATACAATATTTTATCAACAGTCGTTAACAGCGAATTAATATCATTGGCGAATAGGCCTATTTCATCGGATACATGCTGGCGTTGTATCGTTAAGCGATTGCCATCGCCGGGGATTATCTGGTGTAAACGTGTTGATAACAGGGATAAGGGGCGAGTCATCATCCAGTAAACGAGTATCAGTACTAACAGTGCTATAACAGCTGCTTGCGCTGCTAAGCTTACGGAGGTTGCTAATGCTGAGTTGCGGGCGCGTTCAGCAATAAGCGGTAAGTTGGTGAGTACCGCGAGTTGGCCGACAATTTCATTTTTATCAAAGGGTGCTGTTAAATTTAAGCTGGCCGAAGTTGTGTGCTTTCCAATCGGTGTTCCCTGCATGCCAATGCGTGCGCCATTCGCTGTAATTTCTGCTCCTTCGACAATGTCATTTTTGGTTAACCCGCTTACAACTTCTTGCGCTAACTCTTTGTTGCCCACGTAAGCGGCAATAGCGGCAGTAGCGCTTACGGTTTCGAGTAGTTGTTGAACGGTATGTTCACTTTCTGCTAATGAGCTTTCATAAATGCGTTGGTAAAAATAATAAGATGATACCACCATGATAAAAAGTGCGGCCATAGCAACGGCCAAGGACACTTTGACGTGTAAGCTTTTAAACGTAAATTTTGTTGAATTCATTTTGTTATCGGAATCTCCAAAACGACTTTTATACCTTCAGGAAGTGTTTGCCGGGTGATATAGCCTATGGCTGTTGGATTATTGTTCACTGCATTAATTACAGCTGCTTCGTCGGGTAATTTTTCAGGTGGCAGCATTCGGCCAGCAAATATTAGTGTGGCCCAATAAGCATCTACTTGTGCTTCGTTTTTTCCTGTGAGATTTTTGTAAAAGACAGCGCGTAAATTTCTGCTATTAACTACATCTAGCGGGTGAACTGGAAGTTGATTGGGGAATGCGGTTGTGCGCCCCATGAAAATATCTATTACTTGCTTACGCTCAAGCGCGGCAGTTGAATTTTTTGAATTGACGATCAACAGTAAGTCCGCCCACGTCAATGGGCTAGTCGTAAGTGCCAATATAAACAATAGTGAGTGCGCCCGCATCAGAACAATACATCCAAAGAAACGCTGATGACATTAGCTGTTTGTTTCTGGGAGAGGTGGTTAGTGTTCGCTCTAATCCAGAGGCCATCGCCATATTGATCAATAGTAAATTTATCGGTTTGTATCTTTAATGCCATCTTACTGGCGAAATCCCACCTGACTCCTATGCCAACGCTATGCTGATTGGCACGAGTTCTATTTAGCGCTTGCTCGCTTATATATGCTAAACCATTTATTTTTTTTGCGATCTCTGGTGGGTAACCGCTAGGCAAGGTGATACTCATTGGTGCTCGCGTGGTCTGAGCATAACCGCGAATTGCATAGAGCGTAAAAGCCTCTATACGCCGGCCAATGCTAATGTAAAACTGGCGAGACGAGGAGATCACGGGAACTTCGCTAGCGAGATGCGTGGCTTCAGTCTGTAGCCACCATTGATTATTGTCGTAAGTCATTCCCAGTTGATTATATTTGAAGTGCTTTCCTCTGGTAAGAAAGTTTTCTGCTATTGAGGAAGCATCTGGCCAGATAGGGCTAATGGCGCTGAGGGCATCGGTTAGTACGCTGGAATTGTTGTTTTGGGCTTGAACATCTGCATAACTGTAGCGCAGTTTCCATTCGCTCAGCTCCCAATTAATACTGGCGCCACCGCCTTCAAAAAGCAGCCGATAGTTATTGCCGGCTCGCGTGGTGATGGGATATTTTCGATCAACTTGAGCGTAAAAAGCTTTTATATTGAGTGTGCTATCTTTGAGATCAAAACGTTTATTAACATCGATTCCGTCAAATTGGTAGAAGGAGAGTAGGCCATAGGTATCGTGCGGCGGTCTTACCCAGGGCAGGGCATAAGTGACTTGGCGGTAGTCCGAGAGCATAAAAATGTCAGTCCCTAAACGTCCTACACGAATGTCCACGCCATCTATTGGTCTATAGCGTGCAAATGCCCATTCAATGGATTCCTTTAGGCTGTTATTAAAGCGATCTTTAATAATAAGTTGCGCAGTGGTTTCAAATTGGTAGGACCATTGCGTTTGCCATTGCAGGCCTAAAAGGGTGTCGTTACGCCACTCGATGTCTCCATCATGAGAACCTAGGTCTTGGCTCAAGTCGCGCCGAAAAATAAGGTCAGAGTTGTCATTGCTGACTAAGCCAATACTCGCAAAACCAGAAAAATGATTGCTTATATTTTGTTCGTCTGCAAGTGCGCCCTTGCACGCAAGTAGCAGGCACACACTGCCCGCTAATAATTGATGGTAAAAACTCATATAGGTGAATCTCAGCAGAAATAAGCGCACTACTTATGGAGTGTAGACAAGGATTATGACTATGATATTTTTTTAGGCATATGAGGGTTGCTCAGCTTTCACTAAGCTGTGCAGCCATCTAGCCGGTAATCTTAGCGACGATTTTTTCTAGTTTTTAATCGCCTAATTTTATCAGCCTCTTCCTTTTCCTTTGCTTTAATTTCATCCGCTAATGTTGCATCAATAACTTCTTGCGTTGTCATCTCCGGCGTTTCGAAGGTGATTCGGCCAAGTAAACCAGCGCGCAATTCGGTAATTAATAGTGAGGATACTTTTTGAATATCTACGCCACCACCTTTGCTGGTGCAGCCGCGCTTCACCCCAATTGCTTCTAATAATTCAATATCGCTGGCAGGAAGAGTTTCAATTTTGTAGCGCGTTTTTAAGGCTTCAGGGTAGGCTTTTAATAAATACTCGGCGGCGTAAAGTGCGATATCGGCGTAATCAAATACCGTATCTTTTATCGCCCCCGTAATCGCTAAACGATAACCGCAGGAGGGTGGTGTTAGTTTCGGCCACAAGAATCCGGGTGTATCGGTTAATAAAAAACCATTATCTAATTTAATTTTTTGTTGCGATTTGGTGATACCAGCTTCGTTACCGGTTTTTGCGACTACGCGGCCAACGAGCGTATTAATGAGTGTGGATTTTCCTACGTTAGGAATTCCCATAATCATGGCGCGGGCAGGGTGGATAGATGAATTTTTTTCGGGCGCAAGCGATTCGCATAGGTGTAACAGTTGGCGAATTTGTTCTGGGTTTTGCTGGCTAACGGGTAGCGCAGTCACACCTTGCGTTTTTTCTAATTCGGTAATCCACAGCGCGGTAATGTCAGGGTCGGCCAAATCGGCTTTGTTTAATAATTTAATACAAGGCGTGGTACCACGCAGTGCGGGTACTAAAGGGTTTTCGCTGGAGAAGGGCACACGTGCATCCAGCATTTCGATAATAACGTCCACATGGGGCATAACTTCCGCAATTTCTTTGCGGGCTTTGTGCATGTGACCGGGAAACCAATTGATGACTGACATAAATTCTCTGAGAGTGTGAGCAACTAAGGTAATCCTCACGAGACACGCCGCAAGTACATCCATGTAGGCTCGACGTCGGCGTCCATGCCGACGACGGTCTCGCGAAAATTACCTTAGTCGCACCGAATTACGGAGGCGAAATAAAAAACTAAAGGCTATCAACTTTTTCCGTTGGGTCGAAATGATGCAACAGGAAATAACCTTTTGGGTGCGATTCATCTTCACAGGCGGCAATTGAAATCGGCGCAATCACTCCGGAATATTCCGCGTGTTGGTAAAGTGCTGTTTGCAAATCCTGCCAGAGTGTTTTGGGGAATTCGGTAAAAAATGTGTAATTGACGTAGGTTTTACTTTTCTCCGTAAACTCATCAATTTCTGGTGCGCGGCCAACCGCTCGCACTTGCGTTAAAAACGCAACGCGATCAAAAGTGGCTACAAATTCTGGCTGGATTTGAATGCTGATAGATTGCATAACGAGACTCAAGCTGCTCGCCCTGAATATGAAAATGTTGAGGAGGTAAACCCTCACAGGGCCGATTCGTCAGTGATAAATTGAGGCTATTCTAACGCAATTTGTGCATTTCTTCCTGATTGATTTAGGTGTTGGTTTCGTTAGGCGCTTTTTGGATAGGATCTAAGCTGGCGAGGTAGGTTGAGCTGAAGATGAGTGGATTAGGATAGTTGTAGAATAAGGGAAATAGGCGCGCGTTTCCGCGCCCCTATTTATTGATAAAATTTGTGAAGCTTTAATTTTTGGTGCTTTTTACAATACCAGGAAGGCTCAGAATCGCATCCAACGCAGGCTTAGCGCTTCCATCACGATTCCACAGCAACGGATAGTTGATTCTGTTAGGGATTGGATAATCATTCTTCCAATTCATGCCGTCGTGAATTCCCCAGAAAGTAACGCGATCAATTTTGTCGCGCTTACGATACAGAATTTCAAAAATGTCTTGATAGCGTTTAGTGAGTGCAGTTTGCACCTCAGCGGGTAATCCGTTGCGATAAGGGTCAAGGTATTCTTTGAATTCTTCTTCCTGGAATTGCGGGTGACTCATTCCTGTACCTATGATTTGGCCTTCGCGTGTGAGCGGCAATACATCAATATCCAGCTCAGTAATCATAACTTTCACGCCGAGTGCTGCGTACGCATCAATTGCCGCTTCAATGTGTTCCTTTTTCGGATAGTTCAACCCCCAATGACCTTGCATCCCAATGCCGTCGATACGAATGCCGGCGGCTTGTAGCATTTTTACCATGCGTACAATGCCATCACGTTTGGCAGGGCGCCAAGCGTTGAAGTCGTTGTAATAGAGCTCAGCATCCGGTGCGTATTGTTGGGCAAACTTGAAGGCTTCTCTAACAAGCCTATCGCCATCGCCTACGCCTTTTACCCAAACCGTTGGGCGATAGTTTCCATCCTCTCCCATCACCTCGTTCACTACGTCCCAAGCGTGCACTTTGCCTTTGTAGCGGCCAGCTACCGTTTCGATAAACTTACGCATGTTTTCAATGGTTTGCTCAGGGGTGTGCAGCTTCCCTTCTGCATTTTTAAAGAACCAGTCGGGCGTCTGGTTATGCCAAACCAGCGTGTGACCAACGATAAACATCTTATTTTTTTTGCCAAGGGCGACAAAATCATCGGCTGGTTTGAAGTTGTAAACGCCCGGCTCAGGGTTAATACGCTCAGCCTTCATCACATTTTCGGGGGTGATGGTGTTGAAGTGTTTATTAAGTAGTGGCAGCCAACGGGTATCTTGGCCGGAAGAGATTTCCTGGTTTATGGCAACGCCGACTTTAAAGGAATCTTGATAGACCTGTTTCAAGCTATCTTTGTCTGCTGCAAACGCAGAGTTAAAAACCAGAGTAGAGCAAATGAGGACGACACAGCGGTAATAATTTATATATTTCATAATAATTCCGAAGGGTTGATTGGCTGCAATGAGCGCTTTTTAATATGATTGCGCTATCATGGTAGCTGGTAAGGCCGGAATTAGACAAGCCCATTTGGCTTTAGTCTGACAAATAGCATGAATATCAGCGGGTTGCTGCATCTTAAAGATGGCTTTCGGGTAAGTGTTGGTTGGGCGATGAGTGCTTGTGCCGAACCTAATATTCATTTTAGGCTGTTGTTGGTAGTCGCAATTATTAAGCTAGAGCAAAGCAAGCAAGGCTGTTATAATTTGCGCCCTCGGCGAGAGGCTCCTTAGTGCAGCCTGCGGCCACGCTCTTTCACAATCCACTCCCTCTTATCTGGTGCTCTATGGAACCCATGTTAACTATTGCTTTGCGCGCTGGCCGCAAAGCGGCTGAATTGATTGAACGCGCATTTGAACGTGTTGATTTAATCCCTGTTGAAACTAAAAGCCGTAACGATTACGTAACGGAAGTAGACAAGGCTGCTGAAAAAGAAATTATTTATCATCTCCGTAAAGCTTACCCAGACCACAGTTTTCGTGGTGAAGAGGGCGGATTCCAAGAAGGCAAAAATCCTGATTATGAATGGATTATTGACCCGCTCGATGGCACTACCAATTTTATCCACGGTTTGCCGCATTTCTCTATTTCCATCGCTTGTAAATACAAAGGCCAAATTGAACACGCCGTTGTAATCGACCCTATTAAACGCGAAGAATTTACTGCCAGCCGTGGCCGTGGCGCCATGCTCAATGATCGCCGTATTCGCGTATCACCTCGCCGTGGTTTTGAAGGTGCTTTGATCGGTACCGGAATTCCATTCAGCGGTTACGCTTTAGAACATATTGGCCCTTATTTGGAAACGCTGAAAGAAATTGCTGGCGAGACTTCAGGTATTCGTCGCTGCGGCTCGGCGGCGTTGGATTTGGCGTATGTTGCCGCTGGCCGTTTTGATGCCTTCTGGGAAATGAATTTAAACCAGTGGGATATAGCAGCCGGTATTTTGTTGGTAACGGAAGCGGGCGGTTTGGTCAGTGATTTTAATGGCGGTTCTGAGTATTTGGAATCGGGCAATATTGTTTGCGGCTCGCCCAAAGTGTTTAAGCCCGTGTTACAAATTGTGCAAAAGAATTTGGGTTATTTAAAATAACAGATTTTAATTATCCCAAAAAAAAACGAGGCCATGCGCCTCGTTTTTTTTGATTTTATTTAATGAAAATCCGATTCAAAGTCACAATCAATTTATTCATATCCACCGGTTTGGTGAGATATTCAAAAAATCCTGATTTAATCCCGCGCTCAATATCGTAAGGCATAGCATTGGCCGATAAACCAACAACTGGAATATGTTTAGTCATAGGGTCATTTTGCAAAACATTCATGGCTTCAAAGCCATCCATACCCGGCAAGTTAATATCTAAAATAATTAAATCGGGTTGAGTGCTGCGCGCTTTATAAATACCGATAAAAGGCTCTTCGGCAACATCTAACGTTAAACAGCTATGGCGCTCAAAAAACTGCTGTAACAAGCGAATGTTGGTGGGGTTGTCTTCAATATACAATACATTTTTGTGCGTGCTAAAGCCAAGTTGGGTAGGCATGTAATCCACCGATTTAATAATATCAGTTTGCTGTTGATTCCATTCGCTGGCGATGGGTAAATCAATCCAAAACTCGGTGCCTACACCTTGGGCACTTTTAAAATCCAAGCGACCGTGCATCATTTCCACGAGTTGTTTAGTAATAACCAAACCCACACCGGAACCCTCAATTTTGCTGAACTCCGCGTTTAAACGGTTGAAGGGTTGGAATACTTCTGCTTGACGATTAGCCGGTATGCCTTTGCCATTATCGCGTACACTTAGGCGCAAGGTTGTGGGTGTAGTTAGCGCCAATTTAACCTCTACTTCGCCACCCATATTGTTGTATTTAACGGCGTTGCTGAGCAAATTGATGAGCGCTTGTTTGTAGCGCACATTGTCGGCAATCACGTAGTGGTTTTCTAGCGAATCCATATTGGCATAAAGATGAATGCCGCGCGCGTCGGCCTGTGGTTGCACCAAGGTAAATGCTTCGTGAATAATGCGTGAAACCAATACCGGTTCAAGCGATACGGTCATTTTCCCCGATTCTATTTTGGCTAGATCAAGCACATCGTTAATAAGTTGCAATAAATGGTCGCCGGCTTTGCGAATTTCGCGCATGTTGGCCATTTGTTGTTGGGTTAAATTTAAATCGTATTCAAACAATTGTGCATAACCCAAAATCGCATTGAGCGGTGTGCGCAATTCGTGGCTCATGCTAGAGAGAAATTCTGATTTTGCTTGGTTGGCTTTTTCTGCGGCTACCTTGGCTTGAATAACCCGCTCTTCAGCTAGCTTGATTTGTGTGACGTCCATATTGGCGCCAGACATGCGTGTGGGTTTTCCCTGTTCGTTAAAACTGGCACGCCCGCGTGCGCGCACCCAATGCAATTGTTTGTTTTTACCAATTAAGCGGTATTCAATATCAAAAGGGGCTTTGCCAGCCATGTGATCTGCTAGGGCTTGGTCAAATTTGGCGAGATCCTGCGGATGAATAAGCTTGCGCCACACAATGAGTTTATCTTCACCTTTGGTGATTTCATCGTCGTTGGCATCGTAGCCAATTAATTCCCAGCAGCGGCTGGAGAAATGGAAGCCGCCTTTTTGTGCGTACCATTCCCAAATGCCATCGTTAGAAGATTGAATAATGCGTTCCTGACGCGATTCTGATTCGCGCAACGCTTCTTCTGCGTGTTTTAGTGCTGTCACGTCAAAGCTTACGCCAGACATAATCGTGGCGCGGCCATTTTCATCGCGTACAGAATCCGCGCGCACCTCCGTCCAAATGTACTCGCCATTTTTCTTTAATACGCGATAGGCGCAATGAAAAGGCTTGCCGGTGCGTAAATGTTCGCGCATGGCATCTGCACTGATTTGATGGTCGTCTGGGTGAATATAAGACCACACATAGTTAGCATTGCAGATATGCTCTTCTTCTTCCTTGCTATAACCCATACGTTCCCAGAACCCACCTGACCAATCGAGGCGCTGAGTGATTAAATTCCACTCCCAAAAACCATAGCCGCTACCATTAAAGATACGTTGAAAGCGTGATACGGTTTCGCGCAATATCTGAATGTCATTGCTCTCGCGTAAATCGGCTGTGATGCTAATGTCATTAGTCATAGTGGTTCACGGATAAAAAAGGCTGAAAAGAGTTGGGTGAAGATAAACCAGCTAAACGATAATTGCAAAAACGGGCCATCTGCTAAACATAAATTCTTTGTGAAGTACCAAAACAAAAAAACAGCGCAGTGCGCTGTTTTTAAACGAAGCTTGGTTACTACAACGGCATATCAAGGTGCCATATCAGCTTCGCTACCTTCGCCTTCTTTGACACTGGGCATTAAATCTTCTTTGCTGATACCCATTGCAACAGTTGCGTTGGCGGCAACATAAATAGAAGAGTAACAACCATAAGCAACACCAATCATCATAGCTTTTGAGAAGCCTACCAAAATCTCGCCGCCGAAGAAGTACAACACTGCCATTACCAGAAATACGGTTACGTGGGTGATGATTGAACGTGCAAGCACTTGAGTCATGGAAATGTTAACAACTTCCAGTGGATTCATTTTGCGCAGCTTGCGGAAATTTTCGCGGATACGGTCAAAGATAACGATAGTATCGTTAATGGAGTAACCGATAAGTGCGAGCACGGCCGCCAATACGTTAAGGTCAAAATCCCATTGGAAGAGCGAGAAGCAGCCTAGCGTCACGATGGTTACGTGTATTAAACCTATAATAGCGCCGACTGAAAACTTCCATTGGAACTGTACCGCCACATACAAGAATAACAAGGCGAATGCGCACAAAATGCCGAGGCCGCCTTTATTCAATAATTCTTCGCCCACTTGCGAGCCTACGCTTTCACTGCTTAGGATTTTTGCGGTTGATTGCGTTGCTTCTTCTATTTTAGATTTCAAGTAATTGCTGTACACCGCGGCAAGCGGGTTAGCGATAGCCACTATCACCGTATTGTCTTTGGTTGTGGTGTAAAGCACTTTGCCAAAACGTTCGGCGTTAAAAATATTTGCAGAGGTTAGCTGTTGTTCAGTGGCGTTAGCAACGGTGATAGATTCAGCATAGCCTTCTACGTCGCGCGGTGGGTTGCCCACGCTGGTGATTTCTGCGCCCGGAATTTGTTTAGCAACTTCGGCCGCAATTTGTTGATGACCTTTAACTTTTAATTCGTCTTGGGTGCGAATCATTACATCGTTGGTTTCACCAAAAATAACGGCAACCGGGCTGCGCAATTTTTCCTCTTCCAATACGTGACGAATTTTTGGAATGTCTGCAGGTTTATCAAATAACAATTCCAGTTGCGTACCGCCTGTAAAATCCAACCCGAGTTTAAAACCGTGAAAGACAATAGAGAAGAGCGCAAGAATGGTGAGAATAATTGAGAACCCAGATGTGTATTTCCGGATTCCCATAAAATCGATAACTTTCATTTCATATGCCATGATCAATTGCCCCCTTAAACTGAAATGTGTTGTAAGTTTTTGCGTCTACCGTAGACCAAGTTAGCCATCGCGCGGCTAATCATGATGCCGGTATACATGGAGGTAATCAGACCAATACAAAGCGTAATCGCAAAGCCCTTCACGGAACCTGTACCCACAGCGAACAAAATAATACCCATAATAAAGGTGGTGGCGTTTGCATCCAAAATGGTAATAAATGCACGTTCGTACCCCACGTGAATTGCCTGTTGCGGTGGCATACCATTTCTAATTTCTTCGCGAATCCGCGAGTAAATAAGTACGTTGGCGTCTACCGCAATACCTAAGGTCAATACGATACCGGCGATGCCTGGCAAGGTGAGGGTGGCGCCAAACAGTGATAGTACGCTGAGTATCATCAGCAAGTTAATAGTAAGTGCTACGTTGGCGAATAAACCAAACACGCGGTAAACCGCCAGCATAAAGATAGAGACAACCACTAATCCCCATAGCGATGAAGTTACACCTTTCTTAATGTTTTCTGCACCCAGTGATGGGCCTATAGTGCGTTCTTCAACAAAGTGCATAGGTGCCGCGAGTGCTCCTGAGCGCAACAGAAGTGCAAGTTCAGACGCTTCACCGGGTGCATCCAAACCGGTGATACGGAAGTTCACGCCCAATGCACTTTGTACCGTGGCAAGACTAATAATTTTGCGCTCTATGTATTGGCTATTTTTTTCAATCTGTTCACCTTTTTCGTTGGTGACAAATTCAGTATGGTTTTTATATTCAATAAATAAAATACCCATTTTGCGCCCAATACTATTGCGCGTGGCGTAGTTCATTTTGGTGCCGCCCACACTATCGAGCGTGATGCTAACTTGTTGGCCGCCGGTTTCAGAATCAAAGCTGCTGCGTGCATCTGAAACTTGGTCGCCCGTTACAATAATTTGTTTTTCCAACCATGCAGCGCCGCGACGTTGTTGTTCGGTTTCATTGCGCCAGTTGAATTGTTCTTTGCTGGAAATCATCGCGTCCGGCAAAGCTTCCATGTGGAATTCCAGGTTGGCCGTTTTACCGATAACACGTTTAGCTTCAGCAGGATCTTGCACGCCGGCTAGCTCTACAATAATGCGATTGCGACCTTGTTTTTGAACGATAGGTTCAGATACACCTAATTCATTAACGCGATTGCGCAAGGTTTGTAAGTTTTGGCTGATGGCATAGTCTTCAATTTCTTTAACGGCAGCTTCGCTCAACTCCGCATTAAAAAGAAATTCTTCAGGGTTTGCGCTAGTGGGTTTGGTGAACAAATATTGTGGTGACGTTTTACGCAATTCAGCAATCGCCGCGTCACGATTTTCAGCGGTTTTAAAGCGCGCGACTATGACATTGTTATTGGTGTTATTTACCGAGTTATAGCGGATTTTTTCTTTACGAAGCTTTTCTTTAAAATCATCTGCCGCCATGGTTTGGCGTTTTTCCAGCGCAGATGCTGTATCAACTTCTAACAAAAAGTGTACGCCACCAGCTAAGTCAAGACCCAGCTTCATGGGTGATGCACCCATGCTCTGTAACCACTTTGGTGTGGTGGGAGCACGGTTGAGTGCTACTACATATTCATCGCCTAAACTTTGCTGAATGCGACGTCGTGCAGGCATTTGGTCATCGTCGTTGCGCAAGCGAATCAGCGCAGCTTTACCGTTAGCTTCAGCGCCAAAGTAATCAATTTTGGCGTCCTTTAAAGCGGTTTCCACTTTTGCCAATACCGGAGCATCTATTGGCGTACCGCTAGAACTGCCAGATATTTGAACGGCTGGGTCTGGGTAATAAAAATTGGGGACTGCATAGATTAACGACAAAACCGTCGTTACTACTAACAGGATGTATTTCCAAAGCGGGTAGCGGTTTAACATAAAAATTCCCGTGACGAATGTATGAAGCTTTTTAATAGTTCGAGTTAACAGCTCGAATTAAGACTGTTCAAGCGGCATTTATAGTGGTCTTGCCTGCTCGATGTATTCTATAACTGTGGCTTATGGCGACAGATGAAAGCGCCGGATTATACCGATTTAACCAGCCACAACAATGGATTGTGGCTGTCTCTCTTATTCAGCCCACCTATTGTGGGGGCGCTTCTGGCACTTCCAACCCTTGCGCGCCATAAAACTCGGTTAAAAATGCTGCAAAAGTCCCTTCGCTCAAGGCCTTACGCATTCTGGCCATCAGGTTTTGGTAGAAGCGTAAGTTGTGAATGGTATTGAGTTGTGCGCCCAACATTTCGTTGCATTTATCCAAATGGTACAGATAGCTACGGCTAAAGTTTTTACAAGTATAACAATCGCAATTGGCATCCAAAGGGCTGGTATCGTTGCGATACTTGGCGTTGCGCAGCTTGAGTACGCCTTCGGTCACAAAAATATGCGCGTTGCGCGCGTTGCGGGTGGGCATTACGCAATCGAACATATCAATACCGCGACGCACAGCCTCTACCAAATCGCCGGGTTTGCCCACGCCCATTAAATAACGTGGCTTATCTGCAGGCATTTGCGGGGGCAGGTGATCGAGGATGCGAAGCATATCTTCTTTAGGTTCGCCCACCGACAAGCCGCCAATCGCATAGCCATCAAAACCAATAGTGGTCAGGCCGTTTAAGGATTCGGTGCGCAAGTGTTCGTACATACCGCCTTGCACAATCCCAAACAACGCTGAAGGGTTGCCTTCATGAGCTGCTTTTGAACGTGATGCCCAGCGCTGGGATAGCTCCATCGAATCCCGCGCCTGCTTTTCAGTAGCGGGATAGGGCGTGCATTCGTCAAAGATCATGACTATGTCTGAGCCTAAATCGCGCTGAACCTGCATAGAGGTTTCCGGGTCTAGAAACACCTTACTGCCATTAATAGGCGATTTAAAGGTAACGCCGGCTTCGGTGATTTTGCGCATTTTGCCCAAGCTGAATACTTGAAAGCCACCGGAGTCGGTGAGGATTGGACCCTTCCACTGCATAAAGTCATGAAGATCGCCGTGGGCTTTCACCACTTCGGTGCCGGGGCGCAGCATTAAGTGAAAAGTGTTGCCAAGAATAATCTGCGCGCCTATTTCTTCAATATCTTTTGGTGTCATCCCCTTAACTGTGCCGTAGGTGCCGACCGGCATAAAGGCGGGGGTTTCGACTACACCACGCGGGAATTTCAGGCGCCCACGGCGTGCACGGCTGCCTTCGTTATTTACCTGGGTGTCGAGCTCGAATTGCATAAAACATGTGTTGCTTTTATCGGAAGTGGTCACGGGTATATCTCGGCTTTAAGTTGTTAAAACCCCCTCCCAACCTCCCCCTTGAAAAGCGGGGAGGGGCTGACTCCCTGCTTACTAATCCCTCCTTTTTTTGAAGGAGAGGGCTAGGGTGGGGTTATTTTTTTTCGTTCCTAGGGTATTTTACTTATCGCATCAGGATTCTTGGTCACAAACATTGCATCGCCATAGCTAAAAAAGCGGTACTGATTGGCGACGGCTTGGGTATAGGCATTCATCGTCTGTTGATAACCCGCCAAAGCAGACACCAACATTAACAAAGTAGATTCCGGCAAGTGGAAATTCGTCACCAAGGCATCCACCACCTGAAATTGATAACTGGGGAAAATGAAAATCGCTGTTTCACCTTGGTAAGGGTGAATCTCGCCTTTGTGTTCTGGGTCATTAAAACCCTGCGCTGCAGACTCCAAGCAGCGCACGCTTGTGGTGCCCACGGCAATCACACGCTTGCCTGCCGCCTTGGTTTTTCTTACCAGCTTGCAAACTTCGGCCGATAAATCCATTACCTCAGAATGCATATGGTGTTCGGTGATATTGTCGGCGCGCACTGGCTGAAAAGTACCGGCGCCTACGTGCAATGTTACAAATGCAATCTGTACACCTTTTGCGCGCAACTGCTCCAGCATCAGTTCATCAAAATGCAGGCCTGCAGTTGGCGCAGCGACTGCACCTTGTTTTTGGCTGTATACGGTTTGGTAGCGTTCACGGTCGCTCAGGGCATCTTCGCGGTCTATATAAGGCGGTAAGGGCATATGGCCGATACGATCCAATACCGAGAGCGCCGTTTCTTCGCTCTGAAATTCCCACTCAAACAACGCATCGTGGCGCGCAACCATCTTTAGGCGCGTACCGTCTTGTAGAATGACGATTGAGTTAGGTTTGGGGGATTTGCTGGCGCGGGTATGGCTGAGGACACGATGAGTATCCAATACGCGTTCTACTAAAATCTCAACCTGACCGCCGGATTCTTTTTGCCCAAACACGCGTGCTGGAATTACGCGGGTATCGTTAAATACCATTAAATCGCCGGTGTTAATCAAGTCTAACAATTCAGGGAATTGGCGATGGGCGAGGGCGCCAGTCGGGCCATCCAAACACAGCAAACGGCTACCTCTGCGTTCCGCAGTAGGAGCGCGCGCGATAAGTGCATCAGGCAGGTCATAAAAGAAGTCTTGGCGGCGCATAAAACGGGCATTCAGGCAGATAAATAAAGGGCAGCAAGGGTATACCAAAACAAGTATTTTGGAAAACGTTGAAGTTAAAGCCCTCTATTCATAATGAGAGCTAATTTAACTCCTTCCGGCTTTTTCACACATTGCAGGAGCAGTTATCGAGGGGGGTTACTCTTCAGCTCACGCTTTCTACACGGTTACGCCCGGCAGTTTTGGCTTGATAAAGCGCTTTGTCTGCGCGCGCAAAGAAATGCACCAACGTTTCGCCTTCCTTAAATTCAGCTACACCAAAACTACCCGTGATGTGTTTATCATTGAGTTGGAAGTTTTCCGCTGCTAAAGCGAGGCGCAATTTTTCTGCAACCCCTAAGGCTGGTTTAAGAGATGTATTTTTCAACAGGATAATATATTCCTCTCCCCCCCAGCGACAGAGCACATCACCATCACGCAAGCTATTTTCCAACATTCGTGCTATGCGCAATATCACTTGATCGCCCGCCAAATGGCCGTAGTTATCATTGATGGATTTAAAGTTATCTATATCCAACAGAATCATTGCAATAGGTGTTTTGGCTCGCTTGGCTTCATGCACTGCTTGATCATAAATTAACTCAAAGGCATGGCGATTTAGTAGCCCTGTTAATGAATCGGTAGCGGCGACATTTTCTAAGCGGCGCTGATGACGGTTAACGCTGTAAAGGCTAATGAGCAACACCAAAAGCGTAACAGCCGCACTAATAACAATATTACCCATAAACACTTTACGCACGGGAGCAACATCCGATGTTTCTGTTTGCTCCACCACCAAGTACCACTGAAACTCAGGAATAAAGCGAGAACTCAGCATCATGGTGCCTGTGTTGTTGGTGTACTCAAGTTGTGTGGGCGTAGTGCTTTTATTGATGATTTGCTGGGCAATAGCGGCAATGCCGGGCAATTGGTGAATAGATGTTCGGTGCAGCTCGCCATCTTTACCAGAGCTGATAATTTCACCTTTTTCATTCACAAAATAAATACGGCGATTAAAGCGCTTTTGCATAGACTCTATTGCGTGTCCCAAGGCATCCAGCGTTAAACCTACACCTGCGGCACCTATAAAATTACCCTGATAATCCATGACCTTGTAATTAATGAAAATAGTAATCGCATCATTATTGGCGAGGTCTACATCCAAATTCATTTCATAAGGTGTAGTCATTTTGCGCACGCGAAAATACCAATCATCACGCGGCTCCGTTTCACTCACTGTTTTTAAAATGCCCTTGCTGTAGTAATAATGATGGGTTTTTTCCGATACCACAAAGCTGCTTACAGTTCCGTAGGTTTCTTTCACTTCTTTGAGGTAGCGAACCACAGCATCAGAATCCTCCTCTCCCGACAAAATCCAGTCGCGCAGAAAAGTGTCGTTCGCCATTAGCGATGAAATAAATGTAGGGCGCATTACATCTTTTTGAATTTCAGAATAAATATTCTCGCCAGTTAAAGGAAGGCTCTGATTCACAATAGTGCTGCGAATTTGATCGCGCGACACCCAAAAACTGGCCAAACTAGTGGCCAAAAAGCCCAGTACCAAGATCACACCCAGCCACACCAACAAACTGTATTTACGCCAGAAAACCATCAACATGCATTGAATCCCATAATTTGCGCTTTGATTTCACCATTGGCACTAATATTAACAAAGGATGTTTAACTGCGCTTGCTTCCTTAGGGATAATTTTCCTGTAACCGATAATTGCTCACCTTTACTCACTCCTAGGTTGAGCAGCCTTGCACAAATCTGCTATCTCATTAGACTAGGCGGCTTTTTAGGGGTTGCTTCCCGTTGTTGAGGCCGTGCTTAGGTGGCGGTATAAGGGTTGATTTGCGTTTTTCATATCTATTGTCAAATTCTTGGTTATCAACATAAAAATCATTTCTATGGTGTATCGATTTCCCTTTCTGTTCCTAAATTGTATGCTGTTGGTCGCGTTGCTTATCGCCAGTATTAGTGAGCAAACACATGCCGAGCCTGCGCCACCTCCAATTCGTTTCCTGCTTACGTTTGATGATGGGCCGAGTGGTGCTATTAAAAATAATGCAACCAATCGGGTGTTGGATGTGCTGGCTCAGAATGAAATTCAGCCAGAGATCAAGGCGGTTTTTTTTATTCAAACGCGCGCTGTAAACGGTGGGGGAACCAAAGCTGGGCATCTGTTGTTACAGCGCGAGCATGCAGATGGTCATTTATTGGCATTTCATACTTCAACGCCGCGCCATGCTAATCATCGCTTTTTGTCGCCAGAGGTATTCGAGTTATCCTTACAAAATGGTATTGATGATTTGGCGCAAGTTTCAGGCGTGAAGCCACGTTTGGTACGTCCACCTTTTTGGAATTACGATGCGCGCACACTGGAAACTTATCATCGTTATGGATTACAAATGTTGCTCACTGATTTGAGCGCAAATGACGGTGTTATTTATGGTGTTAATTGGAGCTGGCATAAGTATTCTAATCTCTTGAAACAATTGCGTCTTGCACGCGTTCGTTGGGTTGATGGAACGCTACCAGTGGTTGATGGAGTCATACCGATTGTGGTGACATTTCACGATGTGAATTCTTATACCTCGCGGAATTTAGCAGAGTATTTGCAGATTCTGTTGCAAGTGGCGCGTGAACTTGATGTGCCAGTTGCGACAAAGCCTTTCTACGATAACAGGGAAGAACTAGAGCGTGCAGCACTGGCTCGCACGGTAAGTACTACGGATAACCAGCCGCATTTGCCCGGAATCTGGAGGTGGCTGTGGCGGTAGATTTTTTGCGCAATTACGCTGTAATATTTATTTAAAATAAATAAAATTCTTTATTGATTTTCCGCACTTATTTTTATGCTGCTAATGGGTTTTGTGTAGCGTTCGCTGCCGTACATACATGTTTACTCCTACTCGTTAACCTGTCGCCACATTAGAAACTATGTTTCTAAAAGGCTTAATAAGCATTGCCTAATGCTTATTAAGCACAATAACTGTCGGCGCGTTGTGCGTACGCGGAATTTTACTGGAGTATTTATTATGTCTAAACAAAAAATCTATTTAAGCACGGTTTGCGCAGCACTTTTCAGCATGAGCTTGGCACCTGCTGCCATGGCAGCAGAAGAAAATGGCTTTACGCTTGGCCTTGATTATGGGCGTACTGAAGCTAGAAAATATTGCGACAATATTGCTGATTGCAACAACACCGATAAAGGACCAAAAATTGAAGTGGGTTATGACTTCAACAAAAATTTTGGTATAGAGTTGGGTTACACCAGTTTCGGTACGCTCTTTGATTCCAACGACAACTCGTTGAGTGTGAGCCAAAAATCCAATGCCGTTACTTTGAGCTTATTGGGTACTGTGCCTATCAATGATTGGTTTGGTGTTTATGGTCGCGTGGGTTATGCCCGCTATGACACCAATAACAGCGGCTCCATTGCTGGCGTTGCGGTTAAGGATGAAAGTGGCAATACTCCTATGTGGGGTGCAGGTGTGAAGTTCACTCTAAATGAGCAATTTGCACTGCGTTTGGAATACCAAAACTATGCCGACTTATCGGACATGCCCGGTCGCAAAGATGATGTACAAGGGTTATTTGCGGGTGGCGTGTATCGTTTTTAAACACTGTATTTTCATAGGGAATTTTTAATTCAGGGAAGGGTGTGGTTTTATAGAATCGTCATTCTCGCTAACCGAGAATGACGATTTTTTTATGGCATCAGCATTTTAGGTAAATAAATTTTTTGTAGATTCTGCTGCGTATTGGAAACCATCAAACATTTGTTTGAGGTGTTTGTGTTTGGTTATTTCGTCGGTAAGTTGCTTTACTTGGCGGTCGTTACGTTGGTCGGTGTTGTTTTCTTTTAAATGGAATCCAAAATAGGTTTTTTCAGTGTTATTAATGTCGTGGGTTTGTTCTGTAATCATGTTGTTAATTTTGCCGTCTAGGCTATCGAGAATGCGTGTGGTTCGGTGTTCTTCTTGAATGGTTTTATAGACGTAATTACCGGTTTCTAAATCGCCTCTGTCGCTGCCAGGAAGACCGGCAATACGGCTGCTGCTTTGCTGCCATGAATTAACCTGTGTGGTTAGCAACCGCCCATCACTTTGCAACTCTTGCTCAGTAGATTGTTGCAATCTTAAGCTTAAGGCTTCTGACAACATCGGGTTACGATTATCTTGAAAGACTGGTGCATTAATTTTTGCGTTGAAGTCAGGTAAGCCAGTGCTAAACGCTGTTAGCGCTTTTTCTGTGGTGGATGCATGTTGAGCCTCAAGCGAGGATTTATTAGCGCCTAGCATACTGCTAAAACTATCTAAAATAAATTGCTTGCTTTGCCAGTTGGAGTGCTCGGCGGAAAGCGCTTGATGTTTATCGAGTGAGTTTCGAATGATGTCCATATAGATATTCAGTGATTGATTAAACGCGCTATTGGTGATGTTGAACGCATCGTTGAGTTGGGTGGTGATATCTATGCGATAGTCATCGCCATCTTTTGCAATGAGGTGCTGGGTATTTGTATTTTCATCTACCGAATAGTCATAGGTGAGGGTGGCATCGCCGCCTGAAGGTTTTGGTGTGCGGAACTCTATCTGAAAATCTTTTAATTGAGTTTTATCAAATTCGGCAAGACCGTTTAATGCGGCAGAACCTGTGCGAAAAAATTCGTCCCCAATTTCACCGAATTTATTGGCAAGTTTCTCCAATGCATCTTGTTCTTCAGCCGATAATTTTCCATCCACTACAAAAGAGAAAGAAAGGCTATCGCCATTGCTACCCACATTGTGTTGTAGCTTAATGTCTATGATGTCGCCGTCTTTGGTCTGCACTCGCAGGGTTACCATCTCTTGCATTTTTCCAGCGATGTTGTTGAAATCCAGTGCGGGCGCGTCTGTGGCTTTTGACGCAAGCATGCGAGTACTACGCGCTTCATTTTTATATTCAGAGGTTTCGCGGCTAAGGGAGCCTATTTGGCTAAAAAAGCTTTTAACGGAGAAGGGGCTTTTTTTACTGCGAATATTGCTGAGTTCAGATGACAGCTGCTGGCTCATTTTGGACGCTTGTTTGCCTTCGTCTTGCGTCTTGCGGAGTTGAACCAAATCCACATAAGGCTGTTCATAAATTACAGGCTTTTGTCTTGATTGAGCCAATAGTACGTTTACATCCTGGGCAATAGGGGCAAGTACATTGTCCGGATCTGCCTTTATTTCTGTGAGCGGTTGTTGATTAAACGGATTTAGTTGATTTTGCGGGATGGTGGTTACTTGCATTGTGCTGGCGGTGATCTGCATTCAAAGCTCCTATATATCCTCTGAGGAATCCATTTATTTAACGGCTTTGGAGCTAAAAACTTTATCTCTTAAATTTAGCGCGCACTAATAGCGAAATAGGCACGGCTCTTGCGATAGCACCCAGCAATACTGGCAAGCGTCAAGAATCCGTGAATTATGGCTATACCAAGTTTTAGTCAATTAAATAATGTAGGGGGCTTATCTGCCCTCCAATCCTTTCGTGGAATAAAGAAGGGCGCGTTCGGCATCCCCATCATGCTGATGATGCTGTTGGCAATGTTGGTATTGCCCATTCCATCGCTCATGTTGGACGCCTTTTTCTCCTTCAATATTGCACTCGCACTGGTGGTTTTGCTGGTCAGCGTTTACGCCCAACGCCCCTTGGATTTTGCGGCTTTCCCCACGGTGTTATTGATTGCAACCTTGCTGCGTTTAGGTTTGAACGTGGCCTCTACGCGCGTTATTTTGATTGATGGTCACGAAGGTGGGCATGCGGCAGGTAAGGTCATTGAAGCCTTCGGTAATGTGGTGATTGGTGGTAATTACACCGTGGGTATTGTGGTGTTCGTGATCTTGATGATTATTAACTTCGTGGTAGTTACCAAGGGTGCGGGGCGTATTTCAGAGGTGAGCGCACGCTTTACCTTGGATGCAATGCCCGGTAAGCAAATGGCTATTGATGCGGATTTAAACGCAGGTTTGATCGATCAAGATCAGGCGCGCTTCCGCCGCCAAGAAGTCGCCGCAGAGGCAGATTTCTATGGCGCTATGGATGGTGCGAGCAAGTTTGTAAAAGGCGATGCTATTGCCGGCATCATGATTATGTTTATTTGTATTTTTGGTGGCTTGGGCGTTGGCATATTGCAGCACGATTTGCCCTTTACCGAAGCGCTGCAAAAGTACACTCTCTTAACTATTGGTGATGGTTTGGTGGCGCAAATTCCAGCACTGTTGCTTTCTGTGGCCTCTGCAATACTGGTGACTCGTGTTAATACTGCGCAGGATATGGGCGCGCAGGTAGTGAATCAGTTGTTTGCATCGCCTAAAGCCTTGGCGGTATCTGCAGGCATTTTGATCGTGATGGGTTTAGTGCCCGGCATGCCTCACGTTGCTTTTTTAACCTTGGGTTTTATTTGTGCGGCTATCGCCTATTACATCTATTGGAAGAAGGAGCAGCCCGCAGTAGTGGAAGATGGCTCGTTCATTCCATCCAACAGCCGTTTGGCGCAAGAATTAAACAATGCGCCTAATTCACAAAATCCCGGCGGCACAGCTACCTTGGCACCGCAACGTACACAAGCAGCTTTGCCCCCTGGTGCAGAAATGCCAGAATTGGGCTGGGATGACGTACAACCGGTAGATGTGATTGGTTTGGAAGTCGGCTATCGCTTAATCCCTATGGTGGATAAAAATCAAGGTGGTGAGTTGCTGGGTCGCATTAAAGGTGTTCGTAAAAAGCTCTCGCAAGAAATGGGCTTTTTAATTCCTTCCGTTCATATTCGCGACAATTTGGATTTAATGCCCACGGGTTATCGCATCAGTTTGATGGGTGTGGCCGTTGCTGAGGCAGAGGTTTACCCCGATCGCGAATTGGCTATCAACCCTGGCCAAGTATTTGGCAATTTAGAGGGTGTGAAAACCAAGGACCCGGCCTTTGGTTTAGATGCAATCTGGATTAGCACAAGCCAAAAAGAACAGGCGCAAACCTTGGGTTATACCGTGGTAGACCCGAGTACCGTGGTGGCGACTCATCTCAACCAAATTCTGCAAAACCACACGCATGAACTCTTAGGTCATGAAGATGTGCAAAAACTGTTGGATATGCTGGCTAAGACTTCACCTAAGTTAGTGGAGGAATTGGTGCCAGGAACTCTGAGCCTTAATGTTTTCTTAAAAGTGCTGCAAAACCTGCTGCGCGAACGCGTGCCCATTCGCGATATCCGCTCAATCGCAGAAGCCTTGGCGGGTGCCTCGGGCAAGAGTCAAGATCCCGTCGCTTTAACAGCTATGGCAAGGGTGGCGCTCTGCCGTCAAATCGTCCAAAGCATCATAGGTGGCGAGCAAAACCTGCCTGTAGTCACTATTGACCCTGCCTTGGAACAGTTATTGCTGAGTACCGTACAGCAAGCACAAAAAGCTGGCGCTGATGACGGTGCTTTTGTTGAGCCAAGTTTGGCGGAGCGCTTGCAAGAGTCGCTGATTGCCGCAGCGCAAAAGCAAGAAATGGCGGGGAAACCCTTGGTGTTATTAGTGGCAGCGCCACTGCGGATGATGATGTCGCGCTTCTTGCGCCACAGCCTTCCCGATATGCGCGTGCTGGCTTACACCGAGATACCCGACAACAAACAAATTACGATTGATGCGAGTGTGGGGGCTGAACGCTAGTTGAGCCCCCAACTCACAACCCGAAGTAGCCGAAAGGCAGGAGCTGAATATGCAAGTTAAACGTTTCGTAGCTGCTGATATGCGCCGTGCGTTAGAACTGGTTCGCCAAGAGCTGGGGCCAGATGCAATTATTCTCTCAAGCGGCCGCGTGCCAGAAGGCGTAGAGCTATTGACTACCACAGGTTCAGATAGCGAGCTTATGCAGCTTCAGCAACAGCCTTTGGGCAAGATGGCCTTTGCCAGTGCATCGCCCATGATGAGCGATGGCGCATGGGCTGAAACTGAAGTGATTGAGCGCGCTGCCAAACAACATGTGGGCAGCACTTTTGCCAACACCCTCGCAACCGCTAAAACCGGCAGTAACAATACGGGTAAATCGGGCAAACAGTTAGTTGACGATATTGAGCAAGCGCAGTTGCGTATGCTTGCCAGTCAAAAAATAGAAGCTTCTGCAAAAGAGTTTTTAGTCGGCAAAAATACCGTGGTGAATGCCGGTATTCCGCGTAATTCAGTTCCTGCCAATACAGTTCAACAAGCAACTATTATTAACCGTGGTGGCCGCAATGTTGCTGCGCCAGAACTTGCTGTGAATGTTAAACCTGGAATGACTGCCGCTGAGCGTTACCCGCTGGTTGATACAGAAGTAGAAGATAAAGTTCGTGTTAACAGTCAGCCAGACCATCAGAGTGAACTGCAAGAGCTGCAGGCGGAAATTGCCGATATGCGTTTTTTGCTTGAGCAACAATTAGATCGCTTAGGTGCACAGGCTAACCCAATGCCCAGCTCACCTGTGCTAGGCAGTATTGGTCGTCGTTTAGAGCGCTTAGGCTTGCCTGCGGAAGTGATTGCTAAAGTGCTAGAAGCTTGCACTAAAACCCATAGTTTAAGTAACGCGTGGCCAGATGCCTTGGCTAAGCTCGCGCATCTGCTGCCAGTTAGCGGCCGTGATATGGTCGATCAAGGTGGCGTGTTTGCATTTGTTGGCCCTACAGGTGTGGGCAAAACTACCACTATTGGCAAGCTTGCAGCGCGCTACGTATTACAACACGGTGCCGACAAGGTTGCGCTTATTACTACTGATACTTATCGCATAGCCGCGCATGATCAGTTACGTTCGCTTGCGCGCATCTTGCGAGTGCCCGTACGCGTGGTGGATGAAAGCAATTCACTTGAAAGCCTATTGCGTAGCCTACGTCACTGTTCGCTGATTTTGATTGATACTGCAGGCTTCCGTCATGGAGATCCGCACCTCAAAGCACAGCTAAAAGCATTGGCTGAGCAACCTCAAATAAAGAGTTTGCTGGTGTTGTCTTGCAATAGCCAAGAGCAAATGCTGAAAGCTTCCGTACATGCTTATGGCGCTGCGCGTTTGCAAGGTTGTGTACTCACCAAGCTGGATGAAACTGCCAGCATGGGTGAAACCTTGGGGGTGGTGATGCAAAGCCGCCTACCCGTGGTTTACACCACAGATGGCCAAGATATTCCTAAAAATCTGGATGTAGCGAGAGCGCACCAGCTTGTCGCTAAAGCGGTGGCATTGCTAAAAAGTAATCCTGCTTCGGCGGTTTTGTAAAATTTGCAAAACTAGTTATAAAAAATCAGTACTAATCCAAATCAGTATCTATACTCAGTGCACAAATTCAGTTTCAGGCCGGTTGTTGGAGTTAATAATCAATGCGCCCAGTACAAGTTATCGCAGTATCCGGCGGCAAGGGCGGGGTTGGCAAAAGTAATATCTCCGTGAACCTTAGTATCGCATTAGCCGAAATGCGTCGCCGCGTTGTCTTATTTGATGCCGACTTAGGGTTGGCTAATATCGATGTTTTGCTAGGCCTCAAAGCAACTCATACCCTTGCCGATGTACTTGCCGGCACTCATTCATTAATGGATGTTCTGATCACCGGCCCCGCGGGTGTCAAAATTGTTCCCGCTTCTTCTGGCGTGCAGCGCATGTCTGAATTAAGCGCTGCGGAGCATGCAGGTTTAATCAATGCTTTCAATGAGTTAAGCGATCAAGTTGATGTATTGGTTGTAGATACAGCCGCCGGTATTTCGGATACGGTAGTGAGCTTTGTGCGTGCTGCCAATGAAGTCATTATTGTCGTTTGTGATGAGCCATCATCTATTACCGATGCTTACGCACTCATTAAACTCCTTAATAAAGAATATGGCATGCAACGCTTCCGGGTTATCGCCAATATGACGCGCAACCCACAAGAAGGCACCAGCATGTTTAATAAGCTCAACACAGTGTGTGAGCGTTTCTTAGATGTAACCCTTCAGTTTGTAGGTCAAGTTCCATTTGATGAAGAAGTCCGTAACGCCGTGCGCAAGCAAAAGGCGCTGTTAGAGTTTGCACCTAACTCCAAAGCTGCCATAGCCATTCGCGGTTTAGCACAAGTGGTGGACAAATGGCCTTTGCCGAGTGGCCCCAGTGGACGCTTGGAATTTTTTGTAGAACGTTTACTTCGAGCGGCTAATGACCGCTACTGAGTATGACTTATGGCCGCAGTCGATAGGTTAGCCATGTACGATAAAACGGAGCAGAGCCTTCCCAACGCGCGCATCGAAGAATTTGCGCCGCTCGTGAAGCGTATCGCCTACCATATGATGATGCGGATGCCTGCCAGCGTGCAGGTAGACGACCTCATTCAAGCCGGCATGATTGGTCTAATCGAAGCCGCGCAAAAATACGATTCCTCTAAAGGCGCCAGCTTTGAAACCTATGCAGGCATTCGCATTCGCGGTTCAATTGTGGATGAAATGCGCAGAGGCGACTGGGCACCGCGTTCAGTTCACCGCAATTCCCGCCGTATCGCCCAAGCCGTAAAAGCCGTTGAAGCACGCACTGGGCGAGACGCCCAAGATGCCCAAGTTGCCGCTGAAATGGGAGTGGAGTTGGATGAATATTTCAGCATGCTGCAAGATTCCAATTGCAGCCGCTTATACAGTTATGAAGAAACCTTTGGCGAAGAAGACAGCAATATAGACGCGAGCGAAACGAGCAGCGCTTTTGCCAGCCCCTTTGAAGGTTTACAGCGCGAAGGTCTAAAAAAAGCGTTGGCGGAAGCAATTGTGCAGCTGCCAGAACGTGAGCGCATGGTCTTAGCTTTGTATTACAACGAAGAGCTTAATTTAAAAGAAATTGGTTTGGTGCTGGGCGTTAGTGAGTCAAGAGTCAGCCAAATTCACAGCCAAGCGGCTGTGCGTTTGAAAGCGCGTTTAGCGGGTTGGCATTCGAAAAATTAAATGACCCCCTCCCAGCCTCCCCCTTGAAAAAGGGGAGGCGCTAACAGCTCACTCCTATTGAGAACAGAGCGAGGTTTAACTCCTCCCCTTTTTCAAGGGGGAGGTAGGGAGGGGGTGCCGTGCTTCTAAATAGATCGATCAAATAAAGCGCTATAAGTCATTAAAAAACTTTTTTAACGTCAAAAAACTGGCCAGATTGATAACACTGGCTAGACTGACAGTAAATGAAATTCCTGTAGGTGCGACGGAGGTTCCTTTGGATAAGAACATGAAAATCTTAATTGTTGATGACTTCTCAACAATGCGACGGATCATCAAAAATCTGCTGAGAGACTTGGGTTTTTCAAATACCCATGAAGCAGATGATGGCGTAACGGCTTTACCGATGCTTAGGAATGGTGACTTTCAATTTCTAGTTACCGATTGGAATATGCCGGGAATGACGGGGATTGATTTGCTACGCGCCGTGCGCGCGGACGAAAAGCTTGCTACTTTGCCTGTGCTCATGGTTACCGCTGAAGCCAAACGCGATCAAATTATTGAAGCCGCGCAAGCAGGTGTAAATGGTTATGTTGTAAAACCATTTACAGCCCAAGCGCTCAAAGAAAAAATTGAAAAAATCTTTGAACGTGTTGGCTAATAATAATTTTTTGCTGCTGCCACCTAACAATAAGGCTTCTTCATGGCATCTGACATTATGGCATCTGAAATTTTAGTTGATCCAAACGCTGTGTTTATTGCAGAACTAAAAGAATGTGCAAAGCTATTAACAGAGAAATTGCAAGGTAATGAATTTGAAGATGCATCGGTGCTGATTCAAACCATGATGCAATCACGTGACCGTCATATTTTTCAAACGGTGGGGAAATTAACGCGCGGTTTGCATAATGCGATTGTGAATTTCAATGTTGATGCGGATCTCTCTAAACAGCCACCTAAAATTGAAGGTTCAGATATTCACGATGCTTCTAATCGTTTGAATTATGTTATTGAACTCACACAAAAAGCGGCCGAAAAAACCATGGATATGGTGGATGAAGCTGCGCCTATAGCATCTAATTTAGGCCAAGAGGCAAGTATTCTTCGCGCCGAGTGGGCACGCTTAAAAAGCCGTGATATTTCCGCAGATGAATTTCGTGAGCTCTACCATCGTGTAGATAATTTTTTTGAACAAACCACAATTGGCTCGGAACGTTTAAATAAAAGTTTGCAAGACATTGTGCTCGAACAAGGCTTTCAAGATTTAACCGGCCAAGTATTAAAACGTGTTATGGGTTTAATCAATGAAGTTGAAAAAGATTTAGTACATTTGGTGTTGATGGCGAGTCAAGTAGAAGAAATTACCGGGCTTGCAAAACCTGAAGCAGATGTACATGAAATAGAAGAGTTAATAGAAAAACGCAAACACGAGGCCGAAGGCCCACAAATTAATAAAGCACGTGAGAATGTAGTTTCCGGACAAGATGAGGTCGATGACCTTTTATCCAGTCTTGGTTTCTAGAGGCCACATGGTTTTTTGGGGAACATGGCTTTTTGGGGAATAGGTGAATGAGTTTCGGTGATGACGAGGATATTCTTCAGGACTTTTTAGTTGAGGCCGGTGAAATTTTAGAGCGCCTGTCGCAACAATTGGTCGATCTAGAACAACGTCCTGATGATAAAAATTTATTAAATGCCATTTTTCGCGGCTTCCACACAGTAAAAGGTGGGGCAGGTTTCCTATCGCTTACACCTATGGTGGAGTGCTGTCACTTAACCGAAAACTTGTTTGATATTTTGCGCAATGGCAAACGCGAAGTTACCTCTGAATTAATGGACGTAGTGCTGCAAGCACTTGATAGCGTTAAAGATCAATTCGATGTTGTGACTGCGCGCGGTGAATTACCTCCAGTTGATCCCGCATTGATTCATGCGTTAGAGCGATTGGTTTCCTGTGAAGACTTGAATGAGGCTGCACAGGAAACTGTGGTAGAACAGTCACCGCATATTGAAAATGCTACTCATCTCGAAAGTGCAAGTGCGTCTCCTGTGAGTGGTGATATTACTGACGATGAATTTGAAAAACTTTTAGATGCGATTAGCGACACACCTGCGCCTAAGTCAACTTCTCCAGTACAGCAATCGGTTCCTGTCGTTACTAGTAGTGTATCGAATAATGATGAAATAACTGAAGATGAATTCGATGCATTGCTTGATCAGCTTCATGGCAAAGGTAAAGCACCCACACCTAAAGCTGCTGCAGCGCCTGTTGCTGCGGTTGCAGTGTCAGTTCCTTCATCTAGCGCTAATAGCGACGAAATTACTGACGATGAATTTGAAGCTTTGCTCGATCAATTGCACGGCAAAGGCAAAGGCCCAACTGTTGATGCTTCTGTAAAAGCGGCAGAACCAGTACCTAGCGCGCCCGTTATTCCTACAGCATCCAATAGCAATTCTGATTTAATTAATGATGATGAATTTGAAGCATTATTAGATCAATTACATGGCAAGGGTAAAGCGCCAACGGCCGCACCCGCTTCTGCAAAAGCGGTTCTACCAGAATCTAAACCGGCTTCAGTTCCCACTCCACCGGCGGCAGCAAAGCCGGTTACACCAGTAGCAAAACCGGCTCCCGCTCCAGCACCTAAATCAGAAGCGCCAAAACCTACCAGCGCGACAGCACCATCTCCCGCAGCGGATAAAGATTCTCCTGCGGGTGTAGAAACCACCGTGCGTGTAGATACACAACGCTTAGACGATATTATGAATATGGTCGGCGAGTTGGTATTAGTGCGTAATCGATTAGTGCGTTTGGGTAATGCCTCTACGAATGAAGCTTTAGTAAAAGCGGTTGCGAATTTAGATGTGGTCACTGCTGATTTGCAAACGTCGGTCATGAAAACGCGCATGCAACCCATTAAGAAAGTTTTTGGGCGCTTCCCTCGGGTAGTACGGGATTTGGCGCGCAATCTGAAAAAAGAAATTAATCTGGAGTTGGTAGGTGAAGAAACCGATCTGGATAAAAACTTAGTAGAAGCATTAGCTGATCCACTTGTGCATTTGGTGCGCAACTCGGTGGATCACGGTATTGAATTCCCTGATGTGCGTGTTGCTAATGGCAAGTCGCGTACAGGTTTAGTTGTCTTATCGGCAGAGCAAGAAGGCGATCATATTCTGTTGTGTATTAGCGATGACGGCGCGGGCATGGATCCTGCTAAGTTGCGCCGTGTTGCGGTGGATAAAGGTTTATATGATGAAGACACCGCTGCGCGTTTATCCGATGTAGAGGCCTTTAATTTAATTTTTGCACCGGGTTTCTCTACTAAAAAAGAAATTTCCGATGTGTCGGGTCGTGGCGTTGGTATGGATGTGGTGAAAACCAAAATCAACCAGCTTAATGGCAGCGTAGAAATTCAATCTACTTTAGGCAAAGGCACACGCTTTATTATTAAAGTGCCGCTCACCTTGGCAATTATGCCAACGCTTATGATTATGATTGGCAAACAAACGTTTGCGTTGCCATTAGTCAGTGTGAACGAAATTTTCCATATGGATTTATCCAAAAGCCATGTGGTTGATGGTCAAGATTGCATTGCAATCCGCGATCAAGCAATTCCTTTGTTTTATTTGCAAGATTGGCTTATTAAAAACTCTTATAGCGGCGAGCGTCAACAATTTGCTCACGTAGTTATTGTTACCGTAGGTACGCGTCGTGTTGGTTTTGTAGTGGATCAATTGATTGGCCAAGAAGAAGTGGTCATCAAGCCCTTGGGTAAAATGTTACAGGGAACCCCAGGCATGGCCGGGGCTACCATTACTGGCGATGGTACCATTGCATTAATTTTAGATATTCCCAGCTTACTGCGTCGTTATGCGAAAGGCTCAGCTTCTTGGGGTCACACCTAATAGTTAATCACCACCCTAAGTTGATTTTTTTATGACCCTGATCGGAATAAACAAACTAGTTGGTTCGGAGTAATTTTAATGCCGTTACGGGTGTTGGTGGTTGATGATTCAAGTTTCTTTCAGCATCGCTTGAAAGAAATTATTAATGAGCACCCCGATCTAAAAGTTGTTGGTATTGCAAGTAATGGCCGCGAGGCGATTGAAAAAGCGGATAGCCTAAAACCCGACATCATCACTATGGATTTTGAAATGCCGGTGATGGATGGCATTACCGCTGTCAAACATATTTTGGCAAGCCGTAAAGTGCCCATCATTATGTTCTCGTCGCTTACCTATGAAGGCGCAAAAGTAACGCTTGATGCGTTGGCTGCTGGCGCGTTAGATTTTATACCCAAGGATTTTGCTGAAGTTTCTCGCAACTCAGCTGTATTGAAAAAAAAGTTGCATGAACGCTTAATCACTTTGGCGCGTGCAGGGCAGCCTAGACCCGTGCCCAGTTTTAGCAACACTCCTGCGGCAACTGGTTCTACTGCGGCCGCAACATCACTATTGGCAGCAACTACTTCGTCAATGGCTGCATCATCAGCAGCACAAAAAATAACACCGCAAACCAATAGTTCTCAGTCTCCAATTTCTTCAGCAGCTACACCGAGAGCTGCATCGCCAGTATCTAATGGATCTGCCAGTGCGCCTGATAGCTATCGCTTAAAAAGACAGCCAAAAATTTTAATAATTGGCGCTTCCACAGGTGGGCCTGTAGCGTTAACAGAAGTGCTTATTGAGTTGCCGCACAGTTTTCCTATTCCCATAGTATTGGTACAGCATATGCCTGAAAACTTCACTAAGGCTTTTGCGGAACGTTTAAATAAGCAATGCAAAATTGAAGTGCGCGAAGCTGTTGATGGCGATTTACTAACGCCTGGCTTGGCATTGCTTGCCCCCGGCGGTAAACAATTAATGCTCGATAAACGCAATGGCGGGTGTGTGCGGGTTTTGCCGGATGATGACCGCGTGAATTATAAGCCCTCGCTAGATATTACCTTTGGTTCAGCCGCAAATTGTTATGGCGATAAAGCCTTAGGTGTTGTGTTAACAGGCATGGGTTCAGATGGTTGTAAAGGTGCAGCTTTATTAAAAGAGGCGGGTTCACAATTGTGGTCACAAGATGAAGCCAGCTCGGTTATTTATGGTATGCCTATGGCCGTTGCGCGTGCAGGCTATACTGATCGTGTATTAGGTTTAAAAGACATTGGGCCACGTTTAGCGCGTGAGGTTGTGTAATGGATATTCTCAGCATTGTCGGTGTTATTCTGGGCTTTGCTGTCATTATTGGTGGCAATTTTGCAGAGGGCGGCTCTATTCATTCACTGTTGAATGGATCGGCTGCACTTATTGTTTTTGGCGGCACCTTAGCCGCCGCTATTTTGCAAACTCCCAAACACAGTTTGAAGCGGGCACTCAATATCTTTAAATGGGTGTTTCAGCCACCTTACGCTCCTTTTAAAGAAGGTATTTCTAAGTTGGTGCGCTGGGCCAATGCTGCGCGTAAAGATGGTTTGTTAGGTTTAGAGTCCATTGCTGAAAAAGAAAAAGATCCCTTCGCAAAAAAAGGTTTGCAGCTATTAGTCGATGGCAGTGAGCCGGAAGCTATTCGCCGCATTTTGGAATCTGATTTAATTTTGGATGAACAGCGCGATTACGATGCGGTAAAATTTTACGAAAGTATGGGCGGCTATGCTCCTACCATCGGCATTATCGGTGCCGTTATGGGGCTGATTCATGTGATGAATAATCTTGCAGATCCAGCTTTGCTCGGCCCTGGTATTGCGATTGCGTTTGTTGCTACTATTTACGGCGTTGCACTTGCCAATTTATTTTTGTTGCCCATCGCTAATAAGTTGCGTATGTGTGTGAATGAGCGTTCACAATATCGTGAGCTTATGATTGAAGGTATTATTGCAATTGCTGATGGCGAAAATCCTCGCACCATAGAAATTAAATTAAATGGTTATTTACACCCCTAGGGAACCTCTCAAAAATGTTTACGGTGCAGCGCTGGCTAGGAAAATTTGTTCGAAAAAGCGGAGTTTATTGAAATAAATGAGCATTTTGAGAACAAATTTAACGACGCCAGAGCAAACAAGTTAATTTTTCAGAGGTTCCCTAAATTGCTGGCGAAAAATTATGGTACGTCGTAGACAGCGAGAAATTCACGTTAACAATGAACGTTGGTTGGTTTCCTATGCCGACTTTATTACGCTTTTGTTCGCATTTTTCGTGGTTATGTATTCCATCTCTCAAGTTAACCAAAGTAAATACCGAGTTTTATCTGAAACCTTTGTGCAGGCGTTTAACCAGTCTAATGATTCCAGAGCTAAGCCGCAGGAAAATGCCAGCTCAGCTAATGATGTAATTACACCCATCGATATGGGCGAACCGGCAACTAAACCGCCTGCAGTTGTGATTGTTGAGGACACCGCAAAGCCTGAAACTAATGCGGCATCCGATATCACAGAAAAAGTTCAAACTGCAGATGAGCTGGCGCAAATTTCAGATTTAGTGAACGAAAAATTTTCTCAGCTGATTAATGATCAATTGATTAAAGTTTCTAGTAATGAGCTGTGGTTACAAATTGAATTAAATGACAGTATTTTATTTTCCTCCGGTGGTGTTGAAACGAGCCCACAAGCGCAAGTTATTTTTACAGAGATAGCCAACATATTAAAAAATTACAAAAACCCCATTCAAATAGAGGGCTTCACGGACAACGTACCTATTCGCAATACTCGTTACCCCACCAACTGGGAGTTGTCATCTGCACGTGCAACTGAAATTGTAAAATTTTTAGCCGGTAACGGTGTAGAGCCTGAACGTTTGTCGGCAGTAGGTTACGGTGAATTTCAGCCGTTGGCTTCTAATGATACAGAGATGGGGCGTGCGCAAAACCGTCGTGTGGCGGTAATGATTGCTAAACGAGCAATGGACAGACCCAGGGCAAGTATGAATCAACTTAAAAAATAAATGTGCTTAGAGGATAGGCTATTTTATTTTTTAATCGAATACGCTAAAGAAATTTTTCCCGTTTAAGCTATATTTCCTTTCTCAAAAGTTATACATTTTCCAGCAATACTTATGTGTTCTTGATAAATGCCTAATTCAAGAAAACCGCGGCGCTGAGATAACTGTTCCGCACGCAATAATGACTTGCCTAGTTTTTTGCTCCATAACATTGCTAAGCTGCAATGTGCAGATCCTGTAACTGGGTCTTCGTTAATGCCTGCGCGCGGCGCAAAAAATCGGGATACAAAATCTCGCTCAATAGTTTCACTGGGGCCAGTAAGAATCACACCACGCGCCTCTATCTTGGTGATTTTTTCAACTTCAGCTATATAATCTAATACTTCTTCTTCGCTTGCCACTTCCACAATAACATCTTCACCTGCTTGGTAGCAGGCTACAATTTTCAGATTTAGCTGTTTAATACCCACATCATCATTATCTAAATAAATTTTGTTAAATAATTTAGGTTCTATTTTGGGAAAATTTAAAGTGATGTTGGTTTCATTAATCTTTGCCGTTAAAACTCCGCGGAGTGTTGTAAACAAAAACTCTTCATCAGGTAAATCCAGCTCACGGGCAAGTACATGTGCAGAAGCGAGTGTGGCGTGACCGCATAATTTCACTTCACACGTGGGTGTGAACCAGCGTAGTTGCCATAGGTTGTCCTGTTTGTGCCACAAAAATGCGGTTTCAGATAAATTAAATTCTGCTGCAACCTGCTGTAGCCAAACATCGGGTTTGGGTTCATCCAAAATACAAACGGCAGCAGGGTTTCCACTGAAGGCTTTATGAGTGAATGCATCTACCACAAAGTAGGGAAGGGGTTGTTTTTCTCGCATAACTTGCTCCCGTATAAAGTTATCGCCGCACTCTATTACTTCCTTGGAAAGAAAGTTGATAGTGCGGCCTAGGGATAGAATAGCCTTGCTTATTTATAATGTGCAGATTTACAATTTATAAATTACACCAATACAGATTGATTAATGAAAATCTGTATTGGTCAAACTAGCAGCATTCTGTACTGTAATAAGTTTTTTGATCTTGGTGTCAGCCTTAAGCTTGGTTCAATCATTATGAGCAATCTCTATCATCAAATTGCAGCTGAAATTATTTCTCAGATTGAATTGGGAATTTATAAGGTGGGCGATAAATTACCCGGTGTACGTACCACAAGTACGCAGCGTGGGGTAAGCCCTGCCACAGTGGTAGCGGCCTATAATGAGTTGCTCAATGGTGGTTACATTGAATCGCGGCCTCGCTCCGGTTTTTATGTCAATGTATTACAGGCAACAGAATTCGAACCCCCGCAACTCACGCAACATAAAATGGTTCCGCGTGATGTGGTTGGTCAGCAATTAGTGCTGGAGCTATTACAGCAAACGCAAATGGCTTCTGCCGTTAATATTGGTACTGCCGTGCCAGATGTAAAAATTTTACCCTCGGTGGCGGTAGAGAAATCGATTGTAAAAATGGCGCGGCTAGAACGTTTGAATGTCTGTTGTTATGAATCTTTTGCACGCGGCAATCTGGAGCTGCGGCAACAAATAGCAAAACGCATGGCGCAGCTGGGTTGTCAATTAAGCGTGGATGATATTGTGATAACCAACGGTTGTCAGGAAGCCTTATTGCTAACGCTTAAAGCTTTAACTGTACCGGGTGATTTTATTGCCATAGAGTCGCCCAGCTATTATAGCCTTATGCAAATTATCGAGCACATGGGGTTGCAGGCAATAGAAATTCCTACAGATCCCGTGGCGGGAATTTCACTGGATGCACTGCAACTGGCAATGGAGCATTGGTCGATAAAAGCTTGTTTAGTTGTTTCCAATTTTAGTAACCCCTTGGGTGCGAGCTTATCGGATAACAATAAAAAAGCGCTCACATCACTCTGTCGTAAACATAAAGTTGCATTGATAGAAGACGATATTTATGGAGATTTATCGTTTGGTCAGCAGCGCCCAAGTGTATGTAAGCGTTTTGATGAAAAAGTGATTTATTGTTCATCTTTTTCAAAAACACTTGCACCGGGTTTACGAGTAGGGTGGGTTGCTTCCAAACAGCTTGCTCCGGTGATTGGCCAACTAAAGTTTATGAGCAGTATGGCGTGCCCCACCATTGTTCAGTATGCATTGACAGATATATTGAGCAGTGGAAAGTATGATCGCCATTTACGCACTATGCGCATTCAGCTTGCGAAAAGTATGCATGAGTTAATTGTGGCTATTGAACGCTACTTTCCCGCCAATACCCGAATCACCCAGCCCCAAGGTGGTTTTGTGTTATGGGTTGAGCTACCGGTAGATAATTTGATCTCTAAAAACTTTGATACTTATGAGCTAACGTTGCGTTTGCTTGACGAAAAGATTGCAATAACCCCGGGTAAAATTTTTACCACTACGCAAAAGTATAAAAACTGTTTGCGTTTGTCGTCGGGTGGTTATTGGACTCCGCGTAAAGAGAAAGCCTTAAAGCGGGTAGGTGAGCTTATTAAACAGGCTTACAAGAATTAGTCCGCTACGGCTTATTGGTAGACCTGCGGCTAGATCGGCATAAACTTTGCTGAAGTCTAGATAATGGCTTGCTTATAGCTCTAGCAAGCCTAAAATGACATCTGCTTGACGCTTTGAGGTATGAGTAAGTGCGTGTAATTACGGTAGCCAATCAGAAGGGTGGTGTGGGTAAAACCACCACCAGTGTAGCGCTTGGAGGCATTGCTTCCGCGCTAGGCTATCGCGTGTTGCTGATAGATATAGATCCGCATGGTTCGTTGAGCACTTACTTTCGTCAAGATCCCGACGTGCAGGAGTTAAGTTCCTATACACTCTTTCAAGAGCGGAAAGAGTTATCCGCTGCTAACGTAAAGCGGTTAATCCGTGCTACTGATTACCCCAATTTGGATCTGCTACCATCCGCTACCGCTCTGGCAACATTAGAGCGTCAGGCGATTGGGCAAGATGGGATGGGTTTAGTTATTACGCGTTCACTCGCGTTTATTTATGATGATTACGATTTTGTATTTATTGATACGCCGCCGCTTTTAGGTGTGCTTATGATTAATGCCCTTGCAGCCTGCCAGCATTTAGTAATCCCCGTGCAAACCGAGTTTCTTGCACTCAAAGGTTTGGAGCGTATGGTAAATACACTCAAAATGATGGGTCGTTCGCGCAAAAAAGCCTTGGAATATACAGTTTTGCCGCTCATGTATGATCGTCGTACCCAGTCTTCGGTCACCAGCTTACGCACTATTCGCAATACTTATCCGCAAGAAGTCTGGCCGGGTCATATTCCGGTGGATACTAAATTCCGCGATGCCAGCCGCGCTGGTATACCGCCGCATTTGTTTGATGCAAACGCGCGCGGTGTGGATGCCTACCAGTCACTCTTTAAATTCTTAATGCAGAAATTCTCTGCAGAAGATGCGCGCTTAGTGGCGGGTGGCATGTGAGTGATTTAAAAAATCCCTTTGATAGCCTACAAGATTATTTTGATGACTTATTGCCATCAGAAGACATTTTTCCTATCGCAAATACAAAGTCAAAAGTACCAGCGGTTAATCTTAATGATTCTGTAATAAAAGCTGCGGCAAAACCTGCACGTAAAGCAGCTACAAAAGTAACGTCCCAATTTGCAGAACCACAATTCCCAGAAGCAGATGCAGCGAAAAAAGCGAAGCTGCAAAAATTATTAAGCAGCACCCAACCTAAAATTGTTGTAGCACCCATTGTTAAAGTAGAGGTTCTAGCGCCTGTTGCTCCACCTAAAACTGCGTTTGTGGCTGATGCCGGTGAAATCCAAGAATGGGTAATTGAAACCGCAGCACCCATTGTGAAAACAAAGCCCACTATTGAAACTCCTGTGTTTGTTGAAACAGAGATCGTCACCCAGCAGTTTCAAATTCCCGGGTTGGAATGGATGCCCAATGGCTTACCGCAATGGGCGCAATCACGTTTCGATGTACTCTTATTTAAAGTGTCTGGTTTGACCTTGGCGGTACCCTTGGTATCTCTTGGGCAAATTCAGCCTATTACCGATGAGCTGACGCCTTTATTTGGTCAAGCTGATTGGTTTATGGGGTTGCAGCCAACTCCGCAGGGTAAGATTCGCACTGTTAATACCGCCAAATTTGTTATGCCTGAGCGCTACGATGAAAGTTTTGTAAAAAGTGCGAAGTATGTGGTTTCCATTAATGGTGTTCCTTGGGGGCTCGCAGTGGATTCAGTGAATCAACCGATAAGCCTCATGCCAGATGAAGTGAAATGGCGCGGTGATCGCAGCAAACGCCCGTGGTTAGCCGGAACGGTTAAGGAACACATGTGTGCACTCTTGGATATTCCCATGATCGGGCAAATGTTGATTGATGCCGATAAGAATGCGATGAAAACTCGGTTGTGAAACTGGCAGAGCAAGCAGCCTCGACTATAGTTATAGCGACTATCCACATTTTAGACTTTGTACCTGTGAAGCAGGCATAGCTCTTGAGGAAATTTTATGGCAAATGATGCAGTAAAGAATAAAAGCACTGATGACCCCGTTCTACAGTGGGTAACCTTCCGTTTAGATGGCGAAACTTACGGTATCAACGTCATGCAAGTGCAAGAAGTTTTGCGCTATACCGAAATTGCTCCTGTTCCAGGCGCACCTTCTTATGTGTTGGGGATTATTAATCTGCGCGGTAATGTGGTTACGGTTATCGATACCCGCCATCGCTTTAATTTGCCAAGCGGTGAGATTACCGATAATACCCGTATTGTGATTATTGAAACGGATCGCCATGTAATTGGTATTTTGGTGGATAGCGTTGCCGAAGTGGTTTACTTGCGTCAATCCGAAATTGAAATGGCGCCCAACGTAGGCAATGAAGAGTCAGCTAAATTTATCCAAGGCGTTTGCCACAAAAACAATGAGCTGCTTATTTTGATTGAATTGAATAAGCTCTTGACCAGTGAAGAATGGAACGAATTAGAAGACGTATAGTTTGAATATTAAACTCTTTGATATTGAGGTCACAATACCCTTAACGCCACTCGAAATTGGGCTGATTGCCAGCCTGTTGGTTAGTGTTGTGGCATTGATTGTCGCGTTTAAAAGTTTGCGAGTAGCGCGCGCGCAGCAAGCCAACACAGAAAAGCTTATCCAAAAACTGGCTCGCGATTTAGCTATGTCAAATAGCGGGTCAGTGGGTATGGGGCAGCGTTTGTTGGCGATGGAAAAACGATTGCAAGAGCCACAAACGCCTGATCAAAAAATCGATTATTACAATGACGAAGATTTCCAGCCTTATTCGCAAGCCGCGCAATTATTTAAATTGGGTTTGGATGCAGAAGAAGTGGCGCGTCGTTGTGGTTTATCCCGTGCTGAAGCATCACTGATTCAAATGATGCAATCCAATGCAAATATTAAATAGTCTTAGCAGCCTCATCCATGGTTACAACAGTAAGCCTGTAGCCCCTGTTTGAGCTCTCCCTCTTATTATCGCAATTTCATTTCCCAAAAAATAAAACCCAGCAGTGCTGGGCTTTATTGAACCGTTTAATTAAAACTGATTTATTACTTCCTCTTTATTCTGGAACCTTAAAGGGGAAATAATTTTTTGCATTGTTAAAACTAATATCCTGAATCATTTTGCCAACCATTTTAGTGTCGTTAGGCACCAAGCCTTTGGCCATATCGCGGCCAAAAATTCCGCACAAAATACGACGGAAATATTCGTGGCGTGAATAGCTCAAGAAGCTGCGGCTGTCAGTCAGCATACCTACGAAACGGCTCAACAAACCTAACTGGCTAAGTGACTCAATTTGGCGAGTCATACCTTCCATTTGATCCAAGAACCACCAACCGCTACCAAATTGAATTTTACCTGCGGATGAGCCGTCCTGAAAATTGCCGATCATGGTGCCGATCATTTCGTTATCACGTGGGTTCAAGTTGTAAATAATGGTTTTGGCTAGGCGGTTTTCGCTATCCAATCTGCCCAAAAACTTGGCTAATGGTTTAGCGTAATTGTGATCGCCAATTGAATCGAAACCGGTATCTGCACCCAGAGTGCGGAATAGGCGAGGGTTGTTGTTGCGAATCGCACCTATGTGAAATTGTTGCACCCAACCTTTAGCGTGATCTTGAAATGCAAATTCCACCATCATGGCGGATTGAAATTTCTCAATTTCAACAGCATTCAATTCATTGCCGCCTCGAATTTTGGTGAAAATAGTTTTGATTTCTGCTTCGGTGTAATCTGCTGCGTAAACAGTTTCTAACCCGTGGTCAGATAAACGGCAACCATTAGCGTGGAAAAAATCGTGGCGTTTATTAAGTGCCGCCATCAAATCATCAAAGGTGCTGATGTTGATATCAGCTACCGCCGCTAAACGGTCGATGTATTTGTTGTAAGCCTCTGCGCTCTCAACTGCCATAGCGCGGTCTGGGCGCCACGTAGGTAGCATCGCCGATTTGAACGATGTATCGGCGGCGACTTTTTGGTGATGGGCTAAATCGTGAATGGGGTCATCAGTGGTACAGACCATTTTCACATTCGCTTGCGCCATTAAACCGCGGGCGCTGAACTCTGGTGTGGCGAGCAATTCGTTACATTGATCCCAAGTGCGTTTGGCATTGCTGCTGTCGAGTAAGCGGTCAGTAATACCGAAAGGTTTGCGCAGTTCAAGGTGAGTCCAATGGTAAAGCGGGTTGCGCAGGGTGTAAGGAACAGTTTCGCACCATTTCTCAAATTTTTCCCAGTCACTCGCATCACCAGCGCAGTAACGCTCATCAATACCATTGGAGCGCATGGCGCGCCATTTATAGTGATCGCCCGCGAGCCAGACTTCGGTCATATTACGGAATTGTTTGTTATCGCCTACTTGTTCTGGTTGTAGGTGACAGTGGTAATCGATAATGGGCATGTGCTTGGCGTAGTTGTGATACAGCTCTTTAGCTTGCTCGGTATCGAGTAAAAAATCGTCATGAATAAAATTCATTCTCACAATTCCTCAGCGGTGTTTGAAGGGGGGTTAGCCCGGCTTTATTTTGAATATGTTGCACAAGATGGCTGCCATAACATGTGAATGCTAAAGACAAGATCCATCGCCCACACTAATAAGATAGGTGAGGTGAGTTGGTGCGTTTGAGGTATTTGACCGAGGGTTGCGCTTACCGGAAATTTTAATTTAAAACCTAGCGCCACTGCTATATTGCAGCTGATGCACAAGTCTACCGCTTGCCCCATTAAATTACCATTCAATGCGGTAAATTTGCATTGCTATCCTTAAAATTAAGCAAAATGGCAGCGCTGAACTATAGTCAAATAAGTTAAGTTGAGTGTTATTTAACCGCCAAGCCGTAAAAATTTTCTAATAAGGAGTTGATATGACTAAGCCTATTGTTCATCAAAATGCACTTTACGATTTATTGCGAACAGAGCAAATAGATGAATTTAATAAACGTAAGGCTGCAGGTGAAACCACTGAGGGATTATTGCGTGGCGGCGATTTCCGGGGGTTGGATTTACGCAATCTGGATGCGGAGGGGTTGGATTTAAGTGATGCCTATTTCCGCGGTGCCGATTTGCGCGGCATAGATTTCACAAAAACTAATGTAGAGGGCGCTAGCTTTTGTCAGGCGCATCTTTCAGGTTGTTACTTCCCTAAAGAGTTGTCTGCCAGCGAAATTCGCCAGTCCTTCGATTTGGGGATTCGTGTTCGCTACGGCAAATAGCGTTCTCTCGCTAACTTTCCACATACTCCCGCATTATAAAATTGTGTTTAGCTTTCCAGAATGGTTTTAGTGTATGAATGTATTCGGTTACACTACCCGCCCAAAATATTAAGAAAAACAGCGGCAGCGGGTGAAGTAGGAAGAGAATGATAATAAATGGACGTTGTTTTGACTTTCATACCATTCGAGGAAACCATGAAAAAACCAACGTGTTTAGGGCGCTTTTGGGCGCTTAAAGTCCATGCTGTAGCAGCTATTTGTACGCTTTTATCCATTCAATCTAGCTTGGCTATTCAACCCGCACATGCTGTTGAAGCGCAAGCTGCGCAAGCACCCATTGAAATCAATATTGTGACTCCCAAGGCAACGTTTGAAACGCGTTCGCTATTTGCGTTTTTAAAAACGAATCGCCAAAAAGCAATTATGTTTGGCCATCAGCATGAAACCACTCAGGGCATAACTATTAAAACTACCGATGGCACTGAATCAGATACGTTTAATTCAGTGGGTGATTTTGCAGCGGTGTATGGTTGGGATTCGCTTTCTATTGTGTCGCCTAAGCAAGAGGGTGATGTCACCCAGCAAATTAAAAAGGCTTTTGCGCGCGGCGGCATTATTACCATTAGCGCACATTTAAATAATCCTATAACCGATGGCAAACAAGGCGCTTGGCCAACCGGTACATCGTGGGATAACCGCTCGGCGGTGAAAGAAGCTTTGCCCGGCGGTTCACACAATAAAATATTAAATAATTATCTGGATCAAATTGCCGCTTGGGCGCACAACCTAAAAGATGATAAAGGTACTTTAATTCCGGTGGTCATGCGTTTATTCCACGAAAATACCGGTGCTTGGTTTTGGTGGGGCAATGCGCAATGTACGCCGACGGAATACCAACAACTTTATCGTTACAGTGTTGAATATTTGCGCGATAAAAAAGGCGTAACCAATTTCTTGTATGCCTATTCGCCCAATGAATTTGTGAATCCCAAGGAGTCGGATTATTTAGAGCGTTACCCCGGCGATCAATGGGTTGATGTAATGGGCTTTGATTCCTATGGTTTCATCAATGATAAAAGTGATGCATGGTTTAAAACCGTGGTGGATAACACGGCAATGATTGTACGCATGGCAGATGCGCGCGGCACAATTCCAGTGATTTCAGAAATTGGTATTCAAGCGCCGGATATTGAAGCGGGTAAATTTGATAACCAGTGGTATCGCAAATTACTGGGTGGTTTAAAAGCAGATAAGGATGCGCGCCGCATTGCGTTTTTATTAACCTGGCGCAACGCACCTCTGAATGAGCGTGGCAGCGACAAGGTTCACTTGCATTATTGGGTGCCACCCAATCGCGAGGAAAACATAGAGAATGGCACGCTAGAGGATTTCCGCGCTTTCTATAAGGATGATCTCACCGCTTTTAACCGCGATATCAATAACGTTTACAGTTTGGAAACCATCGTTAAAACAACCGTTAAAAAATAGCCCTGTGCACAAAATAGCCTTCGCTTACGTTGGAGGCTATTTTTATGTGTGCCATTGGTAAATTTTAGTTAAGGCGCCAAGCAGATTTTTTATGCAGGCTATCCTTATATGCCAAGCTTGTTCACGTTTTTTGCCTGAGAAGCGGCTGAACCGTTTTGGCATACCATTCTAGTTATCATCATTCACATTAAGTCTTTAGCGTCTAAGGAATTCATTATGGGTTTTCAAAGAAAAATCAGTCTATTAGCCATGGCTATTGCGCTGGTATCAGTTACTCCAAGTTTTGCTGCAGATGCGCCATCCGCTGAAGCTAAAAAAACAGAAGCGCCTAAAGCATGGATGAATAAAAAGCTAACGCCAGAGCAGCGCACTGATTTAGTGTTGAAAGAAATGACGATGGATGAAAAGCTCAAGCTGGTATTTGGTTATTTCGGTACAGATGCGCCTTGGAAGAATTTTAAACGCCCAGCGGAATCAATTAACCAATCAGCTGGCTTTGTTTATGGTATCCCGCGTTTAGGTATTCCTAATCTATGGCAAGCGGATGCCGGCATAGGTGTTGCGAGTCAAGGCGGCCCCCATGTGCGAGAGGCCACCGCGTTGCCATCGGGTATTGCCACAGCCGCCACTTGGGATTTGAAAACTGCCTATGCAGGTGGCGCTATGATTGGTTCTGAATCGCGCGCTTTTGGTTTTAACGTGCAATTGGCTGGCGGCGTGAACATCATGCGTGAGCCGCGTAATGGTCGTAACTTTGAGTATGGTGGCGAAGATCCGCTCTTGGCGGGCAAGATCGTGGGGGCGCAAATTAGTGGTATTCAGTCTAATAACATTGTTTCTACGTTGAAGCACTATGCCTTTAACGATCAAGAAACTAATCGCTTTTCACTCGATGTAAAAGTGGATGATGCCTCTGCCAGAATGGCAGATTTATTAGCTTTGCAAATCGCCAAAGAAGAGGGCAACCCAGGTTCGGTTATGTGCTCTTACAATCGTGTAAACGGTTTTTACGCCTGCGAAAGTAATTACCTTCTGAACGAGGTGTTAAAACAAGACTGGGGCTTTAAAGGTTGGGTAATGTCTGACTGGGGCGCAACGCATAGTACGGTACCGGCTGCCAATAATGGTTTGGATCAACAATCGGGTATTCCTTTCGATCATTCAGAATATTTTGGTGCAGCATTGAAAGAAGCTGTACAAAATGGCTGGGTGACTGAAGCCCGCTTAACCGATATGGCGCGTCGTGTACTGCACTCTATGTTTGAATTCGGCTTGATTGATAACCCAGTGACCCCTAATCCCAAGGCGATAGATTTCAAAGCCAATGGTTTGGTTAGCCAGAAAGATGCTGAAGAAGCTATGGTTCTTTTGAAAAACGATAATAAGCTTCTCCCGCTGAGTAAGGCCGCCAAAAAAATCGCGATTATTGGCTCGCGTGCGGATATTGGTGTGCTATCCGGTGGTGGTTCTTCGCAGGTTTATCCGATGGGTGGTGCCGCCTTTAGAGGTGGGCCACAAGTATTCCCTGGCCCAATGTTGTACTACCCATCATCGCCACTAAAAGCCATACAAGCACGCGTGCCACAAGCTAGCGTTACGTATAATGATGGTGCTGATACAGCCGCGGCGGCCAAGTTGGCAGCCGATAGTGATATGGTTTTAGTCTTTGTAAATCAATGGACTGCAGAATCAGTAGACGTTCCCAATTTATCCTTACCCGATAACCAAGATACTTTGGTAGCGGCTGTTGCTAAAGCTAACTCCAAAACAGTTGTGGTCTTACAAACCGGTGGCCCGGTGCTTATGCCGTGGCTTGCTGATGTAGGTGCTGCTGTTGAAGCTTGGTACCCCGGCACCAACGGTGGTGAGGCTATAGCGCGAGTTTTGTTTGGTGAGGTGAACCCATCGGGTCATTTACCGGCGACTTTCCCAGCAGCGGAAACGCAATTGCCACGCCCCGTTGTGGATGGCTACCCAGAAGTGAAAGATGCGCGCATTACCGTGACCTATAATGAAGGCGCTGCGGTGGGTTATAAGTGGTTTGATTTGAAAGGCCATAAACCCTTGTTTCCGTTTGGGCATGGCTTGTCTTACTCTGAGTTTGCGTTCAGTGGCCTGAAGGCAGATATTAAAAACGGCTTAATCAATGCCAGCTTTACTGTGAAAAACACCGGTGCAGTGGCAGGTAAAGAAGTAGCTCAAGTTTACGTCGCGCCAGTGTCTGCAGTCTGGGAAGCACCCAAGCGTTTGGGCGGTTGGCAGAAAGTAGATTTGAAAGCCGGCGCGAGCACCAAGGCCAGCGTAACTATTGACCCACGCTTAGTGGGCATGTACGACAGCACCTCTAAAGCATGGAAAATTGCCGAGGGTGATTACAAAGTGATATTGGCGGCTGATGCAACTGATGCCAACGCCACCAGCGTTACTGTGCATTTAAATGCAGCCACCTTGAATGTAAAAGGTAAGTTCCTTAAATAAGTTTAGCGGCAGATTAAAGGCCAAATTGCTGAGCGATTTGGCCTTTTGTATGGCTTTAAACGTTAAAAAATCCAAAAAATAAAGGTAAATTACCGTTAAATTGTATGACAATTAGATCTAAACGGTTATGATTGCCACGTTATCACAAGGCAGACAACTGCCAAATAACAATAAACCTTTCGGAGAATACTATGTTGAAAACGAGTTTGAAACTCATAGTAGCGGCTTGCAGCTTGGTTGCAGTCAGTACATTTGCGGCGGACAAGGTTGAGGTCGTCATTGATGCTCAAAAACCGGGTCCGGTTATCAATAAAAATGTTTACGGCCAGTTTGCAGAGCATCTTGGTGCTGGTATCTATGGCGGTCTTTGGGTTGGTACGGATTCTAAAATCCCTAACACTAGAGGTTGGCGTAACGATGTTGTTGGCGCATTAAAGAATTTAAAAGTGCCACTGGTACGTTGGCCAGGCGGTTGTTTTGCGGATGAATATCACTGGCGTGAAGGCATAGGCCCACGCACACAACGCCCCGTAAAAGTTAATACCAACTGGGGCGGCGTAGAAGAGAGCAATGCTGTAGGTACCCACGAATTTTTTGACTTGGCTGAATTGCTGGGCGCTGAAACTTATGTGAACGGTAACCTAGGCACAGGTACGGCACAAGAAATGGCCGAATGGTTGGAGTATATGACTGGCGAGAGCAAATCGACTCTTGCTGAACTCCGTCGTAAAAATGGCCGTGATAAACCTTTCAAAGTTGATTACTTTACGATTGGCAACGAAGCGTGGGGTTGTGGTGGCAATATGACACCAGAACACTACACCAATCTGTATAAGCAATACGCTGCCTTCCTCAAAACGCCTAAGCACAACACTCCCAAGATGATTGCGAGCGGCGGCACTACAGGTCATGAAGAGTGGACTGAATACTTGAGTGCTAACGTGAAGCCCGAATGGAGCTTGCGTATGGACGGTATTAGTTTCCATTTCTACACCTTGCCAACCAATGATTGGAAAGTGAAAGGTATGGCCACCGGTTTCCCTGAGAAAGAGTGGATTTCCACCTTCCAGCAAACCCTGCGTATGGATGGATTTATTGCCGATGCAGTAAAAACTCTGGATAAAAATGATCCTGAGAAGAAAGTAGGTTTGTATGTTGATGAATGGGGCACTTGGTACGATGTAGAACCAGGTACTAACTCTGGTTTCTTGTATCAACAAAACAGCTTGCGCGATGCGTTGGTGGCAGCGATCAACTTCAATATTTTCCATAAGTATGCAGAACGCGTACCTATGACCAATATTGCGCAAATGGTTAACGTATTACAGGCAATGATTTTAACGAAGGATGACAAAATGATTTTGACTCCTACGTATCATGCCTTTGATATGTACAAGCCATTCCAGGATGCTACTTCTTTGCCTGCCAGCATCAAGCACAACAGCACTTATACGTTTGGTGATATTAGTGTTCCCGGTGTAAGTGTCTCTGCTGCGCGCGGTAAAGATGGCAAATTGTATGTGGCGTTAGTAAACACCAATCCAAAAGAAGCGGTGGATGTTGCATTAAATGTTGCCGGTGAAAAAGCATCGAGTGTAAAAGGCCGTGTGTTGACTTCAGCTGCAATGGACGCACACAACACCTTTGAAAAACCAGAAGCCATTAAGCCTGCGGCATTCAGTGCGCAAGCCAAAGATGGTAAGTTAACCGTTAAATTACCTGCTAAATCAGTCGTTGTGGTTGCAGTAGAGTAATTTATTGTGTCTGTCTTACCCTGAAATAAGTTGATACTTATTTACGTAAACGCCCGATGTATCCCATCGGGCGTTTTGTATTTTAGAAACAGGTGCGGTGGTTGCTTGTTGTGAGTGTTGACCGACTCTTTCACCATCAGGCTGCGCTGAATGCCTTCATTACTGACTCTGTTTTTAAATTGTCATGCATGTGATAACCCACAATCTTGCGTGAATACGCATCTGTCACTAAACCAAGATACGCCTCTCCTTGATGCACCGGTAAATAGACCACACCTCTTTTGGTTGCCTTGGCATTGCCTGAACAATACTAGGCTTTAGCACGTTTGAATCAGATACCTGTGTGATACGCACATAAAAGAAGGCTCTCGCGGACTAATTTAACTGGCCATGCTTTTGTAGCCAATCCAACACGGTTAGCGCCCTTGGATACGATATCGAGCTTGTGTTTGTGCTTGCTTGTAGGTCAACTCGCCTTTTTTTAGCGTGCTCAACAGGAGCCAATTTAAAGGCAAGTGAGTAGTCGCGTTAGTTTCGTTTAATACTAGTCTCTCCATATCTTGGTGTAGGAAAGTACCAATCTTATTTGGGGCAAGTTTACGCGCATAAAAAAGCCCGCGAAGGCGGGCTTTTTTATTAATTGTGGTAGGTGGGTTAGTAGATATAAGCAGCGCCTGCGCTTGGGGCGGAGTTGTCAGTTTTATCACCATTAATACCTACGGCTTTGCTCGCTTCTCTATAGGCACCTACGGCTAAGCTTTCGCCACTGTCATCTAGCTCAAGTGTGCGCCCAAACCTATCCAAAGCATTGCTATTAGGTGCTTTTACATAGCTCTTTTGCGCCCAAGTTGTTCCTGTGCGAGTAAATACATACGCAGCCCCAGAATCACCGGACGAGCTATCAAGTTGGTCACCGTTTATCCCAATGGCTAAGCTTGATTCACGCCAAGAGCCTGCAGCGAATACATTGCCATTTGCTGACAGAGATACAGAGCTACCAAATTGATAAAAGGGTTTGATAATGTTTGGTTTTATATAGGCTTGTTGTGTCCATGAGGTGTCAGACTTGATAAATATATAGGCAGCACCGGAACCAACATAGGAGTCATCTTTGGGGTCATAGATTGTATCACCATTAATTCCTCCAATTTTTGTCCAATCTCCCGGTGAACCAACTGCAAGAGTGGTTCCATCGGCAGAAAGCGCTAGACTAGCGCCAAAGCTTTGGTTTAGCTGAATAAAAGAAGGTTTCAATTTTATTTGCTCTGCCCATTTACTATCGGTGCGCGCAAACAGATAAACACCTCCATTGTTTAAAAGGTACTCGGTACCGTCAACAATTACGGTGTCATTATTAGCATTTGAGGTTTTGCTGTCTTCTCCTGGGGCACCAACCGCCATTAAGTTGCCATCATGTGAGAGGCTAATACTTATACCGAAGAAGTCTTCTGTACCCGCATCTGAAGCCTTCACATGAGCCTCCTCTTTCCAACCATTTTCGTGGAGGCGATATACATAAACAGCCCCTGAATTTTGGCCTCCAGGAGTGCTGGAACTACTAGAGCTGTTGCTTGTTGAAGATGATGATGAAGACGAGCTACTGCTCGACGAAACACTCGAAGTGCTGGTCGAAGAACTACTGCTAGCAGGTGCGAGGCATTCAAAGGCTTCCGAGCTGCTACTATTCTGATTGAATGGTGTAATACCTGCGATTGGAATAGCTTCCACCGCTGAACCCACAGCTAAAGTCATGCCATCTCCAGACAGGGCTAAGCTATAACCAAAAGCATATTCGCGAGTGGGAAGTTGTATAAGTGGTTTGATGTATGCTGTTTGGCTCCACTGAATATTGGTGCGCTTGAATACATAAACAGCACCTACGTCAAGATTGTTTTTATAAACAAAATAGCCTGCAGAGTTGGATGCGCTTGAAGATGATGTTAAATACAGAGGAGGGCAGTTTACGCCGATAGAGTAGCTATCCTCGTTCAATGCGCTCACTGCAAGTGTATTGCCATCGGTGCTCAGTGCAACTTGATAACCAAAGCGCGCATTGGGAAGTGATTGGGTAATACCATCGGTTGGTTGCTCAGTATTAGAGGCTTTGAGATAGGCTTCTTGCTGCCAGTTGCCATTGATCTTTGCGAATACATAAACAGCACCTGAGGTTGGGCTGGTGTTATTGGTTTGATCGCCGTTAACGCCTATGGCATTACTGCCTTCGGCGGGAGCGCCCACAGCCATAGTCTTGCCATCGCCGGAGATAGCAATGCTCCAGCCAAACCAATCATTAGCTTCAGTGTTTGAAGCTTTCATGTAGGTGATGGCTGAGTTCATGGCACTGTCCGCGACAATGATGGTTGAATCTTGGCAGCCATCATTGTTACATGCTTGTACCTTATAGCGACTATTCACCCAGTCTGTTAAATGGACACCAACCGAATCACTCACACTATTAGTGGTGAAATCTGAACCCACTTGTACAAAGACGCTATTGTTATCGGCTTTTTTAAATAATTTGTAGAAAGTTGCCCCTGGCGCAGCAGTCCAATCAAATTTCAAGGTTTTAGTGCCGCTAGCTGATACTTTAACGTCTGGCCAAGTTCCGCTTAAAGGAGGTGTGACCGGTGTTGAGCTAAAAGCGTGGGAGCTGGAGCTACTAACGGAGCTACTGCTGCTCTTGCTATCACTGCTGCCACCGCAGGCAGTAAGGATCAGACTTGAGCCCAGAAGGGCTAAAAGGGTATTGTGTTTCAGCAAACGCGGGATTCTAACGATATTCATTCAGCCATTTTCCTGATGTTTCAATATAGCCGGCGATTCTGTGTGGCGCGGCGCTCGGTGTCAATCTAAACCCTTCAATATCTTTAATGCTTGCGCAATATAGCCTTTGGGGGGGGCTTGGGACTGCTTTAGGACACTCATGTTTGCCAGAGGTTCATTCTAGCTGCCTCGCTCCTTTATAGTGCTTTTTAAGCCCTGAAGTTGTAACTAAATTGTATGGGGGTAATGCACCCATTGATTTAATAAAACTTTGCCGCCAAATGCAGGGTTTGGTGGTAAGTGACTTCAGCGTTACTATAGAAAATTCATTCTAGGCTTATAAAAACTAGCACTATAAGGAAAAGCTTCTATGCATCCCTACGTTAAATTTATTAATTTATCAGGTATTACATTCACAATATTGTTGGGGGCTGCAAGCGCTTCTGCTCAGATTGAAAAGTTCACACTCAATAATGGAACCATTAAGGCTGAGATCACACCGGATATAGGTGGCCGGCTAATATCATTTGGATTAAAAGATCAACTCAATTTTTTATTGTTGGCAGATCTAAACACCAAAAACACTCGCCCGCAGGTGAGCCCGGAGTCTGCCAATATTGATTACTACGGGCATGAGATGTGGGTGGGGCCACAGAGCCAGTGGTGGTTACACCAGAAAGTAAACCCTAAGCGTTTGGCAGAAAAAGCAGTATGGCCGCCAGACCCTTATCTAATTCTGGCCAAAAATAGTGTGCTTGAACAAAATGCAGAAAAGGTTGTGCTTAAAAGCCCGGAAAGCCCCGTGAGTGGGGTGCAAATGATAAAAGCTTATGCATTGCTAGCAGATCGAAAAAATAGCCTTAAGTTACAAGTGCGCGCAACTAACATCCGCAAAGAAAGTATTGCATGGGATATTTGGTTTAATACGCGGGTGCCATCCAATGCTTTGGTTTATGTGCCTGTAGACAATGTGGCAGATGTACAACAAAAAAATATGGAAGATGTCACTAACGCCCCCTTGGTTTACACGCTAGCCGATGGCATTTTATCGCTGGATATGACGTTGCCTCCTGCTGGGGAAATTTCACGTAAAGGCAAACTTATGATTCAGCCTTCACAAGGTTGGATGGCGAGCTTCCGCGACAAACAAGTATTTATTGTGCAGTTTCCGCTACAACCTAAATCGGCTATTCACCCAGAGCAAGGGCAGGTAGAGCTTTACAATGAATATAATCCTAGCAATTTAGAAGAGGGATTATTGGAGATGGAAGTGCATGCACCTTACAAACAACTTGCACCAAAAGAATTTATGATTGCAGATGAAACTTGGACGATTCTTGAATATAAAGGCCCCGAAACACGTACTGCGCATGTGGCTTTTTTGCGTAAGCTAGCGCCGGAGTTGGGATTAAAGTAATTTTCGATTTAGATCAGTCAGTGTGCGTTGTATTTGTGTGTACAACAAAGTCCGCCATTGCGGGCTTTGTTGTTTATTGTTGCCGATTGCTTACTGAGAGTAGCGCGATAAGAACTCACCAAAGCGGTTAATGGCTTTGGTTAAATCATCTTCGCGCGGTAAGAATACAATGCGGAAGTGATCTTTATTGGGCCAATTAAATGCTGAGCCTTGTACTAATAGAATTTTTTCTTGGATCAAGAAATCCAGCACCATTTGCTGGTCATCTTTAATTTTGTACATATCCAAATCGAGCTTGGGAAATAAATATAAAGCTCCTTTAGGTTTTACACAAGAAATGCCGGGGACAGCTTCTAACGCTTTCATTGCCGCGTCGCGTTGATCGCGAAGTCGTCCACCCGGTAGAATTAATTCATTGATACTTTGATATCCACCCAGTGCAGTTTGCACTGCATACATCGCCGGTACGTTTGCACAGAGGCGCATGGAAGCGAGCATATCCAAGCCTTCTATGTAGCCTTTGGCGCGGTGTTTTGCACCACTTATGACCATCCAGCCAGAGCGGAAGCCAGCAAGTCGATAGGCTTTAGAAAGGCCGTTAAAACTTACACAGACAACATCTTGTGCCACGCGACCCATGGGAATGAATTCAGCATCGTCATACAAAATTTTGCTGTAAATTTCGTCAGCAAAAATGATTAAATTGTGTTCGCGCGCTAATTGTACGATTTGTTCGAGTAGGGCTTGGCTGTAAACAGCACCGGTTGGGTTGTTGGGGTTAATAACCACTATGCCGCGGGTTTTGTCAGTGATTTTGCTTTTGATATCCACAATGTCCGGGAACCAATCCGATTGCTCATCGCACAAGTAGTGGCGAGCTTTGCCGCCAGCAAGATTCACCGCTGCGGTCCATAAGGGATAATCGGGTGCCGGTACTAAAATTTCATCGCCATCGTTCAATAGCGCTTGCATGGCCATAACGATAAGCTCGCTCGCGCCATTGCCGAGGAAAATATCATCGATTTCTACGTTAGGGATTTGCAGGCGCTGGCACTCTTGCATAATGGCTTTACGTGCAACAAACAGGCCGCGAGAGGCGGTGTAGCCTTCGGCATTAGGAAGGTTATAAATAACATCTTGAATAATTTCATCGGGCGCAGCAAAACCGAATGGGGCAGGGTTGCCGATGTTCAATTTCATGATGCGGTGGCCTTCTTCTTCAAGGCGGTAAGCGTGCTCAAGTACAGGGCCACGAATGTCGTAGCAAACACCGTTTAACTTGTCGGATTTCTTAATGGGATTCATTGCAGTAATATGCCTTAGGTCTTTATGAAAAATGAAATACTCATCATGAATAATCGGCGTTTGCGCCCAGTTATGTCAAGGAAATCATTATGTCTGAATCACAATTTAACGATGACTCATATTGGCTTGATAAATTAACGCCAGAGCAGTACCGCATCTGCCGTGAAAAAGGTACCGAGCGCCCTTTTACCGGAGAGTATTGGAATGAGTTTGGCGACGGAACTTATCTCTGCCGGGGCTGCGCTGAGCCGTTGTTTACGTCTGAAACTAAATTTGATGCGGGCTGCGGTTGGCCGAGTTTTTATCAGCCCGCCACGAAAGATGTCATTAAAGAAGTTTACGATACCAGTCATGGGATGCATCGCACCGAAGTGGTCTGTCGTAAATGTGGCTGTCATTTAGGGCATGTGTTTACCGATGGCCCTGCGCCAACAGGATTGCGGTACTGCATTAATTCGGCTTCTATAGCGCTGGATAAAAAATAAGCCACGGTGAGGTGGCTTATTTTAGCTTTAATCGTAAATCTGCTTTTTCTTCCATTTGTCGTCGGGCGGCGCGAAATTCTCCCATTCTTTGGCTGTGGGATCGCTAAGGGTGGCGCTTTGCTCTGCAGCGGGTGTTCCTTCTCCATTAATTTGCACCTTTTCTTCTAGCTTTTCGATAATGCTATTTAATTGAGTTATTTGTTTATCAAAGCTATGAGTTGTATTTTCTGCAGCTAACATTTTTTTCGCAAGTAGAAAAAAGTGAATGGCGAGGCGTAGCTTTCCGATCTGCTGAGCTTGCTTTGCCTGAAATAGATAAGCATCTACCGACATTTGCAGTGCCAATCGGTTTATTTGGTCAATATAAGCTACAAGTTGCACTTTATTGATTACTTTAAGAGCTTCTTGTTGTGCCAGAAAGTGTTGCAACTCTTGTAGGTGTTGGCGAATGTCCTTCATGGCTTGTGGGTTATCCACACGTGCGCGTTGAATGGCATTGTTTTTGGGTAGGGCATCTAGCTGATTGGTGTAGAGCGCAACGTCGTCTAGATGGAGTGAATCCTTAGGTTCAATTTTACTGAGCTGTTCGCAGGTGTCTATTAATGCCCGATATATCAACGCTAGAAGGTCATGTGTTAGAAAGTTTGGCGGGAACCCATTAATCAAGTGCACGAAATTGCGTTGTTTGGTTTTTAGTGTCATGAGAATGCGTTGCTTTTGAATGCGTTTTTTCTCTATGGCTTGGCTAATAAAGGCGTAGCACGCTAGCGCACTTAGTAAAACAATAAGGGTAATGACAATATAAAGAGACATAGGCAATTAAGAAAAAGACGTTGATGGCATGAGTATAGCACTATAAAAATAACCAAATAGATTATGTAGTGTGCAATCTTCGTATAGGCGCTAAGTGCTTGTTTCCAAAGTTATAAAATTACGGATAAAAGTGTTGACAGACAAGGGGCTGCTACTTAGAATGCGCCCCACTTCTGCAGACGACGTTACAAACGTTTACGTAGAAGGTTTCTGGGTCCCCATCGTCTAGTGGCCTAGGACACTGCCCTTTCACGGCGGTAACAGGGGTTCGACTCCCCTTGGGGATACCACTGCGGGAATAGCTCAGTTGGTAGAGCACGACCTTGCCAAGGTCGGGGTCGCGAGTTCGAGTCTCGTTTCCCGCTCCAA
>Ga0164241_10000627_pt1 | contig 58167 bp, 55 predicted proteins | sample OricomyardsoilBY_FD_108780 | JGI IMG/M metagenome (GOLD analysis project Ga0164241, IMG submission 108780) | Backyard soil microbial communities from Emeryville, California, USA - Original compost - Back yard soil (BY) | ecosystem: Environmental > Terrestrial > Soil > Unclassified | place: USA...
AGGAAAGCCTTTGGGAGAATACGTCAAAGGTAGATTCTACAATGGGGTGAAGACCGGTCTGAATGAAGCATTCGTAGTTGATCGCGCAACCCGCGATAAACTCATCTCGGAAGACAAGTCATCTGCCGATGTGATGAAACCGTTTCTTCGTGGTCGAGATGCAAAACGATGGGGTGTTGTGTCAACCGATCTCTGGTTAATTTACATACCTTGGCACTTCCCGTTACAAGATGATCCAACTATTACGAGTTCATCAAAAAAAGCAGAGGCGGAGTTCAAGAAGCGTTACCCAGCGATATATGCTCACCTTGAACAATTCAAGGAAACCCTCGCAGTTCGAGACAAGGCCGAAACTGGAATTCGATACGAGTGGTATGCTCTTGCCCGTCCTCGATATGAGTCTCACAAAGAGTTCGCACATCCGAAAATCGTAATACCGACAATCGAGAAGAACACGGCTTACGCTGCCGACTTACTAGGCCACTTTAGCAATGACAAGACAACGATCTGCATTGCAGAAAACATCAATTACATTTTGGCAGTGCTTAATTCAAAGGTGCTTTGGTGGATGATTCGGAAAACGGCAGCAACCAAGCAGGGTGGATTTTATGAGTTCAAGCCGATGTATGTTTCCGTTTTACCAATTCCCGCCGTGTCGCCGGAAAAGCAAAAACCTCTTGAGCGATTGGTAGAGCGCATTTTTGCGGCCAAGGCGCGGGACGCGAGCGCAGATGTGAGTTCGTTAGAGCAAGAGATTGATGAACTGGTTTATGCACTCTACGGCCTTACGTCGGAAGAAATTGAACTTGTAGAAAACGAGCAACCGGCAAAAAAGCAACCGGTCGTCGCGGAACACGCATTGCCCAAAGGCAAACGCGTCACGCTCGGTGGTGTCAAATACGCGATTCAACTCGTGCAAGCCCTGCTCACCGAATCGGCGGACGGCCTCACTTGGCCGCGCTTGGTGGATGCCTTCACGCTCGCCACACAACCCAGCCTCTTGGCCCAAGAAGCCGCCAGCGCCGACGCCGCAAAAATCCTAGCCTGGTCGAAACGGTGGAATGAAACTTTGCCGCCCGGCGCACTGGTAACGGCGATTGAACAGCTCGGCGCTGACAATCTTGCCGTCAACAAATCAGGCAACACCTGGCAGATCAGCCTGAAAACCGCGCGGCCAAAAACATCCGCCGAAGACGTGAACTACGATGCGTGGCTGGCCTTGCGCACGCTTGGCCCGGCCCCCGAAATTCAACTTGCCGCACCGGTCTTTGCCACGCCCAACTTTGCCATCTGGACACAAACCATTGAGGCACTGGCCGCATAATCAAATAATTCAATATGGAATCCGAAACTGCATTGCCCGGTCTGGCGGAACCAACAGAGGTTTCATTAAAACCCGCCGCCGGCCGCGAAGCGCCGGTGGTATGGGTTCAAGCCCTCGCAGTTCATTCCGAATGGCCGGCACAATCGGGAACATTGCTGCGCGAAATCCGATTGCGTCGCGGGTTGAATATCTTATGGGCGGAACCCGCGCCCGCCGGGACAAAGAACCGCACCAGTGGACACGCGACCGGCAAGACGACGTTTTGCCGCCTGCTGCGTTACCTCCTCGACGATGCCGACAGCGGGACAAAAGATTTCCGCCAGCGTTTCCAAAAGAAATTTCCGCGTGGCGGCTGGGTTTTGGGCGAGGTGATCATTGCCGGGCAGCAATGGCTGGTCGGTCGTCCGTTAAACCCAGGCTTCCACCCATTCGCCCTGAAAGGCGGGTCGCTCGCGAATGCCAAAGGCGAAAAACCATTGCGCGGCGCGTATGAAGATTATCAGGATGCCCTTGATGCCGCCGCTTTCCAAAATGTCACGCTGCGAAATTTATCCGCAACCAACCGACGCCTGACTTGGGATTGCCTGCTCGAATGGCTGGCGCGTGACCAAGAGGCGCGGTTTGCCGGCTTGCTGGAATGGCGTCACACGGACAGCGATTATGAATCGCCGACGCTCATCGCCGCCGACAAGGAAAATCTCGTGCGGATTGTCCTCGGCCTTGTGGAAGACGAGGAGCAAAAGCTGTTGCGTGAGCACGCGAAAAAAAGCGGCGAACACACGGCACTGGTGGAAAAACGCCCGAAGCTGGAATTCATCAAAGACCGCCATCTTAACGCCATCGGCTTGCTGCTCGGTCACGAAGTGGAAGCGCCCAAGGATGAAATCGAACTGGAAGCACTCCGCCAGTCGGTTCTGAAAAAATCGAAGGAGTGGCGCGAGGCGGCGGCCACCGCGAAGAAGAAGGTTGAAAATGTCGAGGAACAAGAACGGCTGGAAAATGATTTCACCAACCGCGAGACGCAGTTGCTTCTCGCCACGGTAGGTTTTGAAGATGGGCAGCGCGAATTAAACCGGCTGCAAGGAACGGTCTATACTTCCCAGCAATCTGCCGACAAGCAAAAGCAGCTTGATGAATTTCGAGAGCTAAAACCGTTTCGTGGATTTTGTTCCGTGCCGCTCGAAGAAGCGCTTGAAAATGGTTGCACGCTGGCCGCACAGCGCAAGCCGGATGATGAGTTTGACCAAATGCTCAAAGACACGAAGGACGAAGCACAGCGAAAAGAGATCGCCCTTCGCCGCCAACGGCAGGAATGTTCACGTCTGGCCACCGTATTGAAAAAGCAGTCCACTCTCCGCGATTCGGCAAAGGAGGCGTTAAAAAAATTCCGCGACAGGCAAACGGCGCTAATGTTTGAAGCCAGCAAGCCGGCGCTCAAGGCCGAGAATCTGCAAGAGGCGTTCGATGAATACTTCGCGGTCTGCGGCGAGCTTGAAGAATTGCAGAAGTCACAAAAAGTATTGGACGGCAAAAAGCGCGACTTGGACGCCGACTTAAAGCGGATGGCGGAACGGCACGTCAATCTGGTCGCCAGCTTCACCCGCATCTACGACCACATGGCAAAATTTTTGATGGGTGATGACGTGACCGCCACGGTGGATCTGCGCGGCAAGGCGATTGCCCCGCAGTTGGAATGTGACGGGCCGCGCGACAGCACCGCCCTTAAACTCGCGAAGTGGCTGGCGTTCGACATCGGCAGCGTGGCGTTGAGCATTGCTGGCTTGGGACACCACCCGCGATTTCTTTTGCATGACAGCCCGCGCGAGGCGGACATCACCGGCTCAATTTACCACGAGCTTTTTCACGCGGCATTGGCATTGGAAAACGCGGCAGACGGTGAACCCGCGTTTCAGTATATCGTCACCACCACCGAACCACCGCCGGACGATCTCAAACGCGAGCCGTGGTTGCTGTCTCCGGTGCTGAATGGTGCAGAAGCGAAAAGAAGATTTTTGGGAGTGAATCTTTGATCTGAAAATTATGGCAACAAAAAGTAAAGGATACCTGAAGGTCCACGAAACCGTGGAATTGACCCTGCGCGGCCTGACCGTCTGGGCCTACACCAAGCGCGGCAAGCTGCTCGGCCGCGTGGACATCAACCGCGCCGGGTTAAAAGCCTACACTGGCAAAAAATCCAACAAGGTTCTCGGCAATATGAGTTGGAATAATTTGTTTAAGCGGCTCGAAAAATAACCCCCCGTTATGAGTTTGCCAGACGACAAACCTGTGATTGCTTGTCCGGGATGCCAGGTTTTAATTTTTGAAAAGAACCTGATTCGGCATTTCCAATTCGCCCACCGCTACGAGCTGACCCGGGAAGAACATCAGGAACTCTTGGCCGAGGCCGCAAAAAAGCCGGTGAGTCCAAAGGCCAGGGCGGCATTTTTGAAACGGGCGGAAAAATTGGAAAAAACGCAGTCGCCCATCGAGCGCACGCCGTCATCCATGCGCGGCTGGGATTCCAACAACCCCGGTCGCAAGGTGAGCATCGGCCCGCTCGGTCCCGGCAAAGGTTAATCGGAAATCATTATCATAAAACCTATGGAATATTTATCTGACGCCGACTTGAAAGCGGGCTTGAAGCAGTATCGCCACGACGTTCCCACCGTGGGCACTATTGATGCCGCCACCTTGGATCAATATTTGGCCGAGGGCCGCATTTGCCGGGGATGGACCGACTTGAATGGCAAGAAACAATTCTTCCACATCATCAAAAGTCCCGGCAGCTATCCCGAAAAAAGCGTGTTTTATGGCGACACGGAGAGCGATGTGTTCCAAATGACCATCCATCTGGGTATGCAGCATGGGATTCCCCTGAATGACCTGCTGACTGAATGACCGCTCTTTGCGTTAGCCGTTGCCCACTATTTTCGCTCGAAAAAGCCCCGGACAATTCGCCCCAGCGCGATGCAACATGGATCATCCGTCTTCGGGCTGTTCGCCAGGTTGCTAATCGGATAAGCTCTGACGCCCATGAAACTCCAGGCATACGTCTTCTGCGGCTGTTACGAACGCGGCCGGGTCAAACGTCCGCCGCCCGACCCTGAAATTGTCAGCCTGCACCTCAACGGCGACAACTTTTGTTTTCGCCCCACGCCTGCCCAGAATCAGGCCTACGAAGCCTGGCGTCTCAATGCCTGCCGCCATAAGTATGGCACCGTCACCGGCGGCGAGTTGGGCCATCGCTTGCCCCACGAGGTCTTATACCGGGCCATGCTCCCACATCACCGCACATTCCCGATCTTCGTCCGCAAGGTGCTCGGCTGCAAACCGCAAACCCGATTCTCGCATCTCACGCTCAAACAGGTCAAACAACTTCAAATCGAACTTGTCCGCATAAAAAACTTTCACTTAGCCGACCGCAAGTGCGATAACGAGATGCAATATTATCGCGGTCAGATGAAACAACTCGTGCGCGCTGCCTTGAAATTTCAACAGCCCATCGCCATGTAGTTCAGGTCAAACCTGCCTGACCGCCGTGACCAACGCGCGGTTTACTTCGTTTCACGGGCTGTAGGTCGCTCGTATGCCTCGCGACCACGCCCGTTCCACTTCGCAAACCGCGCGCTCGTCACGAGCTGCATCCGCATTATGCCACAGGAGCGGCGGCTTCCGTCTGCGGCTCGGCGGCGGGCGTTGCGCTCCGGCTACGTTTCAGCCGTCTCTCCGCCTGCGCTTCACTTCCTCCGCTCGCCGACCGCAGACCGAAGCCATTCAGGAATGATTTGACCATGCTTTTGTATTGAGTAAATTAACTCAACGTATTGAGTAAATTGTATGACGCGCCAAACGCTCCATGACGAACTGCTGAAACGGCTCAAGGAAAAGCGCCGTTTTTTGCAGGTGTTGGCCGGCCCGCGTCAGGTCGGTAAAACCACTTTGGTCAGACAGGTCATCAAGGCGTCGAAGCTGCCCGCGCATTACGCTTCCGCTGATGAACCGTCCATGCGTGACCGCACCTGGATTGAGCAGCAATGGGATGCCGCCCGCTTGATGGCGCGCGACAACAAAACCGGCGCATTGCTGGTGCTGGACGAAGTGCAGAAAGTTTCTGACTGGTCAACCGTGGTAAAATTGCTGTGGGACGCGGACACACACGCCGGTTTGCCGCTGAAAGTCGTTTTGCTCGGTTCAGCGCCGTTGCTTATTCAGCGCGGCTTGACCGAGAGCCTGGCCGGGCGGTTTGAAGTGATTGCCGTGCCGCACTGGTCGTTCGCGGAAATGCAGGAGGCCTTCGGCTGGAATTTGGAGCAATATATTTTCTATGGCGCGTATCCTGGTGCTGCCGAATTGATCACGGAGCCGGAACGCTGGCGGCGTTACATAGTGGATTCGCTCATTGAAACCACGATCTCACGCGACATTCTTTTGTTGAACCGCGTGGACAAACCCGCGTTGTTGCGACAATTGTTCCATCTTGGTTGCGCCTATTCCGGCCAGATTCTTTCCTATCAGAAAATGCTTGGCCAGCTAACGGACGCTGGCAACACCGTGACGCTCGCGCACTACTTGGAATTGCTCCAAGGGGCGGGCATGGTCGCGGGTCTTTCCAAGTATGCCCATGGACTTGTTCGCCAACGCGGATCGAGTCCTAAATTGCAAGTGCTCAACACCGCCTTGATGACCGCGCAGGACAACCGGACAGCGACGGAAGCCCGGCAGGATGGCAACTATTGGGGACGGTTGGTTGAATCCTGCGTTGGCGCGCATCTGCTCAACACCAGCTTCGGCACGAATATCGAACTGACCTATTGGCGGGAACGGAATCAGGAAGTGGATTTCATCCTGCGCCAAGGCAAGACCAGTGTTGCCATTGAAGTGAAAAGCGGTCGTCGTGCTGAATCACTGCCGGGGATGGAGGCTTTTGCCAAGCACTTCAAACCGAAGCGCAAATTGCTCGTGGGCGGACAAGGTATTGAACTGGCTGAATTTTTAATGAAGCCAGCCGGTTATTGGGTGCAATAACCTTTTAATCGGGAAAGATGAAAAAATTGTCCGCCGTGATGAACGCATTTGCTTGATACCGATAGCCATGAGTTTTTCAATTTGTGGAACAGCAACATTGCGCGGCCTCAATTTAGTTCAACCAGCTTTTCAACCGTTCTCTCAAAATATGGCGGGCGCGATAAAGCCTGGATTCCACGGCCTTCGGCGTCGTTTTCAAAATCGTCGCAGCATCGGCAACGCTGTGTTCCTCCCATTCACACAGCACAATCGCCTCGCGCAAATCTTCCGGCAGATTATTCACGGCCACGCGCACCGCTTTGGCGCGTTCGCTGGTGAGAATTTCTTCATTTGGTGCCGGCAAATTTGCCGGCAAGGTGCTGCCGAGGGATTGTTCTGTTTCCGCACTTTCCGCTTCGAGGGAGACATTCGGATGACGATTGCGCCAACGGAAAAGATTGCGAGCCAGATTGGCGGCGATGGTAAACAACCAGGTGGAAAATTTTTGCTCCGGGTGAAAGCTGGCAGCCGACTTAAAAACGCGGACAAATGTTTCTTGGGCCAGATCATTCGCGTCATCCTCGCTGCCGGTCATGCGGCTGAGAAAATGGAAAATCGGCGTGGCGTGGCGCTCCATTAAATTATTGAGCGCAGCAGCGTGGCCGGCTTGCAACTTTTCCATGTCCGCCCGGTCAAGGGCATCAGACTCATTGCTGATGCTCATGGCCGGCGGCGGGAGACATAGATTGTTCAATTTCCTCGTGGAAACCGAGCGTGAGTCGTTTCATCTCGGCAAGGTAGCGACCACCCTGTTCCGGCGGCATCGCTTGGCTGACGGTGATGAAATGTTGGAGCATCTGCGCCTGACATTGGGCGCGAAGTTCACCCAGCTCGATCAATTTAGCCTTGGCTTCGGCGGTGACGTTTGTGCTGTTGTCCAGCACAGCTTGAAGCTCGGATTTTTTAGCGGCGATTTTTGCGCACATTACTGCGCACTGCGGCATGTAACTTTCGTGAAGCTGCCGGACACGAGCCATGTCCGCGTCGTTAAGGTGAAATTCTTCGCGCAGCCAGCTCAGGTCATCCGCCGAGGCGGTGCAACACATGACACTGGCGCGCTGGCTTACAAAATATGACCCGGCGAAAACCGCCGTGGCCAAGACCAGCGCGCTGAACAGGATGACAAGGGAACGATTCATGATCAGCGCAGTGAACTTGGTGCGACTGCCGCCACATAGCGTGCCTGTGCATCTTGTCGCGCGATTTGTGAACCTTCATGCGTGCCAAGCAAAATGCCGGCAAGCATCAACACGGCGACCGTGGCAAAGGCAAGTTTTGGACGCAAAATCAAAGCCGCCAGCGAATCGAGCCAAGATTTAGATTTAGCCGGGGCTTCGGCATTTTCGATCCGCCGCCAGACATTTTCCTGAAAGCGAGGCGGCAACGATGGCGACACCCGCGATTCGCGCAGGAGCGCACTCAATTTGGTGTCATTGGAGTTCATGTTTTTTCATTGGTGAAAGGCGGTGGATTTTGTCCGCCGCCCGTTATTTACCATTTATTTCATTCCGGGACAACCCGGCTGATGATTCACAACTTACTTCAGCGGCGCGACCGTCACGCAACCGGGCATGGTCGTGTGGGAAGCACATTCAGCCACAGCCTTCGGACTGCCGGTCATGGTTTTTTGACATACCGCCGCCGGATTGATGTCGTTGTTTGTGCCTTTGACAACCTTGATTTGGTTGGCCTGGGCGCGCGGCGACAGCAACGCGGGTGACACCGATGTAACGTAGGTAACAGTGCCGCCCTGGGTGTCAATGGAACTGGTGACGATCTTGATTTGATTATCTTTGGCACGCGGTGAAAGCAGCGGTTCGGCAGCAAACGAGGTGAATGCAAACGCGGTAACAACCGCACCGAGGACGAGGATTTTAGTTTTCATATTTAGTTTCTTTATTTGTTAAAGCATCGCTTCATTGCGGTGCCGATACTTGTAATACCCCGGCAAAGTAGAAAACCCTCAAAAATTTCCAAACCATACGAAGACAGGTTAATAGGCTGGCTATATGTGTAAGCAGCCGAAAGGCGGCGGATTTTGTCCGCCGCCCGTTTATCTGCTGGTAATCCGTTTGATAATTCACTGGTTACTTCAGCGGTGCCACCGTCACGCAGCCCGGCATGGTCGTGTGCGAGCTGCATTCAGCCACGGCTTTGGGGCTGCCGGTCATGGTTTTTTGGCATATCAATGCCGGATTGATGTCGGTGTTCGTGCCTTTGACAAGCCTGATTTGGTTGGCTTGGGCGCGCGGCGAAAGCAGCGCAGAGCCGGAATCAACGTAGGCAATCGTGGTAGTCGGGGCCTCCGCCGAACTTTTCACAATCTTGATTTGGTTGTCTTTGGCGCGAGGAGAGAGCAACGGCTCGGCGGCAAATGACGTGAATGCAAACGCGGTAACAACCGCACCGAGGAGGAGAACTTTAGTTTTCATATTTAGTTTCTTTATTAAGGCATCGCTTCATTGCGCTGCCGATACTTGTAATACCCCGGCAAAGTAGAAAACCCTCAAAATCCATCAAACCCCGCAAAGACAAGTTGATATATCGACTGGAGACGCTAGAGAAGCGGGATACAGTGAAGAAGAATGGTGGTGAAAATTACATCGGACTCAAAACGATCCGATTTGATTTTGTATCAATCGTCACCGCCTTGAACCGGCTCAACAGATCATTGCCCATCAACCCGGCTTCACCGGCGAAGATGGCTCGGTTGTGAACGCCGGTAGGAATTTGGTCAAATTGTTTCGCGCCGATGGAAATCGTGGTTTGCGTTTGGGGAATGGAAAGTCCTGCCAGCCCAATGGCCGGCTTCTCCGATTTGGTGCAAACGCCTGGGTCTGTTGTCACCCATTGCAACGCCGTGGCGCAACCGGTATCCAATCGCACCCATTGTTGCGGCTGGTGGTTGACACGGACAGGCACACAAAAACATTTGCCCGATTCCTTCAAGGGCAAATCAATATCCGATTTTGCGGGGGAAATCTTATCTTTGAAACGAAGCAGGTGAGACTGAAAATCAATTTCCACTACTTTTCCTTTAATGAAATCGGCTCCGAGCAATCCGTCCAGCGGACGGCTGCATGAATGCGAAAGCTGGCTCAAATCCAGCGACAAGTATTTCACAGGCAGTTCCACATTCCCTGCCTTCGCCGCCAATTGGACGGGCCAGTGGCCGGTCGTGATCGCCTCCACTCCCTGCACCTGGATTTTTCTCCCGGCAGAAACACCAAGTGTTGCAACGGTGTCGGCATTGATGACACTGATTTCCGCTCCGGTATCGAAAAGAAAATTCAACGGACGGATGGACTGCGGAACTTCGATTTGCACCCACAAAAACCCTTCGGAGTATTCAAAAGGGATGGCGGCTGTCGAAGATGGCGACGCGGCTTGCGCTCCGCCGAATGTCGCGAAGCAAAGCAAAAGCACCCTGGAAAAAAGCCGCATGAATGAAGCTTACGCAACTGATATGCCAAGCCAACTTCCGCCCATTATACAAACCATTTTCGATACATGGGCTTGTTCCAGTGGTGTTTTTTGGGCGGTAAGAGCAAAAGCAATCATTAAAAACCGGGCGGAACCTGCGGGATTTTAGTTCAGCCGGGGTATTACAAGTATCGGCAGCGCGATGAAGCGATGCCTTACAAAGAAATTAAAATATGAAAACTACAAAAATCCTTCTCTTGAGTGCGACCGCCGCAGTCACCCTGGCCGCAACTCAAAATTTAGTGGCGGCTGACGGCTCCAGCCAACTGGCTGCAATAAGGCAAAACTCCGCGCTGGTCCACAGTCCACGGATGATTGAACTGTATCTGCAATTGCATGGCGCTCTCCACAGCGGCTTTGGCCATTGTGGCGCTGGCGTTGCTTCCTGCCAATGCGCAGGAAACCAACGTGACGATGAAACCCATGAAAGGCGGTGAGCATTTGATGATGCTCAATAACATCACGACCATAAAGGATGCCAGTGCGGTCAAGCCCGACGACACGTTCGCAATGGTCTGCGGCAAGTGCAAAACCGTGTATGTCACCCGTGTGAAGCAAGGAACGAAGGGCGCTCAACTGCTGATGGGACCAGCCCCCACTGAATTGATTGGCACTCACGCGTGCGCCGGTTGCGGAGGCACATGGACGATCACTGGTGTCGGAAAGGGCGCCACGTCCGAACTCAAACATAGTTGCAGTGCGTGCGGTGACAGCTCCGGTTTCTGCTGCGCGATCACGCCGAATGCCAAGCCGACAAAGGGCATGGATACCAAGTAAGCAAGGTAAAAATTCCAATCGCAAGCGGCATGGGAAATTCACCAGCCGCTTGTGTCTTTGTCCAGATTGGTGGATTCAAGTATCGTTGCCGAAAATGTTGAAATGTTTTTGAGGGGTTTCTGTTCCGGCGGGGTAATACACTTGTTCAAAGAATTGAACATCATAACAATTGAACCAACTTGACCATGAAAATATCGAAATTATACATCACCATCCTGGCCGGGGCACTCGGTGTCATCGGCGTCACAACTCTTGCCACGAAACTTACGGCGGCGGACAGCGCGATGCCGTCCTGTTGCGGCGGGATGACTGAACCCTTGTCAGACCATTCTGCAATGATGGAACCGGTGAAATCGGTTTATGATCATTATCTGACAATCCAAGCTGGTTTGGCAAAAGACTCGCTTACCGGCTTGGCAGAAAATGCCGGTGCGATTGCGAAGGCTGTGCAAGGCGACGACATGAAAATGCTGCCCGCAGCGGTCGCAACCCAGGCTGAAACGCTGGCCAAGGCGACGGACTTGAAAGCCGCGCGTGCCGCCTTCAAGCCGTTGAGCGATTCGCTCATTAAATACCTAGCCGACCATCACGCCAAAGATGCCTACGTCCAAGTGTATTGCCCGATGGCGCGAGCGAGTTGGCTGCAAACGGACAAGAATGTAAAAAACCCCTACTTTGGTTCCGCCATGTCGGGATGCGGAGAAATACAATAATCAAGCACCCGGATGGCATTTGACCTGACAACGAAGCAGTTCATAGACACGCTGATGTCTCAATGCCATTCCGGTGAGCATCAAAAATTGACATGCAAAGGACAAAATCTGTTTAGCTGAAACTACCAAACCTGATAAAATTACTCCGATGAAATTGGTATCGGTCATCATTTGCAGCTTGTTGCTGGCGGGAACATCCTTCCTGTTCGCGCAAACGCCGTCTCCAGTGTGCGCAAAACCGGCAGTTCTCGCGTGCTGTCAGCATGGCTGCAAAATGCCTTGCTGTTCGGCGAAACCAGCGTCGAATTCGCAGCCCGCACCGGCGGTCCCGGCGCAAACCGGCGGCCAAAACCAGTTTTCGTTGCTCGCTACCAGCCTTGTGGCCTGGGTTATGCCTGAAGCTTCGATCTCCCAAATTTCTTCCGACTCTCCGACCTCATTCGTGACCAAGGGCAGTCCGCTTTACGCGCGGAACTGCGCCTGGCTCATCTGATTTTCCAGATTTCACGCCCGTAGTGTGCCCATCGTCGGCGCGCTGTGTTCCCGTCTGCTTTGTGTCCGTGGGTTTATTGTGTCCGTAAAAAGTAAATGCAGTTGTGAATTTATGAAGTCATTTGCCATTTTGAGTTTGTTCGTTGCCGGTATGCTGCTGCTCGCCGGGTGCCAAGGAATCCCCGCGCCGGGTGAAAAGCAAGCGCGGCATGATTTGAAAGCGATTGCGGGAAAATACCGTCCCGACGGGCATCCGCCGGTTTTGCCGGAATTGACGGTGGATTCGAGCTTGAGCAATTATCTTGCGTTTGCACTCTTGAATTCGCCAGCAGTCGAAACGTCGTTTTACGAGTGGTCGGCGTCCGTCGAAAACATCACCGTGACACGCTCGTTGCCCGACCCGCAGTTGACTTTTCAAGCCTACATTCAAGACACCATCACGTCGTTGATGCCGGGATTTGCCTGGAATTTTCCCGGCCCTGGAAAACTCAAAGCTCGTGGCCGGGTCGCCAGCGCCGCAAGTGAGGGCAAATACTTTGCGTTTCAGAGCGCACTTTTGCAGGTCGCGTTCAATCTAAAGCGGGCTTACTACCAGCTCGGCCTGTTGAATGAACAGGTTAGGATCAAGCGTGAAACGCTTTCATTGTTTATCAATCAGGAACAAGCCGTCCGGGCGCAAAGCACAACCGGCTCGGCGGCATTGCCGGACTTGCTTCGCGTCCGCAGCGGGCGCGACCGTGCCCGCACAGAACTCGCCAACCTGGAAGATTCACGCGATTCGCTCCTGCAAAATTTCAAGGCCGCGCTGGGGTTGGCACCGGAAGAATCCGATCCGCCCACGCCGGCGCATTTTGAAACGAGTGACGAAAATGTTGATGCCGCCGAACTGTATCGTTTCGCGTTTGCGAACAACCCGCAACTCGCCGCGCTGGCCGCAGAGGTGCGCGCCGCTGAAGCGGGAATCGCCGTGGCTTACAAAGAGCGTGTGCCGGATTTCAGCGCGGCGCTGATGGCCGACGTCAAGGCATCGCCAATCCTTTATTGGCCGCAAGCCAGCATGAGCCTGCCCATCTGGCGTGACAAACTCGCGGCGGAACTGGCGCAGGCCAAGGCAAACGAAATGACGGCGAAATCGCGGTTGAAGACGTCGCAAATTGACCTCGCCGTGAGCTTCGCGGAAAAGTCATTCGCCTACCGCGAAACCAGCCGTAACCTTGCGTTGATAGAGGACGATCTCATTTCGCAGGCGAATCAAACTCTGGCAACCGTCCGCGCCGGTTATCGTGCCAGCATCATGGATTTTTCCAGTTTGACGGACGCGGAGCGGATGCTGTTGGAATTGCAACTGGATGCCGCCGAGGTGCGGACGGCACGCGCCATCACGTTGGCGGATTTGTCCCTCATGGTCGCCGGAGTGCCGCCGCCAAATGCCCCGCTGTTATCTAACAACTCTCAACCTTGAAATTTTATGAAATTGAATTTGAAAACGATTTTGGTCGGAACGCTGCTAGTCGCGTTGGGTGCGCTGGGCGCATTGGTCAGCGGCTGTTCACAACAAAATGAAGCCGCCAGCGCCGCAACCGCCTCAACTGAAAAAACCCTCTACACCTGTGGAATGCACCCCTGGATCATTCAGGATCATCCCGGCAACTGCCCGATTTGCGGCATGAAGCTGGAACCGGTTCACAAAACGGCGGGCACCGACGCGGCGGCAGGCGGACACAAAATTCTCTACTACAAATCCACGATGAAGGCGGGCGAGACCAGCCCGACGCCGGGTAAAGACAGCATGGGCATGGACATGGTGCCGGTCTATGGCGACTCGGCAGCGGCTTCGTCCGCCATCGCCCTTGACCCGGCGACCATTCAAATGATGAACATTCAAACGACGGAAATCACACGCGGCCCGCTGCGCCGGACGATTCGCACCGTCGGCACGATTGATTACAACGAAACGGCGCTGGCCGCCGTGACAACGAAGTTCAAAGGCTGGATTGAAAAACTGGATGTGGACGCCAGCGGCCAGTTGGTGATGCGGGGCGAGCCGCTGTTTGACATTTATTCGCCGGAACTTTACAGCGCCGAGGCCGAGTATCTGGCCGTGCTGGGAACCAACACCGATGTCAGTGCCACGGCCTTGCGCGCGGCGGCACTGGACAAATTAAAATTCTTCGACATCTCGGACGCGCAAATTGCGGCGTTGACGAAATCGCGCGACCCGAACAAGACGATGCAAATACTCGCGCCGGCAGACGGGTTTGTGATCGAGAAAAATGTCGTGCAGGGGCAGATGGTGGACGCGGGGATGCCGCTTTACCGGCTGGCTGACCTCGGCATCGTCTGGGTTTTTGCGCAAGTGTATGAACAGGATTTGCCTTACGTCCAGCTTGGGCAGGAAGCGGTCGTCAAACTTTCATCGCTGCCCGACCGCGAGTTTCGCGGGCGCGTCACCTACATTTACCCGAACGTGGACGAAAAAACTCGCACGGCGCGGGTGCGGCTGGAGTTTGAGAATCCCGGTTATTTCCTCAAGCCCGGCATGTTCGTCTCGGCGCAAATCGTTTCCGAATTGAAGCCCTCTGTCTTGCTGGTGCCGGATTCAGCGGTGCTGCGCAGCGGCGATAAAAACACGGTCTTTGTGGCGCTGCCCGGCGGCAAATTTGATCCGCGCACGGTGATGCTGGGGCTGGAGGCCGAACACGACCAGTATGAAGTCATCAGCGGATTGCAGGCCGGCGACCGTGTGGTCACATCCGGGCAGTTCATGCTGGATTCGGAAAGCCAGTTGCGCGAGGCGATTCAAAAAATGCGCGAACCCTCCAGCGCCGCGATGGAAATGCCGGCAGCCACTAACACGAATGAAATGGAATCGGCTTCATCCACCAACGCCGAAAAGGAACCGCTCGTCTATGTCTGTCCGATGCCGGCGCACGTCTCCATTACCTACGATCATCCGGGCAAATGTCCGATCTGCGGCATGGCGCTGGTGCCGGTGACTCCCGGTGAACTCAAGCAGCTTCAGCCCGGCGGCAAAGTGCTTTACTACACCTGCCCCATGCCCGAACACAACAGCGTTCACGAGGATAAACCCGGCAAGTGTCCGATCTGCGGCATGACACTCATTCCGGTGATGGCTTCACCGGACGCACCCGCGAATTCAACCTTGCCGGATGCCACGAAATAGAAGGAATTCCCATGCTCACCCGCATCATAGATTTTTCGCTCAAGAACAAGTTCATCGTCATGCTGGCGACGGTCGCGCTGGTGCTCGGCGGCGTTTATGCCGTGCGCCATATCCCGCTCGATGCCATTCCTGATTTGTCCGACACGCAGGTTATCATCTACACGCCGTGGGAAGGACAGGCTCCCAACATCGTCGAGGATCAGGTGACGTATCCGATCACAACGAAGATGCTTTCTGTGCCACGCGCAAAAGTGGTGCGCGGCTACTCGTTTTATGGCTACTCGTTCGTCTATGTGATTTTCGACGACGGCACCGATCCGTATTGGGCGCGCAGCCGCGTGCTCGAATATTTGAGCAGCATCAGCGGGCAACTGCCCAAAAACGTCACCCCATCGCTCGGCCCGGACGCCACCGGCGTCGGCTGGGCGTTCATGTATTCCATCAATTCCACCAACCGCAACCTCGCCGACCTGCGTTCGATTCAGGACTGGTATTTGAAATATCAACTTGCCGCCGTGCCGGGCGTCTCCGAAGTCGCGTCTGTCGGCGGTTTTGTGAAGCAGTATCAGGTGACGGTGGACCCGACAAAATTGCGCGCCTACAACTTGTCGTTGCAGGACGTGAGCAAGGCCATCGAGCGCAGCAACGGCGAAGTCGGTGGACGTTCGATTGAACTGGCGGAAACCGAATTCATCCTGCGCGTCAAGGGTTACATCCAAAATCTGGATGATTTGAAAAAGGTCGCCGTTGGCGTCGGCAAGGACGGCGTGCCTATCCTCCTGCGTGACGTGGCGAACATTCAGTTCGGCCCGGACGAACGGCGTGGCATTGCCGATCTAAACGGCGATGGCGAAACGGTCGGCGGCATCGTCGTCGTGCGCTATGGAGCGAATGCCTATCAGGTGATTCAAGACGTGAAACAACGGCTGGCGCAGGCCATGAAAGCATTGCCACCCGACGTAAAAGTCACCGTCGCTTACGACCGCACCGCGTTGATTGACCGCGCGGTCAAAACGCTGGAAGAAAAGCTGCTGGAAGAAAGCATCGTGGTCGCCCTCGTGTGCCTCGCGTTTCTGTTGCATCTGCGCAGTGCGCTGGTGGCCATCATTATTTTGCCGGTCGCGGTGCTGATTTCATTCCTTGTGATGTTCGGGCAGGGATTGAGTTCCAACATCATGTCGCTCGGCGGCATTGCCATCGCCATCGGCGCGATGGTGGACGCGGTCATCATCATGATCGAAAACGCCCACCAGCATCTGGAACGCGACCAGGGCAAGAAACCACATTGGGAAATCATTCGTGAAGCGGCGGTGGAAGTCGGCCCGGCGCTGTTTTATTCACTGCTCGTCATTACCGTTTCATTCCTGCCGGTGTTCACCTTGCAGGAACAGGAAGGCCGGCTGTTCAAGCCGCTGGCATTTACTAAAACCTATTCGATGGCGGCGGCGGCGCTGCTCTCCATCACGCTTGCCCCGGTGCTGATGGGTTGGTTCATCCGTGGCAAAATTCCCAAGGAGGAAAAAAATCCGATCAACCGCTTTCTGATTTGGCTCTACAAACCGGTGGTGGACCTGGCCATCCGCTATCGCTGGCTGGTATTGTTGTGCGGCGGCATTTTTGTCGGCTGGGTGTTTTTTCCGTGGAACTCGCTCGTCGCGCGGTTGCTGCCGCAAGGTCGCGTGCAGGAAATGGCATTTTCCGCCGGCAAACTGTTTCCGTATCAAAGCATCGGCTCGGAATTCATGCCGCCACTTTACGAGGGCGATCTGCTTTACATGCCCACGACCTTTCCCGGAATTTCCCCGACCAAGGCGCGCGAACTGATTCAAGTCACCGACCGCATCATCAAATCGTTTCCCGAAGTCGAAACGGTTTTCGGCAAGGCCGGCCGGGCTGACACCGCGACCGACCCCGCGCCGCTGGACATGATTGAAACCACCATCCGTCTTAAACCGGAAGACCAATGGCCCGCCGTGGACATCAAGGACGACGACGGCAAAGTCATCGCGCACCGCCGCCGCACGCCGGACGAACTTGTATCGGCGATGAATGACGCCGTGCAAATCCCTGGCCTCAACAACGCCTGGACGATGCCGATCAAGACACGCATTGACATGCTTTCCACCGGCATCAAAACGCCCGTCGGCATCAAGATCGCCGGGCCGGACTTGAATGAATTGGAACGCATCGGCACCGAGGTGGAAGCGGTCGTTCGTCAAGTGCCCGGCACCGCCAGCGCCTTTGCCGAGCGCGTGATGGGCGGACATTACATTGAATTTGAAATTAACCGTGATGCCATCGCGCGTTACGGCCTGACCATCGGTGACGTGCAGGACGTGCTATCCGTCGCTTTGGGCGGAATGCCTTTGACGACCACCGTGGAAGGTTTGCAACGCTACACCATCAACCTCCGTTACGACCGCGATTTTCGTTCCGATCTGGATTCGCTCAAGCGCGACATCGTCGTGCCCACGTCTACCGGCGCGCAAATTCCGCTGGGCGAACTCGCCTCGATTCAAGTGGTGAACGGCCCGATGTCTATCAAGACCGAGGGTGCCGTCCCCAACGACTGGGTATATGTGGACATCCACGGCGTTGACGTAGGCACTTACGTCCAGAACGCCATGCACGCCGTGAATGAAGCCATTGCCGCCGGGCAGATCAAATTGCCGCCGGGCTATAATTTATTCTGGAGCGGCCAATACGAATACATGCTGCACGCCAAACAGCGGTTACTGATGGTCGTGCCGCTGACATTGCTCCTCATCTCGCTGATCATTTATCTGAACACAAGGTCTCTACTCAAGACCGCCATCGTGTTGCTGGCCGTGCCGTTCTCGCTGGTCGGCGCGTTCTGGACACTCTACCTGCTGCACTACAATTTGAGCGTGGCCGTGTGGGTCGGCATCATTGCTCTCGCGGGGCTGGACGCCGAAACCGGCGTCATCATGCTGCTTTATCTCGATCTCGCCTACGACGAATGGAAGCAAAAGGGGTTGATGCGGAACCTGAGAGACCTGCGCGACGCGATTTATCAAGGCGCAGTGAAACGATTGCGGCCGAAAGTCATGACCGCGTGCGTCATCATCGCCGGCCTCGCGCCAATCTTGTGGAGCCACGGCACGGGCGCAGACGTGATGAAACGCATCGCCGCCCCGATGATCGGCGGCGTCATCACCTCCACCATCAGCGTGCTGGTGGTTTATCCGGCGATTTTTTACCTGTGGCGTTCGCGCCGTCTCACAACGGTTGATCCCAAAAAAATTGAATAACCGACACGTTGAATGCCATATATGCAATTTATTTCCGGGCACAAAACTGGACGATCAAGCATGACTTGCATGGAATGTGAGCATGGCAATTAATACGACATCCTCTCATTGGGTTGACAATTTAAGCCCGTTTTTGCTGCGGTTTTCGGATTCATTGGGCATTCGCTACTACGGTTTGGCCTATGTGCTTGGATTTCTCGTCGCGGCGCTTTTATTGCATCTGTATTGGCAGGCGGGGCGTTCCCAGCTTAACCCAAAAGTTCAGTCGGATTTAATGATGTCCGTCATCGTTGGGGTCTTGGTGGGCGGGCGGCTGGGCTACTTTTTGCTTTATTCTCCGGCGACATTGTTCCGCGAGCCACTGGGTTTGTTCCGCGTTTGGGATGGCGGGATGTCGAGCCACGGCGGTTTCATTGGCGTCTGTCTCGCACTGCTCTGGTTAGTCAGAAAACATAACCTGGCGTGGCGGCCAGTCGCAGACGTATTGGTGACACTTGCGCCACCGGGTTTGCTTTTGGGACGAATCGCCAACTTCATCAACGGCGAATTGTGGGGCAAGGTGAGTTATGTGCCGTGGGCGGTAATTTTTCCCAAGAGTGCGCCCGACGACACGCCCTTGATGGACATTCCACCACGCCATCCATCACAACTTTACGAGGCACTGCTCGAAGGATTGTTCCTCACCATTTATACCCAATGGCGCTTTTGGCGCAGCCCGGTGACCTGCGAGCAACCTGGACAACTGGCCGGTGAATTTCTCATCCTCTATGCTGTGGTTCGCGCCATCGGAGAAATTTTTCGAGAGCCTGACGCTCCATTGTTGTTCGGCTTGAGCCGGGGCACGTTTTATTCGTTGTTCCTGGTTGTTGGCGGTTTAATTCTGGTCGTCACAAGCCGTCGCAAGGTTGTTTGATTCGTATCGGTAGAGATTTTTGTGCGCCGTTAGAATATGTTGGAATCCTTTGGAAAACAGTCGTCATTGAGCTTTGTTTGCGAATTGGAAAAATATTTTTGAGGGGTTTGTCCGGTTGCGGTGTATTAGTAATTGGGAAATGTCACTTTGGCCGAGTTTGCAAGGCGGCAATTGACAACGCGTTTTGAATTTTGCAGTGTGCCGTTAGGCCACAACCTGAACATGATCGGTTTGCGACAACATAAACTGAAGCCATCGCTTCGCATCTGTGCGGCAGCGTTGATCGTGGTTTGGCTGGCTGCCATCGGTCTTTGTTCCACCGATTGCATGGGGGATGATTGCCATGCGGATTCGGCGAATATCAAAAAGGCTGCGACGACCAATGGTCAGTCGCATGATTCCGACAGTCACGACGATTCGCTTTGCGCTTCACTTCATTCCGTTTGCCCGGCCACCCCAAGCTCGACTTTGATCAAGCCGGATTTTGGTCTGGCCTTCACGCTGGACTTTATTTCAACCCGGCAAATAGTTGCCGTCACGCCACCGGAAACCTTCATTTCCCGCCAACCTCCAGACCGGGATTGGGTATTCACGCCCGAAGTGTGCCTTGGCGCGGCGTTCCGCAGTCTTGCTCCCCCCCGTTCTTCTTTGAGCTGAATCAAGCGCGCCCAGTGCGCAGATGATTCGCTTCCTTCATCCGTTCCGTGCCGCCGTTCGTCACGGAGAGACTTTATTCATTCAACCAAAACAAAGACAACCGATGACCATAAGAACCAAATCGCTCTATTTTCTCGCCGCTTTGCCACTACTGCTGGCCGGCTGCACCAGCACCAACCCAAAGGCGGCGCTCGAAGATGTGGACAAAACCGTGATGGCGCGAACCGGCCAGCAAATGACTGGCTTGAGCAATGATGTTGTGAACGTCCTGCTGCAAACCAATCTGACCGCGCAAGCTGCCGTGACGATTGCCCTCCTCAACAACAAATCATTGCAAGCCGAGTTCGGGAAGATCGGCATTTCGCAGGCGGAAGTGGCGCAGGCGTCGCGGCTCCACAACATCCAGCTTTTCGGAAGCTGGCGGTTTCCCAACCAGCCGCCATCCATCGTGGACTCGGAGTATTCCGCCGCCGCCGATGTTTTGGATTTGCTGACGCTGCCCGCGCGAAAAAAGATCGCTGCCCGAAATTTGGAGCAGACCAAACTGGCGGTAGCCGACAAGGTGCTACAACTAGCCGCCGAGACGCAGATAGCATTTTACACACTGCAATCGCAAGCCGAACTGGCGAAACGGCTGAACATGATTGTCGAAGTCAACAGCGCCGGCGCGGACATTGCCAAACGACAATACGACGCGGGCAATATCAATGAATTAGAACTGCACAATCAGCAAGCGCCCGCCATCCAATCGCAACTCGACTTGATGCAGGCAAAAGCCGAAGCGCAAAGGGAGCGTGAACACTTGAACCGTCTGCTTGGATTGGAAGGCGATCAAATTCACTGGCAGATCACGGATGAATTGCCGTCGCTGCCGGAAAGGGAATTGTCGCTCACCAATCTGGAATCGCTCGCGGTGAATCAGCGGCTGGATCTGGCGGCGAAGCGCAGCCAGGCGGAATCCATCGCCGCCGCGTTGAAATTGAAACAGAAAACCCGCTTCATTCCCGGCGTGACGCTGGGCGTGGACACGGAGCTTTCGCCGGACGGCCAGCGCGTAACCGGGCCGACGCTAGGCTTGGACCTGCCATTGTTCGATCAAGGCCAGCCTGCCGTTGCCAAGTTGACGGCGGAGTTTCAACAAGCGAGAAACAACTACCTGGCGCAGGAGGTTAATGTCCGCTCGGAAGTGCGTGAAGCGCAGGACGCCTTGCTGGCAGCGCGGGCGGCGGTCGAATTCTCACAAAAGAATCTGCTGCCGTTGCGCCAGGAAATCCTGGGTGAAACACTTCTGCATTACAATGCGATGCAAAAAAACAGTTTCGACCTGCTCATGGCGAAAGAACGCGAACAAATGGCCGAGGAGACGCGCATCGCGGCGTTGCGCGATTACTGGCTGGCGCGGGTCGAACTTGAAAGCGCGGTTGGCGGGCGGCTGTCCACTGAATCGGCTGCGCCCACGCCTGTGAAAACGGATTCCGCACCACCAATGGAAATGACCATGCCCCACAACCATTAACATTTAATAACCAATAAATATGTTAAACCGCCGACAATTTTTTAAGGGTGCAATGACCGCCGCCAGCGGCGCGCTGGTCGCCCGTCTGATTCCCAACGCCACCGCTGCCGACATGGACAAATCGGAAATAAGCGGAAGCAAAACCGAAATTTTCACACCGCCGGGCGGCGCAAGTTACAAGCCCGTCATCACCACGAACGGCGCGACCTTGCCGTGGAAAATGGTGGACGGGGTGAAGGTCTATCACATGATTGCCGAGCCGGTGACGCATGAGTTCGCGCCCGGACTCGTGGCGGAATGCTGGGGTTACAATGGCCGGGTTCACGGGCCGACGATTGAAGCCGTTGAAGGCGACCGGGTGCGGATTTACGTCACCAACAAACTACCCGAAGCAACCACGGTGCATTGGCACGGCCTGTTTTTGCCGAACGGCATGGACGGCGTGGGCGGCTTGACCCAAAAGGCAATTCAGCCAGGCGAGACGTTCATGTATGAGTTTCCTTTGATCCAGCACGGCACGTTCATGTATCACTCGCATCACGACGAAATGACGCAGATGGCGATGGGCATGATCGGCCTGTTCATCATCCATCCGCGTGAACCGAAATCCCAGGTGGATCACGACTTCGCGATCATGTTGAGCGAATGGCGGATAGATGTCGGAGCGCGTCGGCCCGACCCGAATGAAATGACGGACTTTAATGTGCTGACGATGAACGCGCGCGTTTTTCCCGGCACCGCGCCGCTGGTCGTCAAAAAGAACGGCCGCGTCCGCATCCGCATCGGGAATCTGGGCGCAATGGATCATCACCCGATTCATCTGCACGGACATAAATTCTTCGTCACGGAAACGGACGGCGGCGAAGTTCCCGAATCCGCGCGCTGGCCGGAAACAACTGTCCTGGTCGCAGTCGGGCAAACGCGCACCGTGGAATTCATTGCTGATGCGCCGGGCGATTGGGCGTTGCACTGCCACATGAGCCATCACGTCATGACGCAGATGGGGCATCAATTTGGCAATGTCATCGGCATGGACACCACTGGTTTGAATGAAAAAATGCGCAAGCTCGTGCCGGGCTACATGAGCATGGGAGCGGACGGCATGGGCGACATGGGTGACATGGGAATGCGCGTGCCGAAGAACTCGCTGCCGATGGTGGGTGCCGAGGGTCAGTTCGACTACATCACGATGGGCGGTATGTTCACCATTTTGAAAGTGCGTGACGAAGTGCCCGCCGACAACGCCGACCCCGGTTGGTATGACAATCCACCCGGCACGGTTTCCGTGGCTGCAACGGCAAGAGATTTGAAACACGATGGCATCAAAACTTAACACATTTACCGTCACAGCGACGGCGAAGAACAACCACAAACGAGAAGAATAATGTTTATGAAAATGACGAAAATTAAAACTATCAGCCTGCTTCTAGCGGCTGCCGCTGGAATTTTATTCAGCCCCAATACTTACGCAGCGGACAGTTCCGCTCTGATGGAGCCGGTGAAGTCGGTTTATGCTCACTACCTGAAAATTCAAACCGATCTGGCGAGCGATTCAATGAAAGGCGTGGCCGAAGAAGCCGCCGCCATCGCAAAAGCCGTTCAAGGCGACAGCATGAAAATGTTGCCGGAAACCGTCGCCACACAAGCGCAAGCCCTCGCCAAAGCAACGGACTTGAAGACGGCCCGCGCGGTGTTCAAGCCGTTGAGCGATTCGCTCATCAAATATCTGGCCGACCACCACGCCAAAGACGCTTACGTCCAAGTGTATTGTCCAATGGCCAAAGCCAGTTGGCTGCAAGCGGGCAAAGATGTCAGCAATCCCTACTTGGGACAGGAAATGCCGACGTGCGGCGTCATCAAAAACTGAAAGGATTCTATATGACGACCATTGAACCTGTTCTAGCCGCTGGCATCATTTCGGTGCTCAAACAATTTGTCATGGCGACAAAATTACATCCCGTCCTCGTCAATTTCACGGCGGCGCTCGTGCCGGTGTCGGTGGCCAGCGATTTCATCGGCCGCTTTTGCAAAATTGAATCCCTCCGCAATACCGGCTGGTGGACATTGTTTTACGCCACGATTGTCACGCCCTTAACCGCCATCAGCGGCTGGCTTTTCTGGATGGGTGATGACAATGGCGTAACCGGCATGACCATCCACAAATGGCTTGGAACCGGGCTGGCCGTGCTTTTGTTCGGGCTGTTCTTTTGGCGGTTCAACCTGCACCGCAAAAACCAGTGGCCGACGGCGGCATATTTTATTGTCGGCGGCATCTTTGTCGCTGCGCTGGCCTATCAAGGACATCTTGGCGGCGAACAGGTGTTCAGCGGAATGTGATTTGAAATAACAACCAATTTACCGTCACGTTGACGGTGAGAAACCAACAAACAAACAAAAGAATGAAAAACATGAAACTAAAAAGACATATACTCACAGCGGCCTTGCTGGCCGGATTGGCTGTCGGGGCATTGAGCGTCCGCGCCGACGATCAGGACATGAGCAAGATGCCCGGTATGAAAATGGGCGACCAAGCTGGACAAACCAACGCCCCGGCTGGGAATGCCAAAGTGAAACCGTATCCGCTCAAAACCTGCGTCGTCTCCGGCGATAAAATCGGAGAAATGGGCAAGCCGGTTACGCTGGTCTATAAAGGCCAGGAAATGAAATTCTGCTGCAAAGATTGCGTGAAAGATTTCAAAAAAGACCCGGACAAATATATCAAAAAACTGGCGGAGGAAGAAGCGAAGCTGAAAAAAGAAGCGAAGTAACCGCAATTCGCTTCACGCCCGTCTGCCAGCGTCGCTCGCAAAAGGCCGCTGGCGGACGGGAAGCCAAGCTATGCGCAACCACATTTCTGAACCGCCACGCTCGACTGTAATATTTCCGCAGCTCGTGCGTCAGCTTGAGTGATGAAAGACATTTCAGAACAATTATTGGGCAGCTTGAACGAGTTTCTGGCCTTCGCCCGTGGCCGGTTGAACGACCCCGAGCTCGCGGCGGACGCGGTGCAGGAAAGCCTGCTCAAGGCGCTCCGCAGCTCCGGGCAAATCCGCGAGGAGGAGAACGTGAAGGCGTGGTTCTATCGCATCCTGCGGCGGACGATTATTGACCTCTATCGCCGAAATGACGCGCACCGCCGCGCGTTTGAGCGGTTACGTCATGAACTGGAAGGTCAACCAACGCAGGAGGAAGAACGAGTGCTGTGCGCTTGTATGGACCGGTTGATCCCGACCATGAAACCGGAATACGCCGCGCTATTGCGCCGGGTGGATCTCAACGGCGAGGAAGCCGAACCCGTCGCCGCCAGCCTCGGCATCACCAGGAACAATCTCACCGTCCGACTGCACCGCGCCCGACACCAATTACGCCAGCAACTCGAACAGACCTGTCGTCTGTGCGCGAAGCACGGCTGCCTTGATTGTCACTGCGACGAATCTTCCAAGGAAAGGAATTAAATTATGACCAAAGACCCCATTTGTGGAATGACGGTGGATGAAGCCGCGGCACTCCACGCCGAACGCGACGGCCAGACATATTTCTTTTGCAGCGAACATTGTCGCGCGGAGTTTCTTGCGCAAACCGATTCCACCAAAGGCGAAGCCGATTGTGGCAGCGGCAATGACGAACATGACGAACATGACGAACATGACGAACATAGCGGCCATGAGCACCATCACGGCGCGGAAAAACATTCCTGCTGTGGCGGCAAGGCAAAAGCGGATGCCCATAGTCACGCCCACCACGATCATTCTCATCCCAACCACGGCGACGCCGACGTAAGGCCGTCGTCCGCCGCGAAGTATTATTGCCCGATGTGTCCCGGCGTGGAGTCGGACAAGCCCGGTGATTGCCCGAAGTGCGGAATGGCATTGGAACGTAATCCGGCCTGGGTCGCACCCAAGTCCGACAAGCCCATTTACACCTGCCCGATGCACCCCGAAGTGCAGCAGGACCATCCCGGCAACTGCCCCAAGTGTGGCATGACGCTGGAACTAAAAACAGTGACGGCCTCTCCCAGCGAGGACGAGAACACCGAACTTATGGACATGACGCGCCGGTTTTGGATTGGCGGCACGCTCGCGCTCCCCGTTTTCCTGCTCGCAATGGCGCACTTGATTCCCGCGTTGCGCCATGAGGATTGGGTTATGGGCGATGCGTCGCGCTGGATTCAATTTGCCCTTTCGACGCCAGTGGTTTTGTGGGCAGGATGGCCGTTTTTCAAGCGCGGTTGGCGTTCGGTCGTCAACCGCAGCTTGAATATGTTCACGCTCATCGCCATTGGCGTGGGCGCGGCCTATCTGTTCAGCGCGGCGGTGATGTTGATGCCCGGCGCGTTTCCCAATTCATTCGCGGCGGATGGCAGGGTTGGCATTTATTTCGAGTCGGCGGCGGTAATCGTGGTGCTCGTGTTGTTCGGCCAGGTGCTCGAACTACGGGCACGGAGCAAAACTGGCAGCGCCATCCGCGCGTTGCTGAACCTCGCACCGAAGACGGCGCGGGTCGTGGAAGACGGTGAGGAACGCGATGTGCCGCTGGAATCGGTCCAAGCCGGAACAAAATTACGCGTGCGTCCCGGCGAAAAAATTCCGGTGGATGGCGTCCTGCTCGACGGCAAAACCTCGGTTGACGAATCCATGATCACCGGCGAGCCGCTGCCCGTAGAAAAAAACACCGGTGACAAGGTGACCGGCGGCACGATCAACACCACCGGTAGTTTTCTCATGCAAGCCGAACACGTCGGCAGCGAGACCGTCCTCGCGCGCATCGTTCAGATGGTTGCCGACGCGCAGCGCAGCCGCGCGCCGATTCAGGCACTGGCCGATAAAGTCGCGGGCTATTTTGTGCCGACTGTATTGATCGTGGCGGTGTTGACCTTCATCGTTTGGGCGGTTTTCGGGCCTGAACCGCGCTTCGCTCACGCCCTCGTCAACGCCGTCGCCGTGCTGATCATCGCGTGTCCTTGCGCGCTCGGCCTCGCCACGCCCATGTCCGTGATGGTCGGCATCGGACGCGGCGCGCAGGAAGGCGTGCTGATTCGCAATGCGGAAGCCATTGAAATGATGGAGAAGGTCACCACCGTTGTCGTGGACAAAACCGGCACGCTCACCGAAGGCAAACCGCGCGTAACGAAAATTCTCCCGGTCAACGGGACTAGCGAAGATGAATTGCTCATCGCCGCTGCGTCGGTGGAACAGAACAGCGAACATCCGCTGGCCGCCGCGATTGTTCTTGGCGCGAAAGAACGCAACGCGAAGCTTCAATCCGTTTCAGATTTCAACTCCGTTACCGGCGGCGGCGTCATCGGCAAAGTGGATGGACGTGAAATCGCCGTGGGCAAACTCAAATTTCTGAAAGAGCGCGGGGTCACTGGCTTGGAAACTGTCGAACAACAAGCAACCGTGTTGCAAGCGGACGGACAGACGGCAATGTTCGTCGCCATCAACGGCAAGGCTGCCGGAATTCTCGCGGTATCCGATCCCATCAAATCGTCCACGTCCGAAGCCATTGCACAACTTCACAAGCTCGGTCTGAAAATCATCATGCTCACCGGCGACAACGAGCGCACCGCCAACGCCGTGGCAAAGAACCTTGGACTTGATCAAGTCGAAGCGGGCGTTGCGCCGCAGGACAAACACGAGCGCATTAATCAACTCCGGCAGCAGGGGCAAATCGTGGCAATGGCTGGCGATGGCATCAACGACGCACCCGCGCTCGCTGCCGCACACGTTGGCATCGCGATGGGCACTGGAACAGACGTGGCGATGGAAAGCGCCGGCATCACGCTCGTCAAAGGTGATTTGCTTGGCATCGCCAAGGCCATCATTTTGAGCCGTTCGATGATGCGGAACATCCGGCAGAATCTTTTCTTCGCGTTCGCCTATAACGCGCTGGGAATTCCCATTGCGGCGGGTCTGCTCTATCCATTCTTCGGTCTGCTCTTTAGTCCCATCATCGCGGGCGCGGCCATGAGCTTGAGTTCGGTTTCGGTAATCACCAATGCACTACGGTTGCGAAATGCAAAACTGTGAACAAAACAATTTACCGTCATGTTGACGGCGAAACGAAAAATAAAAACCACGAAAGATAATACTATGAACAAAATAAATTGGATGATGATGACGTTGTTACTTGTTGCCGCCCTTTCCGCCCTAACCGGCTGCAAAACAGCCGAACCCGCCACAGCCAGCAGCCAGAAAATGAAATATACCTGCCCGATGCACCCCGAAATTGTGCGGGATGCCCCCGGCAACTGCCCCATCTGCGGCATGACACTGGTGGAGAAACATTGACCGATACGCAAATCAGTGGCGGCCACGGTTTTCGATGGCAGCGGCTTGACGGCGGGCGGGTGACGGATTATGTTCATTTCGCTGTATGGCGAAATAAGAAAATAGGATATGCGCGAGTTCATGAACATCACGAAGGCACTGGCGGACGAAAGCCGGGTGCGCACGCTGCTGGCCTTGCGCCAGGGCGAGTTGTGCGTCTGCCAGATCACCGAACTGTTCGGATTCGCCCCGTCCACCATTTCGAAACATCTTTCCATCCTTTTTCAGGCCCGGCTGGTGGAATCGCGCAAGAAGGGCCGCTGGATTTACTATCAACTGCCGGGCAAGAGTGCCCCGGCGGCGGTGCGTGAAGCGCTGGATTGGATCGAAAAGTCGCAGGCCAATGACCCGCAAATGCTGGCAGACAACAAACAACTCAAAAAAATCCTCAAACTAGACCCGGTTGAATTATGCAAACGGCAATGCAAAAAGTGAAACCCATCGTCCTCATCCTCTGCACCGGCAATTCCTGCCGCAGCCATCTGGCTGAAGGCATCCTGCGCGCGGTCGCGGGCGACACTCTCAACGTGCAAAGCGCCGGCTCGAAACCGGCGGGCTATGTGCATCCAATGGGCATCCTGGTGATGAAGGAAATTGGCATTGATATTTCCAGTCATCATTCCAAACACATGAATGATTTCCTCAACCAGCCGGTGGAAACGGTTATTACGGTCTGTGGCAACGCAGACCAAGCCTGTCCGATTTTCCCCGTTCAGTTGAACCGCCACCATTGGGGCTTTTATGACCCGGCGCACGCCACAGGCACGGACGAGGAAAAGTTGGCGGTATTCCGGCAGGTGCGCGACCAGATCAAGATGGTTTTTGAAGCCTACGCCGATGGACGGCGTGACGAAGCGAAAGCAAAATAAATCCTATGACCAAGCAACGCGTCCTTTTCCTTTGCACGCACAACGCCGCCCGCAGCCAGATGGCGGAAGCGTTTTTGCGGAAGCATGGCGGGGAGCGGTTCGAGGCGATGAGCGCCGGGCTGGAACCCACGACGGTTCACCCGTTGACTGTCCGCGCCATGAATGAGGTCGGGCTGGACATTTCCGGCCAGCAGGCGAAGGGCTTGGATGCTTATCTGGGAAAGGCCACAGTTCAAATTGCCATCATCGTGTGCGAGCAGGCGCAAAAGAATTGTCCGCGCATTTATCCATTTGCCATGCAACGCCTCTATTGGCCATTTGAAGACCCTGCCGCGTGCAAAGGCACGGAACCGGAACAGTTACAAAAATTCCGCGATGTGCGCGACCAGATTGAAGCCAAGATTGTGGAATGGCTGAAAACACCACCAGTAACCGCCTGAAAATATTTATGAAACTAACCACGCAAATTCTCCATGTGTTCGACCCCGCGATGTGCTGCTCAACCGGCGTCTGTGGGCCGGAAGTTGACACCAAGCTCGTGCAATTCGCCGCTGATCTCGACTGGCTCAAATCCGAGGGCGTGATTGTCCAGCGACACAACCTCTCGCAAAACCCGGCGGCGTTTGTTGAAAACGAGACTGTAAAAACTACGTTGACGGAAAAGGGTGAAGCCGCGTTGCCGGTGATTTTGCTCAATGGCAAGGTCGTGACGACGGGGCGTTATCCTGACCGCAACGAACTGGCGGCGTGGTTCAAGCTGAAAGCCACGGCGTCGGCTTCACCGGCGAAGTCGGATTGTTGCTGCGGTGGTGACACCTGTTGAATCATTGCAATGAACATTGCCCCCGAACAATCGCTCGCCCGCTTTCTGGAAGCGCCGACCCGCTTCCTGTTTTTCACGGGCAAGGGCGGCGTGGGCAAGACCTCGCTGGCGTGCGCCTCAGCCATTGCGCTGGCGGATGGCGGGTGGCGCGTGCTGCTTGTCAGCACTGACCCGGCCTCGAATCTGGATGAAGTGCTGGGAGTCAATCTGACTTCCACTCCCACGGCCATTGTAAGTGTGCCGCGACTCGCCGCGTTGAACATTGACCCGGCAGCAGCAGCGGCAACTTATCGTGAAAAACTGGTCGGGCCTTATCGCGGCAAACTGCCGGACGCCATTTTGCGCGGCATGGAGGAACAGCTTTCCGGCGCTTGCACGATGGAGATTGCCGCGTTTGATGAATTTTCCCGACTGCTGGGCGAACCTGCCGCTACGACCGATTTTGACCACGTTATTTTTGACACCGCCCCGACGGGCCACACGCTGCGGTTGCTGTCGCTGCCCGGCGCATGGACGGGTTTTTTGGCGAGCAGCACGACGGGTAATTCGTGCCTCGGCCCGCTCGCGGGTTTGGAGAAGCAGCGCGGAATTTACGAACACGCCGTGGCGTCGCTGGCGGATGGCGAGCGCACCACGCTGGTTCTCGTGAGCCGGGCGCAACGGGCGGCGCTGGCGGAAGCGGAACGCACCAGCCATGAATTGGCCGCCATCGGCGTTCGCAATCAGCGACTCATTTTGAATGGATTATTCCAAGCCGCTGATTCCGACCCGGTCGCCCTCGCATTGCAAAAGCGTGGAACGGATGCGTTGACGGCAGCGGAGAACTTTTTGACGCAAATGCGTTTGTTCAAAGTTCCGTTGCGTTCACAAAATCTCGTGGGTATCCCGGCACTGCGGGCGTTGGTGACGACGGATTATTTTCACGCAGGCAAACAGCCTGATGAATCGGCAAGCGTGGCCTTGCCTGCGACGGAATCACTGGCTGAATTGGTGGATGGCATAGCGCAAGCCGGTCGGGGTGTGGTGATGACGATGGGCAAAGGCGGCGTTGGTAAAACCACCATCGCGGCAGCCATCGCGACGGAACTGGCCCGGCGCGGTTTCAAAGTGCATTTGAGCACCACCGATCCCGCCGCCCACATTGCGGCCGCAGCGGGGCAAATCACCGGGATGCAGGTCAGCCGGATTGATCCGCAGGCGGAGACGCGCGCATACGTCGAACAGGTCATGGCGACCGCTGGCAAAAATCTCGATGCCAATGGCCGCGCCTTGTTAGAAGAAGATTTGCGTTCGCCTTGCACGGAAGAAATCGCAGTGTTCCGCGCGTTTGCCCGCACAGTGGCCGGGGGCAAAGACGCCTTCGTGGTGCTTGATACCGCGCCGACGGGCCACACGCTATTGTTGCTCGATGCCACGGAATCCTATCACCGTGAAATTGCGCGCAAGGCGAGCGATATGCCGGAGGAAGTGCGTGAATTACTACCCCGGTTACGGGACGCTGACTATACCCGCGTGCTGGTCGTCACCTTGCCCGAAGCCACGCCGGTTCACGAAGCGGCGATGCTGCAAGCCGATTTGCGCCGCGCGCAGATTGAACCGTTCGCGTGGGTCATCAACCAGAGTTTTGCCGGGAGCGGTTCGCATGATCCGCTGCTCGAGGCGCGCGGACGCGGCGAAGTTCAATATATTCGTGAAGTCGTCGAGAAACTTTCCAAGCGCACGGCGCTCGTGCCGTGGGTGACGGAAGAACCGACCGGCCCGGAACGACTGCAACAACTTTTCAAACCGTAAATCAAAATTGAATCATGTCCACCGACACGACCACCACGAAACGCCTGGCCTTTTTTGAACGCTACCTCACCGTGTGGGTGCTGGTGTGCATGGTTGTGGGCGTAGCTTTTGGTAAATTATTGCCCGGCGTCACGTCCACGTTGAGTAAACTGGAATTCGGCCAAGGCTCACAGGTGAACGTGCCGATTGGCGTGCTGTTGTGGCTGATGATTTATCCGATGATGCTCAAGGTGGATTTCAGTGCCATCGGCGGCATCGCGAAACGGCCCAAGGGACTGATGGTGACGCTGTTCGTGAACTGGCTGGTGAAGCCGTTCAGCATGGCCTTTCTCGCGTGGCTTTTCATGCAGCATATCTTTGCCGATTGGATTGACGCCGAGACGGCGAAGAATTACACCGCCGGCCTGATCATTCTGGCCGCTGCGCCATGCACGGCGATGGTGTTTGTCTGGTCTTACCTGACGGACGGCGACCCGGTTTATACGCTGGTGCAAGTGGCGGTGAATGACCTCATCATGCTCGTGCTGTTCGCGCCAATTGTAATGTTTCTGTGCGGCGTGGCGAATGTGGTGGTGCCGCCCAAGGTGCTGATTACCTCTGTGGTCGTATTTATCGTCGTGCCGTTGACGGCGGGCTGGCTGACGCGCACGCTACTTTTGAAATCACGCGGCAAGGAATGGTTTGAAAAGCATTTTCTGCCGAGGTTTCATCCGGTGATGATGTGGGCGCTGCTGCTGACGCTGGCGCTGATCTTCGCGTTCCAAGCCGACAACCTGACGACGAAATGGTTCGCGGTCATTCTGCTTGCGATCCCGATTTTAATTCAGGTCTATTTCAATTCGAGCCTCACCTATTTGTTGATGCGCAAATTGAAAGTGCCGCACAACGTCGCCTCACCCGGCGCACTGATCGGCGCAAGCAACTTCTTTGAACTGGCGGTCGCCGTGGCCATCACGATTTTTGGCCCCAGCTCCGGGGCGGCGCTGGCTTGCGTGGTCGGTGTGCTGGTTGAAGTGCCGGTGATGCTTTCGGTCTGCAAGGTCTGCAACCAGTCACGCGGGTGGTATGACCGCGTTCAGATGCCGATCTGAACCGGGGCGGCATCACGGCATCACCTTGAGCCATTCGATGACGCGGAACATCCGGCAAAACCTGTTCTTCACGTTCGCCTAGAATGTGCTCGGAATTCCCATCGCAGCAGGTTTGCTCTATCTATCCTTCGGTTTGCTGTTGAGTCCGATCATCGCCGGTGCGGCGATGAGCTTGAGTTCGATTTCGGTCATTACCAATGCGCTGCGGTTGCGAAATGCGAAACTGTGAACGAAGAATTTTACCGTCTAAAGTGTTGGGATTGAAACAACTTTTACGGCAATTGTTTACGGATGCGGTTGCAGTCCGCGCCAGCCATGCCACGCCATGTAAGTAGCAAGCAGGACAAGCAAAACACAGGAGACATACGGCGCACGGCGCATCGTCTCACCGAAACCTTTGAAACGCTTTTCGGCATGACGCACACTCCATGCGGCGAGCGCGCCCGTTGCGACCATCGTGAGGGCGAGGCCAAAACTGAACGCGCCGACTATCGCAAAGCCAAGCGTCATCTTTTTGAGTTGCAGGCAGACCAGCAGAATCGTGAACGCCGCCGGGCACGGCATCAATCCGCCAGTGACGCCAAACAAAATGATCTGGGGCGTGGTAACGGTGCGTCCGGCAAATCGCTTGGCGATGTCCTGTGAGTGTGCAAGTTCGTGGGCATCTTGAAATTCTTTGCTGCCGTCGTCTTCGTCGTGATGGTGGTGATGCTGTTCGTCCTCGCGGAATTCCACGCGGCAAGTGTGGCTGTGTCCACCGTGGCCGATGGTGACGGTCGCATCAAACTCGTGCGGTTCGGGAATGTCCACGGTGGATTCGAGAAAATCATTTTTGGCGACGAATTGAAACGTCTGCCGTTTGCCGTCGAGCCGGACGGTTTCGAGCGTCACATCTTGGGGGGCGGGCAATCGCTCGCCTTTGGGAGCGCGCAATCGAAAAACCGGCGGCACGCCATTTTCAAACACGCTCAATTCCAGTTTGCCATGTCCCATGTCCAGCACGAACAATTCGCTGTGTGCGTGGTCATGTCCGTGATCGTGGTGATGTTCCGAAGCGGCGCGTAATTCCCAGTGTGTGCGGAAAAACATCCAAGCGGCCAGACCGAGAATCATCACGGCAGAACCGAGTTGCAGATACGGCTCAACCGTTTCCGCGTTGAACTGATTTCCATAATGCAGCGCAGCAGCGGCGAGAATCCAGATGATGAGCGAGTGCGAGATGGCTGCTGAAAGTCCGAGCAGCACGGCCTGCCCTATCGTGCCACGAATGGCGACGATGAACGCCGCCATCATCGTTTTGCTATGGCCGGGTTCAAGCCCGTGCAACGCGCCAAGCAGGATGGCGGCAGGAAGGAACAGCCAGGCATTGCCATGTTGGATATAATCTTGGAATGAACTCATACAAGGTTATACCCCCACCCGGTATGGCCGGTCAATGGTATTCAGGTTGTCGGATGCGGCAAGGTCGTGATATAACCCGCCCATGAAACACGTTCACAACCCGAAAGAAAGAACGGCCCTGGTCGTGCGGCTACGCAAAATCCGGGGCCAGCTTCAGGCGATTGAAACAATGGTGGAAGCCGACACGGACTGCGCCCAAGTGTTGATGCAGGTCGTCGCCGCCCGCAACGCCTTAAAATCATTCGGTGACAAAATCATCCAGTCGCACATTCACGATTGCATCGAACACGCTGAATCGCAGGCTGAATCCCGCAAGAATTTGCGCACCTTCCTGACGGTGCTGGAGCGTTATGTGGCGTAACGCCAACTTCGTTGCGCTGAAAAATCAAACACTTTGGTCGAAGGTTTCGATTTTCCTTTCGCTTCGTCAATCGCGCCGATCATGTAGAGACTGCTCCGGGTAGTCCTTAATTTCGTCGTGTAGGTTATCCGAGTTCATCTTTTAAGGGACATCTTCCTCCCATGACCAGCACAAGCCGCGAAGAAGCGGGTGGAAGCCGTGCCTTAACATTTCTTGATAAGCCTGCTGTTTGGTCCAATGCTCAACTCTGACGCGATAGACTCCCATAATCAGGCCAGTTCGGTCCTGGCCATGTTCGCAATGCACATACGTTCCAGGTTTAATTGAGGCAATGGCAGCGTTCAGTGTGTTTACGTCTGGTTGACCAATGGTCATTTGTGCAAAACTGATGGGCAAATAGATGATCTGCATTCCGTTTGAGAGGGCCAGCGCGTCTGAGCCTTCTTGACTGGTATTTAGTTTTACATCCTGCTTGATGCCGAGTGATTTTAGATATTGCCAGCCTTCAGAATTTGGTTGTCCCCCACGCCACACGCCAGGCTCGACTTGAGCTAAATTAGGGATGCCATGCGATATTTGCTGAGTAGCGCAGCCACATAATCCAAAAAGAAGCACTATCCACATTGGGATAAACAAGGTTTCTTGGAATTTCATAAATGACAGCGGCTTTCGATTTCAGGGAACCTTAATCCATGCAGTTGATATGTCGAGATGGACGAAAAATTTTAGCCGGAAAACTCGAAATTCAAGCTGGCGTTGCTTTACGCTGATTTTCTGCGACAAATGACCACGCCATCAATCATGAAGCTGACCCACCACCAACTTCACCTCCTTTTCAAAATTGGGGTTTGGAGCAAGGGGATTGATGGCGCGTTGGAGGCCATTGCTGGTTTTGCGCTTTTGTTCACTACCCCGGCATCACTCCGCCACCTAATTGACTGGTTGACTCAAGGAGAATTACAGGAAGACCCGACTGATTTTATTGCCAATCATCTGGTTGATTTTTTTCATCAACTTTCTTTCAGCACCAAGCATTTCGTATCCGCCTACCTTTTGGTTTATGGAATTACTAAAATAGGACTGGCCTCCGGTTTGTTGCGCGGAAAGTTGTGGGCTTATCCCGTGGCATTGGGAGTCCTCAGTCTCTTTTTATGCTATCAGGCGTATCGGTTCAGCCACAATCACTCGGTAGGGCTGAGTTTTGTAAGTATTCTTGATTTGATCGTGATTGTTCTCATCTGGCGTGATTACCAATATATGAAAGCAAACCGGCTGGAAAAAGACCAATCTCAGCCGATCAAAAATTAATATAATAAATCTATGAACTGGTTTGTTTGGGCTTTATTGTCCGCTTTTTTCGCCGGGGCAACGACGATTTTGGCGAAGGTTGGCGTGGCCGATGTGAATCCAAACCTGGCCACCGCCATTCGCACGACCGTGGTGCTTGTTTTTACCTGGGGCATCGTTTTGGCGACGGCCAGCACAGCATCACTCCATACGTTATCAAGGCGCACCTGGATTTTTCTGATTCTGTCCGGCTTGGCTACCGGATTGTCGTGGCTTTGCTACTTCCGTGCGCTGCAACTTGGCCAAGCCTCAAGGGTTGCGCCAGTGGACAAATTAAGCGTTGTCTTCGTGATTGTCTTCGCCGCCATTTTTTTACACGAACAACTCACCTGGCATCACTGGGTTGGCGGCCTGTTAATTGTCGCTGGCGCGGTAATTTTGGCCTGTAAATGAATGGTTTTTTGCCGGATGGCAATTCACCGTTAATTTTCCGCAACCCACCGCAAGCCCGAACTTTCAATTTCGGATAACATCCTGCCTCGTGGCAAACCATCAAACCGTAACCAGCTTGGCAATCAAGTCTGGACAATCCGGCACACGGGGCAGACCGGCGACCAATCGCGTGCGCCTTACACTTCGCGTTTTGCTCGTGCTGGCGGCATTGGTTGTGGTGAGTGTATTGGTTTGGCAGGGCATCACGTCGGGTGGCAATCCCGATCCCACCGCTCCAAACACCAGCCCAACCGCCGCGCTGCTCAACATCGCAGTGCTAGTTTTCCGTGAAGGCTTGGAATGTATTCTGGTGCTCTCTGCCATTACCGCAAGCATGACCGGCAACAAGCAGGCGCATCGGCGGCCAGTGATGGCGGGCGCGGGCATCGGATTCATTGCCACAATCATCACCTGGTTCATCGCCGTTGGCATTGTCAGCAATCTGACGGGCAGTGTTTCTGCGCTCAACCTGCAAGCAGCGACAGGATTACTCGCCGTCGTCGTTCTGCTTGTGATTATGAACTGGTTCTTCCACAAGATTTATTGGGGCGGCTGGATGACGATGCACAATCGCCGCAAGAAGAATTTGATCGAAAGTGCATCCGACCCGGAAATTTCAAAGGCCAGCCTTCTGTGGGGCTTGGGCCTGCTTGGTTTCACTTCGCTCTATCGGGAAGGCTTCGAGGTCGTGCTGTTTCTGCAAAGTTATTATTTGCGAATGGGCGGCATGGCCGTTTTGCTCGGCGCATTGCTCGGACTTTTCTTCACCGGCATTGTGGCGGTGCTGACGTTTGTGGCGCATCGCAAACTGCCTTATCGGAAAATGTTGGTGTTCACTGGCATCATGCTCGGAGTGGTGCTGCTCGTCATGGTTGGCGAACAGGCGCAGGAAATGCAACTGGCGCATTGGATTCCCACGACACCAATCCACGCGCTGACGAACGTAATTCCGCCGTGGATGGGATTATGGTTCTCAATTTTCCCCACAGTGGAGACGCTGACCGCTCAAGCGCTCGCGGCCATCATCGTCGTCGGCTCATACTTTCTTGCACGGGGCAAGACGGTTCCACCGTGTCAGGATGAGACGGAAGTTATTTTAGGACATGCTGCGGATTGCCCAATGGGCAAACAGAACATGGCGCAGACGAAATTGAGCCACTGTCCGCAATGCGGCATGAAACTCGTCAAGACCCGAAGTCCAAGTGGAAAATAAAATAAGGCTGTTGGCGCAATGAACTGAGCCGCAATTTGCAAGAGCTGCACTCCGCATTTTCGCATTCTGCAAACTTCTGCTCCTGGGAAGAAGAACAAAAAGTCCGCCAATTGCACCCAGCTTAAGCGGCACGCTTCCTGATATGAGGAAATGGATCAGCCGGAATCAGGCGAAAACCCTATGGCCTGACCCTCTTTGACTGTGGTTAGCTTGGACACCTGTGGGTGCAGGGGTTATTGAACATGAAATGGGGCATACAAGAAGCGTTTTTCCGTGCGTCCGCCATTGGCATTTTGGCGGCGTGGTTGGGGGCACAATGTTTGTGTGTCGCGCATTGCGCTCAAGGGGAAAATAATGAAGGGGAGCACGCCTGTTGTGAATCATCCGCTGCCGGCGCTCATACAGACATCCATCACGAGGAGGAGGAATCTTCATTACCCGCCCACGCTCCGTGTTGCGAGAATTCTTGTCTGATGCTCAAGTCGGCATTGCTCAATCACGCTGTCGTGCCGACGGTTTTTTGTGGCACTCATGTGTCATATTGTTTGCCTCCTCACGCATCTTTTTTCACTGGTTATATGAAGCCAGCCACCTCGCTTCAAATGCGCCAAATCAAGAGAGTTTTCCAGACCTTTACGCCTGCGGTGTGTCTTGAGCCGGCGTTTCGCAGCCTCGCTCCTCCCCAAGTTTGAGAAAATCAATCGCGCAAGCGCATTTGATTTTACTGGAATTTCGCTTCGGGCTATCCGCTTGAAGATTTCATTCACCCAAAGACCGCTTAACCATAACCAATCTTACAAATTAAAATATGAGAATCTTAAAATTACTGACCATCGTCACGATGTTTACAGCAGTCACCGCGATGGCACATGAAGGAGAAACGCCGCCCAGCGGTCCGGGCCTGCTTGGCCAGCCGCCGGAATACATCCACGTTTTGCTAAATCCGTTGCCAGTATACGGATTAAGCATGGGAGTGCTGGGTTTGGCCGTCGCGCTTTTCACGCGCAGCCGGGCAGCGAAGGGTGTCGCACTGGGAATTATTATCCTCACGTCGGCGGCGGCGTGGCCGGTTCTGCATTACGGCCAGAACGGCTATCAAAATGTCAGCAATGCCAGCGATGAGGAGGGGCGACACTGGCTCGCGGAACACATGGAGCGCGCGGAAAAATTTGTCTGGGGATTTTACGCCACCGCGCTGCTTGGCGTTGTGGCCTTGGTCAGTTTGAAAAAATTCCCGAAGGCTGCAAATCCACTGGCGGTAACAACGCTGACGGTGGCCGTGATTTCGCTGGGCGTCGGCGCGTGGGTCAGTCGCGCGGGCGGACAGATTCGTCACCCGGAATTTCGCCACGAACCCGCGCCGGTGGATGCTTCTTCCGCCAGTGACGAACATCATTCATCAGAAACAAACCACTTGGCACATCCATGAAAACCAAACGCTGGAACCGCCGTTTTTTTCAACTGCTCGCCGCCACAATCGTTGCGCTCTGCGCCCTGCCTGCCACCGCCGCGACCGTGGAATATCATCTCACCATTGCGGAGAAGGATGTGAACTTCACGGGCATGTCGCGCACCGCCATCGCGGTCAACGGTAGCATCCCCGCTCCGACGCTCACGTTTCACGAGGGCGATGTCGCGCGCATCATTGTCACGAACGCGATGAAGAAAGACGCGTCTATTCATTGGCACGGCATCCTGTTGCCCAACCGCATGGACGGCGTTCCGTATGTCACCTTTCCACCGATCAAGCCAGGCGCGTCTTTCACTTACGAATTCCCAATCCGCCAGAGCGGGACTTATTGGTATCATTCGCATACTGCCCTTCACGAGCAACAGGGCGTTTATGGCGCGCTCGTGTTTCTGCCGCGCGCCGGTGACGTGGCCGGTGATTCCGATCATACCGTGGTGCTCTCGGACTGGACTGATGAAAACCCAAAGGAAGTTTTGCGCTGGCTCAAGCGCGGCAGCGAATGGCCGGCTATCCAACGAGGAAATTCCCAAACGGTGCTCGGCGCACTGATCGCTGGCAAGGAAGGCGATTATTGGAAGCGGGAGTTGTTGCGGATGCCGCCGATGGACCTCTCGGACGTTGCCTACGACCGCTTTCTCGCGAACGGCGAACCGGAACATCACATCGCGGCGCGGACGAACGAAAATGTTCGCGTGCGCATCGTGGATGGTTCGTCGTCCACGTTCTTTTATCTGCAATTTGCGGGCGGGCCGCTGACGATTGTTTCCGCCGATGGACAGGAGGTTGAATCGGTGAAGAAAGACAGATTCTTGATCAGCGTAGCGGAAACTTACGATGTCCTCGTGCGTCCGCCCGGCCCGGGCGCGTATGAACTCCGCGCCACCGCGCACGACGGCTCGGCATGGGCTTCGATTTGGATTGGTGAAGGCGAGAAACATTTTGCGCCGAATGTGCCGCACGCGAACCTCTACAACGTGATGGGTCAATTGAAGTTGAAAACTATTTTCGCGCTTACTCCCGGCGGCACAATGGGAATGCCCAATGACGAAGTAAACGCAGGCAAGTTCGACAAGCCCGGTGTAATGGGCGGAAGGATGACGATGGAAGAAATGATGGGCATGAAGATGAAACCGGGAATGAAAATGGACGGGATGCAAATGGGTGAAATGGACATGCACGGCGAAATGAAGATGGACCATGACATGCCCATGGATGGAAAGATGAAAATGGAAGGCGGGACAGAAATGAATGGCATGGAAGGAATGGCGATGAACTCCGAATCCCATCCGCACAATGGCAAAAAGCACACATGGGATTTTATGCCACTCGGCCCGGACATTGGATCGCGCAAGCCATTGACGATGGATGGAGTGGGCGAGCGTTCCGGTCCGCCTTACAAAGATTTGCGCTCGGTCAAAAACACTGCGCTCTCGACCAATGCACCGGTGCGCGAGGTGCGGCTCACACTCGAAGGCGACATGGAACGTTACGTGTGGTCGCTCAATGGCAAAACGCTTTACGCCAGTGATTCGATCAAGATCAAGAAAGGCGAAACGGTGCGCTTCATCATGATCAACCGCTCAATGATGCACCATCCGATGCACCTGCACGGACATTTCTTCCGCGTCATCAACGGCCAGGGCGAGTATTCGCCGCTCAAGCACACGGTCGATGTTCCTCCGATGCAGACGACCGTCATCGAATTCGCCGCTGAAGAAGTGGGCGATTGGTTTTTCCACTGTCACCTTCTCTACCATCTGAACAGCGGCATGGCGCGGGTGGTGCATTACGATGGCTTCGAGCCTTATCCGGATACCGCCGCCGTGCGTGGAAAACTTTACCACGACCCCTACTATTTTTGGGGCACGGCGGACATCATGAACAACATGACCCAGGGCTATCTTGAACTGGCCAACACAAGGAACATTTTCAACCTCGAATGGGAAGCTGGTTGGAACAATGTTCCCGGCACAGAAATCGAAACGACGACGCTTTACGAACGTTACTTCAACCGTTTCTTCCGGCTCTTCGGAGGCTTGGATACCGAAGGCACTGTTACAACCGGGCCGCTCGATTACGATTCCGATTACAATCGAGGCGTCTTCGGCCTTATGTATCGGCTGCCGCTCAACATTGACTCAACCGTATGGGTGGATACGGACGGAGGTGCGCGGGTGAGACTGAGCAAGTCCATTCCGCTCACGCCGCGCCTCATGCTCGGCGGTGAAGCCCGTTATGACACGCACACCTATTGGGAAGAACGCGTGCATCTCGATTATCTGCTCTACAAAAACGTCGCCGTCATCGGCCAATGGCATTCGACTTATGGCTGGGGAATCGGCGCACGAATAATGTTCTAAGAATTCAGGCGGCAATCACAAAAACGAATCAACAAACAACAACAAAGGAAAGAGAAATATATGCACGAAAAATATAAAACTTGTATCGAAGCCTGCAATGACTGTGCCGCTGCTTGTGAACACTGCGCCAGCGCATGTTTGCAGGAAGGCGACGTAAAAATGATGGCGCGTTGCATCGTCAATGACCGTGACTGCGCCGACCTGTGCCGGCTCGCGGCTGCGTTCATGGCCAGAGGTTCGGAAGAGGCGTCACACATCTGCGAACATTGCGCCGAGGTCTGCCGCCGCTGCGCCGAGGAATGCCGCAAACATCAGGCTGAACACTGCCAGCGTTGCGCTGATGCGTGCGAACATTGCGCGGAAGAATGTGAAAAGATGGCGGGAGTTCCGGCCTAAGCTGCTCAACGTAATTCTCGTTCTCGTTGCGGCGGCGTGCTGCGCTCAAGCGCGCCTCGCAACGAGGTATTTTGGTTGAAATTGATGCCTGCAAAAAAACGTTATGAATTTTTCATTCCTCTATTTTCTCGCGAGTCCGTGGTTCGTTGTGCCGTGGTATTTCGTGGGTGTCGTTGCGGCCATTTGGGTCGCGCGCGATCAAACCATCGCGAATATCCATCTTCCCACCGCCCTGAAATGGGGCGTTCCGATCCTCGTTTTCTTTTTCTCCATTATTGGATTGGCACTTTATCTCGGCGCATTGCGTCCGCCTCATATCGGCGAGAAACAAGGTGAGGAAAAGAAATTGGCCTTTAAGGAATTTGCCAGAAGCCCGTTCAGAAAAGTCACCGCATCGGTGATTCATTGTGTGGCCGGTGACGGTCTTGGAATCATGACCGCAATGATCATCGCGCGGTTGATCGGGATGAACTTCTGGCAGGAGTTCTGGTTTGAATACGCGGTTGGCTTCGCGTTCGGCTGGTTCATCTTCCAATACAAGGCCATGTCCAAGATGACCGACAGCGCGTTGAAGGCGCTCTGGATGGGCGGACGCGCCGAGTTCTTTTCAATGATGACGGTTATGGCCGGGATGGGCATCAGCATGGGTTTCATCACGCCGCTGGTTGTTGGCGAGCAGCCGAAGCCTTACACCTTCGCCTTTTGGGGATTTGGCGCGCTGGGCTTGCTTATCGGCTTTGTGACGACCTATCCGATGAATTGGATTCTCGTGAAAATAAAATGGAAACACGGCATGTCGTGAACGAAGGAGAAACTTATGAAAACAGGCAAAATCGCAATCGCACTCATTGGGATGTTCGTGCTTGGAGGACTTGGGTTTTGGGCGTTGGCAGCTTTGGTCGAATTCCGCATTGGTCGTCCGGTTGTCGTCCAAGTCGCGGCAGCGGCCGGCACCCCGTTGGACATTTTGCGCCAGGGGGCGCAGGAGTCCATAGACACGGCCAGCACAGCCTTGCAACGTGGCGATAAGAGCAAGGCTGCGGCGGCGTTGGATGCGGCAAAACGCGCGACCGAAGTTGGCCGCGATGCGAAAGGCGAGACTTTCAAGGGCGTTTTTGATTTGGTGAAACAGGCGCGGTATGCGCTTCAAGACGGAGACTCTGCCCGGGCGCAAGAACTCTTGAAGGATGCTTCGGACACTCTTTCAAAAAGCAATCCGTCCAGCGGCACGACAGTGACCTTAACGAGACAGAATTCTGGCGATGCTTATCGCGGCGCGACAGTATTGAACGCCCAAGGTGTTCGCATCGGCGAGGTCGATCAAATCGAAGAAAGCCGGGCGATGCTTGTTGTCGGCGGAAAGCGCGATTTGCTTGGATTCATAGATTTATCAGGTGGTCGGCACATCGAAGTTTCGCTCAATGACTTGATTCTCGGAAAGCCGAAAAATCTCGGTAGCACAATGGTGGTTCTGCCCACGCTTTCCGTTTTGCCAGAGCGAGTCGCAAAGGAAGCCGTCGCGCAACGGCGATGAGCTACATCAGCATGTCAGCGATGAGTATCGCGAGAAAACCGAGAAAAAATGTGGCGGTCGTCAACGCGGTTTCGCGCTCCGCTTCGGTTTCATGCGCTTCCAAAAGCAACTCTTCGGCGACGAGGTAAAGCAGTGCCGCGCATGTAAACGCGAGCACGGCTTCCATCCAACCGCCTGTCAGTCGCGCCGCAATCAATGCGCCCACGGCTGCTCCGATGGGAGAGAAAATTCCGATCAGCCCGGCCCACATTGCCGAACGGAGGCGTGAATTGCCCGCTCGCAATATCGTCGAAGCCGTCGCCAACCCGAGCGAAACCGCACAGCCGGTCAACGCGAATACGAGAAGCAACCCTTGTCGCTGACCCATCGCAAAGCCGACACCAATCAGCATTCCATCCACAAACACGTCCACGCCGACCGCCGCAAGCAGGGAGAAACGCAGATTGCCCCGAGAGCCGCCGCTGTTTTCCGCCCGGCGGCTCATCGCCCGAATCCCCAGCATGGCCGCAACACCGACCGCAAAGCCGATGGAGGCGGCCACAGGGTTTTGGCGGTGCATTACGCCGGGCAAAACTTCCGTTCCAACCGCACCGAAAACTATTCCCGCCGCGAGATGCTGAATGTAGCCGCGTATTCGCCGCCCTGGTTTCCACCATGCAGCCATAGCGCCCGCTACCGCCATTCCGATAAACGGAGCAGATGCGAACAGGGCTGCCTTGAAAACTGGTCCTGTCATTTTATTACCGCACCCGCGGGAGGATGGTCATACATTGAATTCAATCTGCCGCAATATCGCTTCTGCGCAATAAGCGAAAACTATGATTGAACATTTTTTGCTTTTCATGCATCTATACCTGGCGTGCGGCATTTCCGTAACATCTTTTTTGCACTGGCAGCGTTCCTCTGGCTGCCAGCTTCCGCGCATTGTGAGCTTGCATCCATTGACGGATTTACATTTCTCGCCTGTTCCTCTGACGTTAATTATTCGGGCAAGCCATGTTCAGATTCCAACCAGTGTGGTTGCTTTGCGGTTGAAAAATCTCAATACAATTCCAATTCTGGACAATTTCGGGTAGTGCTTCCGTCGCCTGATCTTCTGCCGAGTTCATTTATTCCGGTTGTGGTTATAGAAAAATCTCTGCCCGCTGAAGTCAGCATTGGTGTTCTCACGGCTACACCACCACAATTTCTCCAGACTTGGCAGTTTGCTTCCCGCACGGCACTTCCTGCCCGCGCGCCTTCGTTCGTTTCCTAATCAAGTCCTCGTCCGAGGGCTTTCTCTCAATCGTTTGGCGTGATCTCGCGCCATGGTGTCCTTGTTGGTCGGTTTATCCATTTATTTTTTACTATGAAGCGAATTGTTTTATGCAGAGTTTTGGTAGTTGCCGCCGGGTTGGCCTTGTTTCCTGCGCTGCGCGCACAGGAAAGTGGGCTGGAAGCAAACCAGTTGGTGAGCCTTGGTGCGCTGGTCAATGAAGCGTTGCAGCAAAATCCTGAAATGCGCGCGGCGGAAGCAAGCCTGGCCGGAGTGCAAGGCGAAGCGATTGCCGCAAACGCCTATCAAAATCCCGAACTTAATTTTACTCCCAGCGTGAAGCACGTTTCACCGGAGGGTGAGCCGGGTGACACGTTCTTTCGCGGCACCATTGGGATCGGGCAGTTGTTTGAGTATCCCGGCAAACGCGCGGTTCGAAAAGCGATTGCGGAACGCAGCGTCGCCGGCAGCCAGCTCGCGCTGGAAAGTCTGCGCTATCAAATCCAGTTACAGGTGCGGAAAGCCTATTACGAACTGCTCGCCTTGCAGCAGATTGAAAGCCTCCGCGCGGAACAAGTCGAGTCGGCGCGGGTGTTTGCCGGGGCTGCGCGCAAACGAACGGAAAGCGGCTATGCCTCCGACTTTGAAGTTCTGAAGGCGGAAGCTGACTTTATCGCGGCACAGAAACTATTGCGCGAATCACAAGGTCGCATCGCATCTGCCAAGGTCACGTTGAATGCGCTGGCCGGTCGTCCGCCGGTGGCGCCGATCCGGGTGGCCGGAGCGCTGGACGCAAACTTCCCTCTGCCCTGCACAAATCTTTTGGCGTTCGCCCTGTCCAACAATCCGGCGCTGCGAATCCAAATGGTGGAAAACGAAAAAGCCGGGCTTGGCATCAAATCCGCCAAGTTAAGCGGACGGCCTGACTTCACCGTTGGACCCGCGTTGGAACTCGATAAGGAGGAGCAGATTTACGGCGTCAGCATTTCCCTGCCGCTGCCGTTATGGAATAGCCGCAAAGGTGAAATCCAGACCGCGAACGCGACACAACAAAAAGCCTTGGCGGAAACGGAACGGCTGCAGCGGGAAATTATCCGCGCCGTCACCACGGCCGAACAAAACCTCAACACCGCCGAATCACAACTCGCGCTTTATACGCCGGAATTCCGCAACCGCCTACGCGCCTTGGTTGAACAGGCGGAGAAAAGCTACGCGCAAAGCGCCACCACCCTACTGATCTATCTCGACGCCCGGCGGACTTACTTTGATTCGTTGGCGGACTACAACGAAAGCCTTGCCCAAGCCGCCGGGGCGCGGGCCGACCTCGAATCCGCCGTCGGTGTGCCCCTTGACCTTAACCTTTCCCAACCTTGAAAACATTTATGATGAAACGAAACCTTTCCCTGATCGCCCTCGCCTCGCTTGGCGTGCTGGCCGGTTGCAGCAAACCGGAAGCAGAGCCCGCAGCCAGGCCCGAGGAGGCGCATGAACAAAACATCGTCACGTTGACCAAGGCGAACTTGGAACACATGACGCTGAACGTCGAACCGGTCACCATGGGTAATCTCGGCATGACACTCAAGGCGGCGGGCCGCGTGAGCGCGAATTTGAACATGACCGCTAAAGTTACGCCCACGCTGGAAGGACGGCTGGTGAAGCTCAACTTCGATTTGAACGACCGCGTGAGCAAGGGCGACGTGCTGGCACTGGTCGAGTCCCCGGAATTGTTTGGCAAGCAACTCGAACTCAAAGCGCCGATCGATGGCGTCATCACCGAGCGCAACGCGACCATGGGTGAACTCGTGGATAAGAGCAAGGAAGTCTTCACCATCAGTGACCCGACGCAGCTTTGGGTCATCGCGGAAATCAAGGAGCGCGACATCGCCGCCATCAAAGTCGGGCAGGATGCCATCTTCACTGTGCTGGCTTATCCGCAGGAAAAATTCCAAGGCAAAGTCATTCTCATCGGCAACCAAGTTGAGGCTGGATCGCGCACGCTGGAAGTCCGCATCGCCATGGACAATGCGGACGGACGATTGAAGCCGGGAATGTTCGCTGACGTGGAGATCACCACGACCATGCTCGAAAATGTTTTACTCATTCCCGATGGCGCATTGCAAACTGATGGCGACAATCAAATCGTCTTTGTCGCGCTCGATGATAATAAGTTTGAGAAGCGCGTCGTGAAACTTGGCGAAGAACAGCAAGGTCGCGTGCAAGTTTTAACAGGTTTGAAGGCGGGCGATAAAATCGCGACGGAAGGCAGCTTCATTTTGAAATCCGAAATGCTCAAGGGCGAACTTGGTGAGGAATAATTATGATCAACACAATCCTCAAATTCTCCGTGCGCCAGCGACTGCTCGTTATTCTGGCGACGGTAATCCTCGCCGGGTTCGGCGTGCTCGCCGTCAAACAAATCCCGATTGATGCCTTTCCCGACGTAACCAATGTGCAAGTGCAGGTGCTCGCCACGGCAGGCGGGATGTCTCCGCCGGAAGTGGAAAAGCTCGTCACGCGGCCAATCGAGATTGAACTCGCCGGCCTGCCACGATTGGAAGAAGTCCGTTCCGTTTCCAAGATTGGGCTGAGTGCCATCACGGTTGTTTTCGAGGATGGCGTTGACGATTATTTTGCCCGAAATCTTGTGTTCGAGCGACTCCAAGGCGCGCGCGACAAGTTGCCCGCCGGCGTGGAAGCGCAACTTGGCCCGATCACCACCGGGCTGGGTGAGGTTTTTCAATACACGCTCGTCAGCAGGGACGGAACGCACGACGCGACGGAACTCCGCACCATCCAGCAATACATAGTCCGACCGATTCTGCGCACTGTGCCGGGTGTCACTGACGTGAATTCGTTCGGCGGATTGGTGAAACAATATCAAGTCATCGTCCAGCCTGACCGCTTGACCTCTTTCGGCATCACGCTCCAGCAGGTCTTCGAGGCGTTGGAGAAAAACAACGCCAACGCAAGCGGCAATTTCATCGAGCACAAGTCCGAGCAATACGTTGTGCGCGGTTTGGGTTTGGTGAAGGACACGAAAGACATCGGCAACATCATCGTCGCCACCCACGAACACTCGCCAGTCTATGTGCGCGACGTGGCCGACGTGCAGATCGGCGCGGAACTGCGGCAGGGAGCGGTGACGGCGAACGGCGAAGGCGAAGTCGTCGCCGGCATTGTGCTGATGCTTAAAGGTGCCAGCGGCCGTGATGTCGTGAACGCCGTGAAGGCAAAGCTGCCCGCGATTCAAAAGGCATTACCCCCCGGCGTGGAGCTTGTGCCGTTCTACGACCGCACGGACTTGGTGCAGAAAGCGATCCACACGGTTACGAAAGCGCTGGGAGAAGGCGCGATATTTGTATTCATCATTCTCATCATCTTGCTCGCCGATGTGCGGAGCGCCATCATCGTTACGCTGGTGCTTCCACTGGCCGCGCTGTTTGCCTTCATCATGATGAAATGGTTTGGCTTAAGCGCGAACCTCATGTCGCTCGGCGGACTGGCTATTGGCCTTGGCATGATGGTGGACGGTGCGGTGGTCATGGTGGAAAATGTCCATCGCCATCTGACTGAGAAACCAGACGAGGCGGAGAAGCACGCACACGCCGGCAAAACTGAAATCGTGCTTTATGCCGCCAAAGAAGTTGGCCGGCCAATCGTGTTCGGCATTTTCATCATCATCGTCGTGTTCCTGCCGCTATTCACGTTGCAAGGGTTCGAGGGCAAGATGTTCAGCCCACTCGCGTTCACGATTTCGTTTGGTTTGCTTGGTTCGCTTATTCTCTCCCTTACGTTTGTGCCGATGCTCTGCACCTACTTTTTGAAGCAAGTGCCGCACGAGCATGATCCGTTTCACATCCGGTGGCTGAAGAACACCTACCTCGCGTTCCTCAAGCCGTGCGTGCGCCGTCCATGGCTCGTGATCCTTCCGGCAGTCCTCGCCTTGGCCGGTGCGTTCGCGCTCGTGCCGCGCATCGGCACGGAGTTTCTGCCCTCGCTTGACGAAGGCTCGATTGCGGTGCAGACGTTTCGCATCCCCAGCATTTCGCTGCCGCAATCGCTGGCCTTGCAGATGAAGGCCGAGAAAATCCTGAAGCAATTTCCCGAAGTCATTGACGTGGTTTCCAAGACGGGCCGGGCGGACATCGCATCCGACCCGATGGGCGTGGAAATCAGCGACGTGATCGTCACGCTCAAGCCACACGAAGAATGGACGACTGCAAAAACCAAGGACGAACTCGTGGAAAAAATGCGTGAGGCGATGGCGGAATTGCCCGGCGTTGTCTCCAGTTTTTCGCAGCCCATCGCGTTGCGTGTGGACGAACTGGTGAGCGGCGTCAAATCCGCCATCGGCATCAAAATCTTCGGCGACGATCTGGATGTGTTGAAAAACAAGGCCGAGGCGGTCGCACGCGTGCTGGGAAAAGTGCGCGGCGCTGCCGACGTGAACGTGGAGAAAGTCAGCGGCCTTGCCTATCTACAAATCGAGATTGACCGCGACAAACTTGCACGTTATGGCATCAACGTCGCCGACGTTCAGGAAGTCGTGGAGACGGCCATTGGGGGCAAGGAAGCCAGCAAGGTTTATGAGGGGCAAAAAGTGTTTGGCCTTGCCGTGCGTTTCCCCGAATCCGCGAGGAACGATGTCGAGCCGATCCGCAACATCCTGATCGCATCACCGCAAGGCGCGCTCATCCCGCTCGGCCAGCTTGCCAACGTCTATGTGAGCGAAGGCCCGGCGCAAATCAGCCGCGAGATGGCGCAACGCCGCATCGTGATCGAATGCAACGTGACCGACCGCGACATCGGCAGTTTCGTGAAAGAGGCACAGCGGAAGATTGACGCCGCCGTGAAGCTGCCGCCCGGCTATTTGATGACCTGGGGCGGACAATTCGAGAACCAGCAGCGCGCGATGAAGCGGTTCAGCATCGTCGTGCCCATCACCATCGCCGCGATTTTCCTGCTCCTGTTCAGTTCGTTCAATTCAGTGAAGCAGGCGTTGCTCATCATCATGAACATTCCGTTTGCGCTCATCGGCGGGATTCTCGCGCTCGTCATCGGCGACTTCAATTTGAGCGTGAGCGCCAGCGTAGGCTTCATTGCGCTCTTTGGCGTGGCCGTGCTCAACGGCATCGTGATGGTGAGCTACTTTAACGAACTGCGCCGCGAAGGGATGAATGTTGAGATGGCTGTTGTAAAGGGAGCGATTCTTCGATTGCGTCCTGTGCTCATCACCGCGAGCGTCGCCGCTCTTGGCCTTGTGCCGATGCTCTTTGCCACCGGGCCGGGCAGCGAAATTCAGAAGCCGCTCGCCGCCGTCGTCATCGGTGGACTTATCAGTTCCACACTGCTTACATTGTTCATGCTGCCAACGCTCTATAAAGTTTTTGAACGCGAGAAGGCAAATGACACGATGATTCATTTACCCGAACCACCATCCACGCAGGAGCTGTGACATGGTTGTCGTCAAAGTCTGTGCAAACAATTAGCTTAAATTCAAATGGCCTCACATGAACAGGAGCATACCGACGAGCAACACGAACCGCACTCTTGTTGCTGCGGCGACTCTTGCAGCACAAGCGCGCCGCCAGAAACCGTTGCGTTGAATCCCCGCGCCGCTGGCGATGAGTTAACGACGCTCCGTGTGGCTGGCATGGATTGTCCGGATGAAATTGCCGCGATTGAACGCGTGCTTAAACCGCTTGGTGGTGTCAGCGAAATCAAAGCCAATCTGGTGGCGGGCACGGTGACGGTTGCTCACGAAAGCAACGTCACGCCCGAACAACTCATCAAAGCCATCGGCACGGCGGGGTTGAAGGCTTCGGCGGCTGCGCCCGGAAACGAAGTTGAACCTGACCATGATACAGGCCGCCTCCGCCTCGTTTCCGTGATTCTCTCCGGCGGCTTCACCGGCATTTCACTTTTGCTCGAATGGCAGGATATTTTTGCGCCTTATGGCAAAGTGGCCACCGCCGTTCTTGCCATTCTCGCGAGCGGCTGGCTCATTCTGCCGAAGGCGATCCGCGCCCTGCGCCAACGCTCACTCGACATGAATGTGCTGATGAGCGTTGCGGTAATCGGTGCGGCGGCCATCGGTCAATGGACGGAAGCTGCGGCAGTTGTGTTTTTATTCGCCTTGTCGGAACTGCTCGAAGGATTCAGCGTCGGTCGTGCTCGCAGGGCGATCCAGTCATTGCTTGAACTGACGCCGGAAACGGCATTGGTAAAGCGTGGCGATCAAATTCAAGAAGTGCGCGTCGAAGAAGTCAATTTGGACGAAACCCTTGTCGTCAAATCGGCCGCGCGGGTGCCGTTGGATGGCGTGGTTCTTTCCGGTGAATCGGCGATCAACCAAGCGCCAATCACCGGCGAGTCCATGCCGGTGGAAAAAAAGTCCGGCGACGTCGTGTTCGCGGGAACCATCAACGGTGAAGGTTCGCTTGAAGTTAAAGTAACAAGGGCTTTCACCGACACCACGCTGGCCCGGATCATCCGGCTGGTCGGCGAGGCGCAGGGACAGAAAGCGCCGTCGCAACGGTTTGTTGACCAGTTCGCCAAAATTTATACGCCGGCGGTTTTCGTCATGGCGATTCTGGTTTTGTTGTCCGGCCCGCTGTTATTTCATGGCGCATGGCTGGAGTGGATTTATCGCGCATTGGTTCTGCTCGTCATTGCCTGCCCGTGTGCGCTGGTGATTTCCACGCCGGTTTCAATCGTTTCCGGCCTGACGGCAATGGCGCGGCGCGGCGTGCTGATCAAAGGCGGAGTGTTCCTTGAACAAATCGGAAAACTGAAAGCGCTTGCGGTGGACAAGACCGGCACGATCACCGAAGGGAAACCCCGAATCCAGCGAGTCATTCCGTGGAATCACAAATCCGAGGAGGAAATTCTGCGCGTTGCCGCCGCCATTGACACGCACTCCCAGCATCCACTGGCGCAAGCCGTCGTGAAGTATGCGGAGGAAAAAAAAATTCAATTCCCGCGCGGGGAGAATTACCAGTCGAAAACCGGACGCGGAGCAGAGGCGCGCATTGACGGACATTTGTATTTTGTCGGCAATCACCGCTACGTCCACGAACTTGGCCTTTGCACGACGGAATTGGAAAGGCAACTTTCGGAAATCGAAGCCCAGGCGCAATCGGTCGTGGTCGTTGGACACCAGCCGCACGACGGGGAGACCGGGGATGTTTTTGGAATTCTTGCGATTGGCGACACCGTGCGCGCCAATGCCAGGGCGGCGATTGCGTTGCTTCACCAAGCCGGAGTGAAAAAAATCGTCATGTTGAGCGGCGATAACCAGCGAACGGCGGACGCCATCGCAAAGCAGGTTGGCATTGATGAATCAAACGGAAATCTGCTGCCGGACGACAAAATCGCGCGCGTCCGGGAATTGACCGCGAAATACAAGCACGTTGGCATGATTGGCGACGGCGTGAATGACGCCCCCGCGATGGCCGCAGCCAGCATCGGCATCGCGATGGGCAAGGCTGGAACGGACACCGCGATTGAAACGGCGGACATCGCCTTGATGCAGGATGATTTGAGCAAGGTTGCGGAAGCCGTTCAACTTGGTCGCCGCACCGTGCGGATGATTCAAACCAACATTGGCTTTGCGCTGGGCGTGAAAGCGATTTTTCTCGCGCTCGCCGTGACGGGACATGCCACGCTTTGGATGGCGATTCTCGCTGATACGGGCGCGACACTCGTCGTCATCGCCAATGCACTGCGATTGCTCCGAGTGTGAATTCCGAAAAGACAATCTTGCCATAATCGAAGCACGGTTTCGCCATTCAAGTGGGCAGAAGTTCTATTGAATCGTCGGCAGACTGCGGTTTTCCGCACCGAGCTTCGCCGCTGGTTTCTCCGAAACCTGCTGAAAACCGCAGACTGCCTCCTCCGTTAGAAATGGCCTGAATCCGTCCGGTTTGGGATCGCTTCACTTCTCTGCGCTTCGCAACCGCGTCCGACCCTTGCCCGGCCGCTGGTTGCTTACGATTCGTTCCGTTCCGCGACGCCGAATCCGGCGGACACAGGCAGCAAGAGGAAACAATGACAAAATCCATGCCCAAAATGGCGCGGCAATCACCTTCATGGCTTGCGCGAGAAAAAATCTTAACTTTTTTTCACCTTGAAAACACTGAATAGAAATGGAGTCAAATTTGAAAATCAGACTGGTTGCCCCGCATAAAATCAGCGTCCTTTTGTGTCAAGCATCGGCAGTTATGATGGTTTTGCTCAATGTTTACAAGGAGACAGTTGCCACATTTACGGTCCAGCAAAAGTGCGACTGATAAAATAGTGGTGTCGTTGAATGAATCAGCGACGCAACCAAGAAAGCAAATTATGGAAACAACTGAAATGATGGACACGCTCAAAACTATCAATACCACTCCGCACCTGTGCCGGAGCAAGGTAAAACAAACCGCGCTGGAAATAGCCGCTGCGATCCGGCCAGCCAACAAATTCAGCCGGGTTGGCATGAGCTTCGTTGAACGCATCGAAGCGAAGGTCCGCGTCGCCATCCGCGAGGAAGTCAGGATTCATCCCAGTAGAGGGAAGACGCTTTTATGAGGCGTCTCTGATTATCACCGATATTTTGAGTAGCCAGATTCAAAATCAAACAGAGTTTTAATTGAAACGCCGAGTGTCTTGGCGATTCGCTCACACCCCTCAACCGATGGTGCGTTGATGCCACGTTCGACAAGACTGATAAATTCGACTGAGTAACCGCTCTTTTCAGCAAGTTTTGCTTGTGTTAATTGAGCGCCTTGCCGCAATGTCGCAATACGTCTGCCCAATTGTTTCTTTAGCACGCAGTTAAGCTATGGGCTTGCGGCGAATCTTTGAACGGAGTTAAACTACGTTTGTTGAATTTGGATTTATGTTGTGCGAAGTTAGATTTTCATTGCCGAAGACGCACCGCAGGCAATGATGATGATACACGTCTTGTTGCCGCCGGCTGCGACTGGCATATTTTTAACTGCCCGATCACAATGATCTTAACAGCGGCGAAACAAAAACTGCTTTTTCCATAGAAAGAGAACGAAACCGGTGCCGATGAATTGCACTGAATCGGATTGGGCAATTTGAAATGGCAGTCAACGGACAACACAGTTAATTTTCAGACATGCCGAAATGTCGTATTAAACGGTTTTATTTCCGTAACGGACAAATCCGCTTGGAAAATCGGGAAGTGGAAGGACTGTTTCACGGCTTTTGCCGCACTTGGCATTACACCGGCAATCTGGCCGAGGAATTGCGCTACCGCCACGGTCGTTTGCATGGCATCAGCCGCCAATGGAGTGAAAAGGGGCGGTCGCTCGGTTCCTTCACCATGAACCACGGCACCGGCACGCAGCGTTACTGGCATCAAAACGGAAAATTGCGGCTGGAGATCAATTCGTTCAACGGCAAGTTTTTCGGACGGATGCGGCTTTGGCTGCGGGACGGCACGCTGGTTCAAGAAACCTATTACATCAGCAACGTGGATGTTTCCCGCGCCGACTATTTGAAAGCCGCCCGGAAGCATCCTGACTGGCCGCAACACGATGGACAACCGGCTGGCCGCGTTGCCCGTGAAGGGCAGGCTTTGAAACGCAAAGAGCATGAATTATTTATCGAATCCCTTTTGGAAAAAAACCACGCCGAAGCCCGGCAATGGTTGAGCGCGACCAAAAATCCCGACCTTCGCTCGCTTGCAAGATTTCGCACAGCAAAGGCGGCGCTTCAATTTGTGGAAAAGCTATATGCTGCCGGTGCGGAAACCGTCATTGCTGCCGTCATTTATGCGGGCAGACGTGGGAAACAATTTGCCGACCGGCTATTGATCAAACTGCCGAAGTCGTCGGCAAAACGGAAAGCATTGCGAAAAATCTGTCAGGGTTTATGCACCAAACGAGGCGGGGCATTTTTGCCGGATGAAAAGGACATCGGCGAAAGCCACCTGTTTATCAATCTGGAGTAAGCCGCCGGGACCAACGGGCGGGAACTGACACGGCGGCCGCGCTAATGTCGCTGCGGCCCGCCTTCGTCATTTCCCGCCCGCTCGTCCCTTGGGCGGAAGATTGGAAACGCAGCCGCGTCCGCTTCCGTCGGCGGTTGGCAGCGGCGTTGCGTTCCGGCTCCGTTCCTAAAATCGTCGCTGCGCCTGCACTTCACTTCCTCCGCCCGCCAACCGCCGACCGAAGCGGGCTTCAAATTCAATTCCTCATCGTTGTGCAATTGCTCAAGCAGCCATGTGCGATGGCGGCTTATGCAGCCAGATAAACGTCGCATCCGCAGCGCGATGAAACCGGCGGGCAATTATATGGCGACGGCGAGAATGTCAACGATACTACGGGTCGGCTCAAACAAGACTCGCCGCTTTCCGTTCCTCGATTGACATTCCCGCCGCCGCCAAGGCCCACCTTTAGGTTTCCATCGCGCACACCTGTCGCTGCGTGAGTTGAAAACGAAACGAATATATTCAGCCGACAACAAGACAGTCGCGCGATTCGTCCACTTGCAACCTGCCGCCGCGATCTTGCCCGGCCAGCAATTTCACCGCCAGCGCGTCGCCCACCAGTTTTTCCACCGCATCGCGCATCGGACGCGCTCCGAGTTTGGGGTGAAATCCCTTTCGCACGAGGAACGGCAAAACCGCTTTGTCCAATTCCAGCTTGTGACCGCGCGCGGCAAAAAACTCTATTTCCCGCGCCAAAAACTTTTCGGCTATCTCCAACTGGTGTTCGTAGCTCAGGCGGTTGAACACGAGTTTTTCCGTGATGCGGGCGAAAATTTCCGGGCGCAACGCCTGCTGTGCGCGGGAAAGGACATGGCGTTCCAATGTCGCGTCATTGGAATGTTGAAGACTCATCAGTTCCGCCGAGCCGATGTTTGATGTCAGCCAGACATAGAACCCGCTGAAATCCAATGTCTGTCCCGTCGCCACCGTGATGCGGGCGGCATCGAGCAGTTGCAACAAAATGTCCAGCACGCGAGGATGCGCCTTCTCCGCCTCGTCGAACAATAGCGATCCTTCCGCCGCGCGTTCGCGCACCGCACCCAAGTAGCCTTTTTCACCAAGCCGCGCCCCCAATAGCAAGCCGAGCGATTCCTGCGTTTGAAACTCCGACATATCGAAACGGAAAAGCTTTTCCGCGCCGAAAATTTGATTCGTCAGCACGACCACCGTTTCCGTTTTTCCCACGCCCGTGGGGCCGAGCAGGAGGAAGCTTCCGCGCGGGCGGGCGGGCTTGGTGAGGCTCAATTCGCCACGTTGCACCACCGAGACCACGCGCGGCAGGATTTGATTCTGTCCGCGAATTTCCGTGCGCAATAAGGCGTCCACTGTGCGGAGGCGTTCGAGTTTTTGAACATCAAAAGTCGTTGTATTCATGGGCTTCAATCCTGCCAAAAACATTTTTTTACTTTGTTTCAAAATGAAACAAACCACGTCGGGAAAAGTGAAAAGATGGGCGCGTCAATCGGCGGAAGTCTCCGCCGCGAAAACAAAAATAACTGAAACTATGAAAAAACTATTCGTTCAAAAGAAGGTCCGTGCGCGTCTGCGCTCCGTATTCACCGTCGCGGCCTTGCTCGCGCTCAACGTCCTGCCCGCCTTCGCTCAAGGCACCGGGTTCAACTCCACCGATCTCAAGACCGGCATCAGCAACAGTCTCGCCGTAATCATGATGTTCGGTTTTGTGCTCGGCATCTCCGCCGTCATTTACGGCGGCTTCGCCATCCGGCGCGGCGACGTGGATCAAGGCAAGATGTCCATCATCGGCGGCGCAATCATCGCGGCGGCACCGGCGGCGGTGTTCGCCTTCTACAAAATCTTCGGCCTCGACTCCAACAGCGCCGTCGGCGTCGGCAGCTTCTAAGCAGACGGTGCCTGAACCCAATTGCCTTCGGCCAAACCAAAGAATGACAATGAAAACTGAACTCCGTCTGACCGACACCAATGCGGCCTCCGACTCCCAGGGACGCACCTGGGGTTTGGAAGGCGGTTTGTTTTGGTGGCTCATTGGCGGCATCGGTGCGGGCATCACCCTGTTCTTCGTGTTGCTCGTCGTCGTGGGTTCGTCGCTGGGTGTGTCCTTCTTTGTGGCGCTCGTGCCGGTGCTGGTTTGCCTCGCTTACATCTTCGGATTGCGGCAGGGCAAGCCGCCCGGTTACGACCGCGACATTTTGGAATACGCCGTGAAAGGGCGCGGCTTTAGTCCCGAAGCTCATCGTTCCTGCGCTCATCCGCTGCTATGAATTCCGACGATCTCAAAGCCATTGAAAATCAGCGGCAGGCGTTGCTGGGCCAACTCAACGCCGCCGAAGCCGCATTGCGAACCGGCCTGCATACGCACGGCTTTGGTTGCGCCGCACCGGCGCACATGGAAAGGGCGCTGGCGCACATTCGGGAAGCCTACGTCGCCATCAACGAAATCAACCGCGCCCGCACCGTCGAGCAATTGGTGAACGATTTAATCCGTGTCCAGCAGGTAATGGACGCGGCCAAGCAGGGCAAATCCCAACGCATTTGATTTATGTTTGAACGCGCACCCAATGGATTCTTTGTGAACGATTTGATTCTGTTCAATTCGCTACGGCGCGGCGGTTACGTCGCCAAAGGCTTTGTCTTTGAAGCGCCCGACCTCACCAACAGTCCGATTGCCGACTTGAACGAATTTCAAGACCAATTGAGCCATCTGCTGGCATCGCTCCACGAAGACCAACGGTTGCAAATCCAATACTTTTCCGATTCGGATTACAAAGCCGAGCTGCTTCGGTTTCAGCAGGAGACGGAGCGGTTTGAAAATATCTGGACGAAACGGTCGCGCAATGAACGCTTCGTGCGTTACTGGCAGGCAATGGTGGAACGCAAGCTGCGCCGGCAGCGCGTCATCATCTACATTTCGCGGTCTTTGGAAAACACCCCCAAGCTGACGAGCGGCGACGCGGCGTTGCGCGAATATTACCGGACGATTCTCGACCAGTTGCGAGGCGAGTTTGAACACGTTCACGGCCAAATCACCGATATTTTTGCCAGCACCGGCACGCGCATCCTGCCGATGACGGACGTTGACCATTTCAAGCATTACAAACAGTTCTTGAATCCGTCACTGGCCGACCGTTTTGACTTTGATCCCGCCCAGGATTTTTCGCCCGAACTTTCGATTCAGGAAAATTGCTGGCACAGCGAAGGCAATGGCCAGAGCGATTTCGGATTTTATCTCGATGGCCATTATCATTCCGTCATCACGCTGACGCGCTGGCCGCGCACGACGTATCCCGGCATCGTCCAACGGCTCACCAATCTGCGTCTGCTCGACTTCACCATCACCGTCAACATTGACCCGCTGCCTATCACCCAGGAAATCAGCAAGGAGGAGAAAGCACACGACCGCATCGCGGGCGACTATGCCAGCGAAAAGAAAGTCTCGCTGCTGACCGTGATGCAGAAAAAGCAGAAGAAGATTCACGCGCTCATGCAAGGGCAGACCATCCCGTTCAATGCGCTCTTTGTGATCCGGGCTTGGGATAAATCAAAAGACGGACTGAACGCCAAAACGGGTGCCATCAAGAACGCCATTAACGCGATGAACTCCGCGCAGTATTTTGAAAGTAATCTGCCCAGCACGTCGAAAAATTTGTTTTTCCAAACCTGGCCGGGCTGGACTTGGGGACGGTATGAGCATCGCAAGCTGTATTCCGAACACCGCTACTTGGCCGATATGCTCCCCGTCACCAGCACTTTCACCGGCCATTTGAAAACCGCCGAGGCCATCTACGACGGCCCGAATAATAATCTCGTCGGCGTCGAGACATTCTCCGGGTCAAAAGATAACCAGTCGCCGCAACACGCCGTGCTTTTGGGGATGTCAGGCGCTGGTAAATCTGTGACCGTCTGTGATCTGCTGTCGCAGACCGAGGGTTATTTCGCCTACACCGTCATCATCGAGGAAGGATTAAGTTACGGCATCTACACGCAGACCGTCGAAGACGGCGCACGTCCCATCATCATTCATCCCGACGGTGATTTAACCATCAATTATCTCGACACGAAGGGACTGCCGCTGACGCCCGACCATCTCTCCGCCGCGACTGCGCTGGTTGCGCGGATG
>Ga0164241_10000628_pt1 | contig 58123 bp, 44 predicted proteins | sample OricomyardsoilBY_FD_108780 | JGI IMG/M metagenome (GOLD analysis project Ga0164241, IMG submission 108780) | Backyard soil microbial communities from Emeryville, California, USA - Original compost - Back yard soil (BY) | ecosystem: Environmental > Terrestrial > Soil > Unclassified | place: USA...
AGCCAGGGGCGCCCGTGCCCCGTCTGCGGAGCGGACGACGTGTGCAGCGTGCATACTGTCGACGACTTCGCGTGCTGCGCGCGCGAGCCCTCCGAGTGGAAGCTGACGAACGGCTCGTGGCTGCATCGGTTGCGCTCGAGCGGCAGCGTACCGGCGATGGCCGGGGTCGTCACTCACCAGAACCCTGCTGCCAACGGTAACGGCATCCGGTTCTAACCATGCAGCCCAGTAGCGAGCTCCACAGTGACTCGCAGCGTGCGGTTTGCCCGGGGCTCTCCGATGCGACGCCGTGGGACGCGGCTACCGCGCTGCGCGGCGAGCTGTATGCGTCGGAGCATCTAGCCAACCACGCTGCCGAGATCGCGCGCGTGCATGGCGAGCCGTCGCTACGCAGCACGCCCGGCCCGCTGCGCAAGCGGTTCGCGGCCGCGCGCGCCCAGATCCGCGCCGCCTACGAGATCTTGTCGCGCGACGCCAAAAACAAGCGCGATCCGAGCCCGGCCGAAGAGTGGCTGCTCGATAACTCGCACGTCGTCGACGAGCAGATCCGTGAGATTCAAGAGGATTTGCCGTGGGGCTACCTCGTCGAGCTCCCACGCGTCGCTCGGGGTCCGATGCGTGGATACCCGCGCGTCTACGGGCTGTGCCTCGACTACTTGCGCCATACTGACGCTCGCGTCGATTTGGGGAGTCTTGCAAGCTACGTGGTCGCGTATCAACGCGTCTCCACCCTGACGATCGGCGAGCTATGGGCGGTGCCGATCATGCTCCGGCTCGGGCTCACGCTGATGGTCGGCGCGTTGGCCGTCTCCGAAGCGAGGGCTCAAGATCGAGAGCTGGCCGACGAGTGGGCGGATCGGTTGATCGTCGACGCCCAGAACAACGACCGGCTCGATCGAACCCTCAGCCAGCTGAGCAAGGTCACGGACGTGAGCGCCGGTTTCTTGGTGCAGTTGCTGAAGCGCGTGCGGGAGCACGACGTTCCGCTGCGCGCCGTGCACGAGCTCATTCAAGGCCGCTGCGCCGCGATGGGCACGACGCCGGAAGAGCTGACGCGCCGGGAGCACCTGCGGCAAGCCGCCGATCAGGTCTCGGTCGGTAACGCCATCACCAGCATGCGCGCCATCGCAGCGCTGGATTGGACGCAATTTTTCGAGCTGACGAGCGGCGTCGAAGAGGTGCTGCGTCAAGATCCATGCGGCGCGTACATCGAGATGGATCAGCCGTCGCGCGATCGCTGCCGGCACGCGGTGGAGCGCTTGGCGCGGCGCAGCAAGCTCGACGAGCGGGGTGTCGCCGAGCGCGCGCTGGCGCTGGCTAGCGAGCACGCCGACGCTCCGAATGGCATTCCCGCCGAGCGTCACGTCGGACATTTCTTGCTCGACACCGGCCGGCGCCAGCTCGAAGCGAGTATCGGCTATCGCCCCAAGCTCACCGAGCGCCTGATCCGCCCGATCTTGGCCCACCCTTCGTTTTTCTTCCTGGGCACGCTGCTGCTGATGGTCCTCGGCTGCGCGTTTGGCGCGGCCGGCCTGCTGCGCCAGCACTTCGCGAACGCGTGGGTGGTGGCGGGCATCACGTTGCTCGTCGCGATCGCCGCCAGCGACGTCGCCCTGTCACTGCTGAACACGCTGGTCGTGGCGGTGCTACCGCCGCGGCTCCTACCCAAGCTGGACTTCGAAACGGGTGTGCCTCGAGAGCACCGCACGTTGGTGGTGGTACCGTCGCTGCTCGAGAGCCGAGCTGGCATCGCGCAGCTGCTGGAAGACCTCGAGGTGCGCGCGCTCGCGAACACCGGCCCCAACCTGTACTTTGCGCTGCTGACCGACTTCGTGGACGCAGAGTCCGAAGAAACCGAACGAGATCAAGAGCTTCTGAAGCTGGCGACCGACGGAATCGAAGATTTGAATCGCCGGCTCGGCGGCGCGTCGCCACGCTATTTTCTGCTCCATCGTCGGCGCCGCCTGAACGAGAGCGAAGGTCGCTTCATTGGCTGGGAGCGCAAGCGCGGCAAGCTGGAGGAGCTCAACCGGCTGCTGCGCGGTGACGAGAACACCAGCTTCTCCGTCGTGACCGCCAGCGCGGAGCTGCTCGGTAGCATCCGTTACGTCATCACGCTCGACGCCGACACCGAGCTGCCGCGCGAGGTGGCGCGGCGCCTGATCGGTGCGATGGCCCACCCCCAAAACCGGCCCGTGCTCGATCCCGAGCGGAAGCGCGTCGTGCGCGGCTACGGCATCATACAGCCGCGCGTCGGCACGCTGCCGCTCAGCTCGCGCCGCTCGCGCTTCGCCCGTATCTTCGCGGGCCCTCCCGGCATCGATCCGTACACGACGGCGGTCTCGGACGTTTACCAAGACTTGTTCGGCGAAGGCTCGTTCGTCGGCAAAGGCATCTACGACGTCGACGCGTTCCACGCCGCGCTCGACGGGCGCGTCCCCGACAACCGACTGCTCAGCCACGATCTGTTCGAGAGCAGCTTCGCTCGCTCCGCCCTCGCCACCGACATCGAGGTGCTCGACGAGCAACCGGCGAGCTACGAGGTCGTAGCGAGCCGCGAGCACCGCTGGCTGCGCGGGGATTGGCAGCTCTTGCCGTGGCTCTTGCCGCGCGTGCCGGTGCGTGGTGGCGGGCGACGGCGCAGCGACTTGCGGGTCCTCGACTTGTGGAAGCTGTCGGACAACCTGCGGCGGAGCCTGCTCGCGCCCGCGCTCGTCTGCTTGCTGGCAGTGGGTTGGTTCAGCTCCTCCGTCGTGTTGGCGAAGTGGGCGCTCGTGCTGGTGGCGGCGGTGTTCATCGGACCGATCCTGGCGCGGCACACGCTCTCGGTGGCACGCGCCGCGACCGCGCCCAAACCTGCGTTCTCGTCGCTCGGCGGCGCATTCGTGAAGAACCTGCAGGAGCGCGCGCTCGGCGTGATGATGCTGCTCGACCAGGCGTTGATGTCGATCGACGGCATCGTCCGCACCTTGTACCGGGTGCTCGTCTCCCACCGCAACATGCTGGAGTGGACGACCATGAGCCAGGCGGCTCGGCGGCACCGCCGCGGCGGCCCCCGCGCTTCGCGTCGCTTGACGACGAGCGCCTGGCTAGCGCTGCTCGGTCTGATCGCGGTCGGCGCCTTCGCGCGGCCGACGTTGCCGTTCGCGGTGCCGCTGCTGCTGCTGTGGCTGGTGGCGCCCGTGTTCGTCGGTTGGCTCGGTCGGCTCGAAGAAGAGCCCGCCCCCGACGCCGAAATTTCCGACGCCGATCGCCGGCGCTTGCGCGTGTTGGCCCGAAAAACATGGCGATTTTTCGATACTTTCGTGACCGCCCACGATAACTGGCTACCTCCCGACAACTATCAGGAAGACCCGCGCGGCGTCGTTGCCCACCGCACGTCGCCTACCAACATCGGCCTTTACCTGCTGTCGGTGATGTCGGCGCGAGACCTCGGATTCATCACCGCGCGCGAGGCGCTCGGTCGCGTCGAGCACACGCTCGGCACGCTGCTGAAGATGGAGCGTCGTAACGGGCACATCCTGAACTGGTACGATACGACCAACCTGCGCCCGCTCGAGCCGCAGTACGTTTCGACCGTCGATAGCGGCAACCTCGCCGGGTATTTGTGGACGCTGCGCGAAGCCTGCGCGGAGCTCGGGCGCATGCCCCTGTTCGACGCGCAGATGCTCGACGCGGCGCGCGACGCGCTGTGGCTGGCGGCTGCGGCCACGAGCGAAGCTCTGCCCGCCGAAGCTTCGGAGCTCGAACGCAGGCTGGCCGACGCGATGGCCTCGCTCGGGCAAAATTCGGTCGACGCGCTCCAGCGCTTCACGGAGCTCGAAGCCTCGCTGCGCGAGCTGTCTCGCGGCGAACCGGCGGCCAAGCTCGGCAACGAGGCGCGCTACTGGCTGGAGCAGGCGGCGGCCGTGATCGGGCACGCGCGGTCCCAAGCTCACGAGCTTGCCCCGTGCTTAGCGCTGCTCGGCACCGTCGAGCCGCCGCTGTCGACCAACGAGCCATTCCAAGAGCTGCGCGCGAAGCTGGTGCGCGCGCGCACGCCGGCGGAGCTGGTCGGCGCCGCCGCGGCGGCGCTGGAGCAAATCCCCGTCCTCGAAGCGACAGTGTCCGGCGGCGCCGCTTACCTCCAGGAGCTCGGTGTTCGGCTGCTAGCCACGCAGCGCGCGTGCGAAGCCTTCTCGACCCGCGGCAACAAGCTCGCCCAGCAGGCCGTCGAGCTCGCCGACGGGATGGACTTCGACTTCCTGTACGACGACCAGCGGGCCCTATTCTCCATCGGCTACAACGTGAGCAGCGCGCGCCTCGACGGGTCGCACTACGACTTGTTGGCCTCCGAAGCGCGCCTGGCCAGCCTCGTCGCGATTTCGAAGGGCGACGCGCCGCTCGAGCACTGGTGGAAGCTGGCGCGGCCGCGCACCGGGACCTCTGCAGGCCGGGTGCTGCTCTCGTGGAGCGGCTCGATGTTCGAGTACCTGATGCCGCTGCTCGTGACGGGCGTGGCACGCGAGACCTTGCTGTGGGAGACGTGCCACTCCGCGATCGGGCGGCAGGTCGCCTACGGCGAGGAGCAAGGCTTGCCGTGGGGCGTATCCGAGGCCGCCTACAACGTGATGGATCTCGGCATGAACTACCAGTACCGGGCCTTCGGTGTACCGGGCCTGGGCTTGAAGAGCGGCCTCGCCGAGGACATGGTGGTCGCGCCTTACGCCACCGTGATGTCGAGCATGCTGCGGCCGGATCTGGCCGTCGCCAATTTCGCCGCCCTCGATGGTGCCGGTCTCGACGGCAAATTTGGGTACTACGAGGCCATCGACTACACGCCCGGTCACGTGCCGCCGGAGCGACGCAGCGTCGTGGTCAAGGCGTCGTTCGCGCACCACCAGGGCATGAGCTTGGTCGCGCTGTGCAACGTCCTGTGCAATTGGCCGATGCCGCGGCGTTTCTTCGCCGACGCCCGCGTCAAGGCGAGCGCGCTGCTGCTCGAGGAGCGCGTGCCGCTGGCGTCGCCGGTGCTGCCGGCGCGGGCGGACCAGGCGGCGTCGCCGCTGCTCGGAGAGCCGGAGCTGCGGCTCACCGATCACGTCGGTCCGGGCGCCAGCGGCGTCGAGCGGGTGCACCTGCTCGGCCACGGCGAGCTGTCCAGCATCATCACCGCCAGCGGCGCCGGCGTCACCACCTGGAAGGGGATGGACGTCACGCGCTTCCGCGAAGACGCTGCCCTCGATTCGGGCGGCATCTTCGTCTACGTGCGCGACCTGACCGGGCAGCGAATGTGGTCGGCGGGACAGCAACCCACGCTGGCTACTCCCGACTACTACGACGCTTCGTTCTCGATCGATCGCGTCGAGCTCAAGCGCCGCGACGGAGCGATCGAGACGGTGATGGAGGTCGTCGTCTCGCCCGAGCACCCGGCGGAGGTGCGGCGCATCACGCTGACCAATCACGGGGAAACGCCGGTCGAGCTCGACGTCACCTCGTACAGCGAGCCCGTGCTCGCTCCACGCGGCGCCGACGTGGCTCACCGCGCCTTCAGCAGCATGTTCCTCGAGGCGGAGCTGTCGGCAGATCGCGGCGCGATCTTCGTGCGGCGCCGGCCGCGCTCGTCGCACGAGCCCGAGAGCTGGATCGTCCAAGCCCTCACCCCTGACGGGGAGGGCTTCGGTCCCGCTGAGGTCGACGCTTCACGCGCCGCGTTCCTGGGTCGGGGCGGCTCGCTGCAGAAGCCGCAAGCGCAACGCTTTGGTCAGGCGCTGAGCGGCACCGGCGGTTGCGTCCTCGACCCGGGGCTCGCGCTACGCCGCCCCGTCAAGCTTGCGCCCGGCCAGCGCGCTCGCGTCACGCTCGTCACCGCGCTCGCCACATCGCGCGAAGCCGCCCTCGAGCTGCTCGAGCTCGTGCTCTCGCCGCACGCCACCGCGCGCGCGTTCGAGCTGGCCTGGGCCGACGCGCGCGTGGAGCTCAAGCACCTCGGCATCACCGCGGCGAGGTCGCACCGCTTTCAGCGCTTGCTATCGTGCTTGATCGCGGCGCCGGCGGCGCTCCGCGACACCACGCCGTCGACCTTGCCGCTCACCCGCGGCAAAAACGCGCTCTGGTCCCAAGGCATCTCCGGCGATCTGCCGATCATGATCCTTTGCGTCGACAACACCGATTTCAGCGAGCTGACGAGCGAGCTGCTGCTCGCCCACGAGTTCTGGCGTCTGAACGGCGTCAGCTGCGACCTCGTGATCTTGAACGACGAGCCCGAGGGCTACATGCAGCCGCTGCAAGTTGCGCTCGAGGATCTGATCCGTTCCAGCCCCGCCGTCGGTCACGAGAACCAGCCCGGCGGCGTCTTCCTTCGTCGTTTGGGCCAATTTTCTGCCGAAGAGCGCGTGCTGCTCCGCCGTTCGGCGCGGATCGTGCTCCGCGCTTCGGCGGGCTCGCTGTCGCAGCAGCTGCGCAAGGCGGCCGAACCGGTCGCGCTGCCGGAGCGGCTGCCCGTCATTCGGCGAAGCCCCGCCGTCACGGCGGCGCCGACACCTCCCCGTGATCTACGGCACTTCAACGGCGTCGGTGGCTTCAGCCCTGACGGACGCGAATACGTGATGGTGGTCGGACCCGGCGCTCGTCCGCCCGCGCCGTGGTGCAACGTGCTTTCGAACGAGCATTTCGGCAGCGTCGTCTCGGAGAGCGGCCTCGGCTTCAGCTGGTGCGGCAACAGCCAGCGGTCGCGTGTCACGCCGTGGAGCAACGACGCCGTCGCGGATCCGTCCGGCGAGATCATCTACCTGCGCGATCGCGAGGACGGGCGCAGCTGGTCGGCGACGCCGGAGCCGGCCGGCCAGGGCGCGCACTATACGGTGCGTCATGGCCAGGGCTACACGGCCTACGCCCACGTCCAGGACCAGCTCGAGCACGAGCTGATGGTGTTCGTGAGCCCCACGGAGCCGGTCAAGCTGATGCGCCTCCGCATCGCGAATCGTGGGCCGCGCCGACGCCAACTGGCGATTTACGCGGTCGTGGAGTGGGTGCTGGGTCCCGCCCGCGAATCGACGCGCCTCCAGGTGGCCACCCACTGGGACGCGGAGCGGCGCGTGTTGCTCGCCAACAACCCGTTCGCGCAGCAGCCGGAGGCGCACGCGTTTTTGGCGGCCAATCTGCCCGTCTCCAGCGTGACCGGCGATCGACACGAGTTCTTCGGCTCTCATGGCACGCGCGCGCGCCCCGCCGCCCTCGAGCGCATCACGCTCTCCGGTCGTACCGGCATCGGGCTAGACCCGTGCGGCGCTCTGCAGCTGGCGCTCGAGCTCGAGCCCGGCCAAACGCGCGAGCTGTGCTTGGTGATGGGGCACGCCGACTCCGAAGCGATCGCCCTCCAGCTCGCGGCGCGCTTCACCCAAGAAGCGGAGGTGGAGCAAGCGTTCGGCGCGCTCGGCCCGATCTGGGACCAGCTGCTGTCGATCACGGCCAGCACTCCGGATCCGGCGTTCGACGTCCTGGTCAACCGCTGGCTGCTGTACCAGGCGGTCGGGGCCCGGCTCTGGGCGCGCTCGGGCTTCTATCAATCCAGCGGTGCCTACGGCTTCCGCGACCAACTGCAAGACGTGCTGGCGCTCCTTCACAGTCGGCCCGCCCTGGCCCGGGAGCACATCATTCGCGCCGCTGCGCGCCAGTTCGTCGAGGGCGACGTGCAACACTGGTGGCACCCGGAGACCGGCGAAGGCGTGCGCACGCACTGCTCCGACGACTTGCTGTTCTTGCCGTACGCGGTCGCCGCTTACGTCCGCGCCACCGGTGACCACGCGCTGCTCGACGAAGAAGCGCCCTTTCTCGAAGAGCGCCAGCTCAAGCAAGACGAAGACGACCTGTTCAACTCTCCCCGGCCTGCCGCCGAGAGCGCGTCGATCTACGAGCACTGCATACGAGCGCTGCGTCGCGGCACCAACTTGGGGGCGAATGGCCTACCCAAGATCGGCACTGGTGATTGGAACGACGGCATGAACCGCGTCGGCCGCGAAGGCATCGGCGAGAGCGTCTGGTTGGCCTGGTTCTTGGTGCGCACGCTGAAAGACTTCGCGGCGCTGGCCACGGAGCGGGGTGACAAGGTGCGCGCCGATATTTGCCTCGACGACGCGGCGGGGGTGCTGAAAGCCGTCGAGGCCCACGGCTGGGACGGCGATTGGTACCGGCGCGCCTACTACGACGACGGCACTCCCATCGGGTCGAACGAAAGCCAAGACTGTCGCATCGACGCGATCGCCCAATCTTGGTCGGTCATCGCCGGCGGCGATGCGGCGCGCGCGCGCCGCGCCCTCGACAACTCGCTCGCGGAGCTCGTCGACGAAGAGCATCGCCTGATGCGGCTGCTCACTCCGCCGTTCAGTCACACCGATCACGATCCCGGCTACATTCGCAGCTACCCCGGCGGCGTGCGCGAGAACGGCGGCCAGTACACCCACGGCGTGCTGTGGACGGTTCAGGCGCTCTGCCTGCTCGGGGACGGCGACCGTGCCCACCAGCTGTTTTCGCACCTGAACCCGATCAACCACGCCTCCAATCCGGCCGAGGTGAAGCGCTACCGCGTCGAGCCTTACGTCCTCGCCGCCGACGTGTACGCATCCGAAGAGCACTTCGGCCGCGGTGGCTGGACCTGGTACACCGGCTCGGCGTCGTGGATGTACCGGATCGCGGTCGAGAACATGCTGGGGTTGCAGCGGCGGGCGTCGGCCTTGGAGGTCATGCCGTGCGTGCCGCCGAGCTGGACCCAGTTCGCGGTCAGCTACCGCTACGGCAAGAGCGCGCTGAAGCTCACCTTCGAAAACGCGGAAGGTGTGACCAGCGGTGTGCGGCGCATCGAGCTAGATGGTCGCGAGTTACCGTCGACGCTCGTGCCGCTCGAAGACGACGGCCAGAACCATGAGGTGCGCGTCGTGATGGGCCAAGCCGGCTCCGGCGCCGAGCTTCCGCGCCCGCAGAGCGCAACGACGCACGCCGAGGGCGCAGAATAGGCGCCCGTTGCCCTTCAGGGCGAGGAGCTACTTCAGACCCGGGAAAGAGTCGTGGGTCGGCCGGCGACCTCGGGCAACGCCCGATTTCGGTGACCACAGCCACGCCATGCCCATGACGAAGGCGAGCGCAAACCCGCTCACCAGCGCCCCGAGGGCGCCCCAAATCGAACCGGACCAAATCAGCACCGCGAACGCGACGCTGACGGCGATCATGACCAAGACGAATGTTTGCGGATGTTTCATTGATAGTGCTCCTCGGTTCAGTCGCCCCCGCCGCCGTCGAACGCTTGCGGCTCCGCCGCGCGCTCGTGGCACGAGAAGCACAGCAAGCGGCCTTCGTGCCGGTGCAGGTGATGGATGGTGCCGCATGACTCACAACGGCAGTCTTCGAGCAGCGCCGCCAACGGCGGCTCGCCGCTCAAGTCGCTACGCGTGACGATGCCGCACGGGCTGCCGCGTTGATCGGTGACCAACACCGAGCCCACGTCGGCGGCCTTCATCAGCAGCGCGGCCTCCTCGGCAGAACGACGCTCCGAGATCGTCACGGCAGGGCGCATCACGCTGCCGACGGCGTCTTCGAGGGTCGCCTCCTGTAGGTCGCAGGTGCAGACCATTCCGACCAGTTGCTCGTGGCTGCACACGGGGAAGTGGTGAATGCCGTGCTCGCGCGCTGTTTGGAGCGCCGCAGAGACCGAGTCATAGACGTGCAAAGCCACGAGCGGGCGATGCATGACCTGGGGCAATGGGGTCGACGACATGGGTCTTGGTACGGGCTGCAAGTCCCGTACCCCTCATGCGCCCCACGCAATCTCGGGTTTCTGCGGGCTCTGAGACAGGACGCCCGGGGCGGGCTAGCCTTCTAGGGCAGCCCGGCCCAAAGCAAGTGATGTTCGCCATGGCTGGCTCGAAATCGGCGCTCCTGGTTCGGCGAGGCGGCGCAAGCCCGGTATTGATGAGACATTTTGCGTCTTGTCACACATAGATGTGGCAACATGCCCCGGTGCGTCCCGCGTCATCTCGTAAAAAGGCGGCAAATTTGGGTCGGCGCGTTCCGGCACGCGGCGTGCTTGTAAAGGGAGACATGAATGGCGCGCTAGCAATCGCTGAACCCAGGTCTTCCTCCGACGCACGGGCGTCCTCTTCGATGCCGAAGATTCTCATCGCCGACGATGACCGCGATATGTGCGAGCTCGCCGAAGCCGGCTTGAGCCAACGCGGGTACGGCGTTTCGTGGCGGCTCTCGCCCGACGAGGCGTTGGCCCAGCTCGACAACGAAGACTTCTCGATCCTGTTGGTCGACATTCACATGGAGGGCATGAGCGGGCTCGACCTGTGTCGCGCCGCCCTCGCCAAGCGCCCCGACTTGGTCGTCGTCGTGATGACCGGTTTCGGTACGCTGGAGCACGCCATCGGCGCCATGCGCGCTGGCGCCTACGACTTCATCACCAAGCCGGTTTCGATGGATGCGCTGGCGCTGACCATCGACCGCGCCATGCGCCACCGCGCGATGACGGACGAGCTGCAAAGGCTCCGCCGCCGCGTCGACGAGCACGAGCTGCCGAACGTCATCGGCGACAGCGAAGCCATGCAACGCATGGCCGACATCGTGTCGCGCGTCGCCGAGACCGACGCCAACGTGCTCATCACCGGCGAGTCCGGCACCGGTAAGGAGCTGGTCGCGCGCGCCCTGCACGAGCGCAGCGGCCGCCGCGGCCCGTTTCTGGCCATCAACTGCGCGGCCGTGCCGGAAAACCTCTTGGAAAGCGAGCTGTTCGGCCATACCCGCGGTGCGTTCACCGACGCACGCACGTCGCGCAGCGGTCTGTTCGTGGAAGCCAACCAGGGCACGCTCTTCCTCGACGAGGTCGGAGAGATGCCGCTCGGTATGCAGGCCAAGCTGCTTCGCGCCTTGCAAGAGCGCCGCGTCCGGCCGCTCGGTGCCACGCAAGAGATTGCGTTCGACGCGCGCATCGTCACCGCGACCAATCGCGACCTCGAAGCCGAGGTGAGCTCCAAGCGTTTCCGTGAAGACTTGTTCTACCGCATCAACGTGGTGCGCGTGGACGTGCCGCCGCTCCGCCGCCGTGGCAACGACGCACTGCTGCTCGCCCAGTTCTTCCTCGATCGTGCTCGGGAGCGCTCGGGCAAGAGCGTGAGCCGCCTCGGCCGCGCCGTCGCGGAGCACATCATGGGCTACGAGTGGCCAGGCAACGTGCGCGAGCTGGAGAACTGCATGGAGCGCGCTGTCGCGCTCGCTCGTTTCGACGAGATCACGATCGACGACCTGCCCGCCAAGATTCGCGAGCACCGTCCGACCGAGGTCTATGCGGAGAGCGACGATCCCAAGCAGTTGCCCAGCATGGACGTCGTCGAAGAGCGCTACATCCGGAAAGTGCTCGCTGCCGTCGGCGGCAACAAGACGCTAGCCGCCAAAGTGCTGGGCTTCGATCGGCGCACCCTGTACCGCAAGCTGAAACAGCAGCAATAACAATGGGTTGAATGTGTGGCAAAAAGCCTCGGCCTGGTGCCGGGGCTTTTTTATGCCCTCAACCCGAGTTTTGCAGATTCCAGGCTTCCACCCACGGCGGAAGCGGCGGCGAAGGCTCTCTCCTGCCAATCACGGCCAGCACCTCATGCGTGCTCACGGTACCGCCTTTGCGGCGCAGAAAGCGCGTGCGGATCACGGCGTCTGCGACGAGCTCCTCGCCGCGCAAGAACCGATGTTGAATGATGAACGCCTTGTCGTCCCAGCCGATGATCGCGGTTTCGACCTCGAACGCTTGAAACAGCTGCAGGGAGCGCCGAAAGCGGATCGTCTCCGCCGCGACCACTGGGTAGAAGCCCTGGCGCCGCAGCGGCCCGGCTAGCCCCGAACGCAGCAGCAGGTCGACGCGCGCCACGTCGAGCATCGACAAGTACACGCCGTTGTTTACGTGAAAGAGCACGTCCAAATCCGGCGGCCAGACGATGAAGCGCTTGCGAGTCGGGCCGAAGGGCTCGCAGCGCGGTCGAAAGCCGGCCGTCACGAGCAGGAGCAGCAGCCGCAGGAACAGATTCATTTTCGCCGCCCACGCTGCGGTGGTGGCCGGCACGCCGCAAGCGGCTTGCGGAATCGGCGGTGTCTGCATACGTTCGAAACGGAGCTCGATGTCGCCAAGTCCTCGTTTTCCGGCCGTGATCACGTTGGCTTTCGCGGTGTCGACCGGCGCCGCGCGTGCTGAGCCGCGCCACCCGACCCACGTCGCCTGCGTCGGCGACAGCATCACCGCCGGAGCCGGCGCCAGCAGCACGAACAAGAGCTATCCGTCGCAGCTTCAGGGACTGCTGGGCGACGGCGTGCAGGTGAAGAATTTCGGCAACAGCGGGTCCACGCTGCTGACCGCGCCGTACGGTGACAAGCCCTATACGCAGCAGGTCGAGTACACGGGCGCGACCAACTTCGTCACCGCTGCGGGCGCGAGCGCGGTCGTGAGCGTCGTGATCATCCTCGGTGCCAATGACACCAAGCCTTATAACTGGGAGCCGAGCGGCAAGCCGAAGAACGATCAACAGTACTTGAAAGACTACCGGGCGCTGGTCGATCACTTCACGGCGTTGAACCCGAAGCCGGTCGTGTACGTCGGCTACCCGCTGGCGACCGGCAACAGCCCGTGCTGCGACATCCGCGGCGACGTGATCGCAAACGAGCAATTGCCCCTGATCAAGCAGCTAGCGGTCGAGAAGCGACTACCGATCATCGATCTGAACGCGCCGACGACCGGTCACCCCGAGTACTTCGGTGACGGCGTGCACCCGACGGACGCTGGTTACCTGGTGTTGGCGAACCTGGTCAAGACGTTGCTGGCTCGCGAACCGCAAGTGACTATCAGCAGTCCGAAGGCGGGCGCCACCCTCGAGGGTGGAATGGTCGCGCTCAGCGCGGACGCGGGCGAGTCGACCGTCGATTGGGCGAGCGTCGAGTTCTTCGAAGGCGACACCTCCCTGGGCAAGGCAACGGCCAAGCCGTTCACGGTCAGCTGGGCGGCGCCGGCCGGTCTACATAGCATCACGGCCAAGGCGACCGACACGACGTTGGCGACCGGCGTGAGCCCGCCCCTGACCTTTACCGTCGCGGCCGGCGGCAGTGGAGGCGCCGCTAACAGTGGTGGCGGCGAGCAGGGCGGCGCCGCGAACGGTGGCATCTCGAGCAGCGGTAGCATGAGCGGCGGCATCTCGAGCGGCGGCAGCGCGACGGGAGGCGCAGGGACGGCGGGGGCTCCGAGCAGCTTGGCGGGCGCGGGCGCGGTAAGCCCCACTGGTACGGGTGGGGCTGCGAGCAACGCGCCGGGGACGCCCGCCAAGGCTGATAGCGATTGTGGGTGCCGCCTACCGGGCGCGCGCGGCGGCCGCCGAACGTGGCTCTCGCTATTGGGGGCCGCGGCGTTAGCGGTGTTGGGGGTTCGGCGCCGGCGCTCACGCCGCTGACCCACCGGGGTGCGCGATGCGTCCTTCGACGAGCGTCCACACCTCGTCCGACAGGGTCTCGGCCAGGGGCAAGTCATGCGTCACGAGCACGAGCGTGAGCGGCTCGGCGCCGCGCTGCACGAGCTCGCGCAAGATGCGCACGATGTCGTCGCGAGTACGAGCGTCGAGCGCGCTCGTCGGCTCGTCCAGCAGCAGGACCTTGACGTCTTGGGCGAGCGCGCGGGCCAGCGCCACGCGTTGCTTTTGCCCGCCCGACAGCTCCGTCGGCTTGGAGCGGTGGCGGTCAGCGAGGCCGACGGCGTCGAGCAGGGCGTGCGCGCGCTTCTCCGCCGCGGCGCGCGAATATTTGCGCACCACCTGCGGCGCCAGACACAGGTTTTCAAGCACCGACAGGTGCGGAAACAGCTGATAGTCTTGGAATACCATGCCGACGTCGGCGCGGAGCCGAGTCAGCGCGTCGTCGCTCGGGCTGGGCTCGATGACGTGTCCAGAAATCACGATCCGTCCCGCGTCGATGGCTTCGAGGCCGTTCAAGCAACGTAGCAGCGTCGTTTTTCCGGAGCCGGACGCGCCCACCAGCGAAACGATCGTGCCCGCTCGCACCTCCGCGTCGACGCCGCGCAGGACGTGCCGCGCGCCGAAGCGCTTACCGACGCCGGACAGGTGCACGATCGGCTGGCTCACGTCGCCGCCCCGTCAGCGGCGGCGGCCGATGGCTCGAGGCGACGCTCGATGCGGCGGGCGAGGCGGGCGAGTGGGAAGCTCATGAGAAAGTAAAGCGCGGCGCACATCAGACCGGGGGTGATCCAATCGCGGAGCTCGACGGCCAGAATCGTCATGCGCTTGGTCAGCTCGACCACCGTGATCACGCTGATCAGCGAAGAATCTTTCAGCAGCGCCACGAAGTCATTCGTCACTGCCGGCAGCGCCGTGCGTAGCGCCTGCGGAAACACCACGTGGCGCAGCGCCTGCCAGAAGCTCAGCCCCAGCGCGCGCGCCGCCTCGGTCTGCCCTGGCGGTACCGACGACAACGCGCCGCGATACACCTCCGCCTCGTAGGCGCCGTAGTTGAGCGCCAGCCCCAAAACGGCCGCCGTCAGCGGGCTCAATCGCACCAAATCCGCGATCCCGAAGTAGAGGACGTAGAGCTGGAGCAGCAGCGGCGTGCCGCGGAAAAGCTCGACGTACGCTGCCGCGAACCAGCGACCGGCGCGACCGGCGTACAGGCGCAAGGTGGCGAGCGCCATCCCCAGCGGTGAAGCGAGCGCGAATGACAGCGCTGAGATCAGCAGCGTGACCCAGGCGCCTCGTAGGAACAACACGGCGTGGCCGACGGTGAAGCGTCGCGCGACCGGTGCCTCGACGCTCGGGGGGGCGGCGGCCTTGGGTTCCGCGACCACGGGCGGCTCGGACGCGCCCTGGAGCGGCGGCTGGCGCGCGTCCCACAGCTTCCAGCGCGTCAAGATTCCTTTCAGCTCGCCGGTTCGAGATAGCTTCTCGAGAGCGCCGTCGATCGCGCGGGCGAGCGCGGGCGAGTCTTGGCGTACCCCGAGCACGTAGTGGCCGCGCGCCACGTCACCGGGCAAACAACGGAGCTCCGGCAGCACGCAGCCGTAGCGATCGGCGATCACGTGGTCGAGCAGGACTGCCTCCGTGCGGCCCTTCGCCAGATCGAGGTATGGCTCCTGCTGCCCTTCGTAGAGCACCAGCTCGGCGTGCGACGCTTTCAAGATGTCGCTGGCCACCGTCTGGTTCAGGCTGCCGACGCGCTTGCCCTCGAGCTGCTTCAGGTCTTCGTACGTGGCGCCGGCGCGCACCGTCAGCGTCTCGCCGTACGTGTAATACGGGGCCGAGAGGCGGATACGCTGGCGCCGCTCCGGCGTCTCTTCGAGCCCGTTCAGGATCACGTCGAAGTCGCCGCGTTCGAGCGCCGGCACCAGATTCGACCAATCATTTTGTATCAGCTTCGGACGGACACCGAGCTCACGGGCGAGCGCTTCGGCGATGTCGACCTCGAAGCCTTTCAATACGCCAGGCTGCTCCTCGTCTTCGAAGACGTACGGCTCTCCGCCTTGCAGGTCGCCACCCCAGCGAAGCTCATCCCTCCGCTCGACGTCGGCCAAATCGGCGCGCGCGGCGGCCGTCGAGAGCCCCGCCGCCACGAACGCGAGCCAGACACCAGCCTTCACGGCTGGTGCCATAGCTCCCTTCGCCACGCGGGGCGAGCGCCTACTCGCTGTTAGCCGGTTTGAAGCTCTGGGGCGAGATCAGGCGCAAGCTCGCGGTGGTCCGATTTGCTCGGAACCTGGCCCGAGTCGTCGATGGCGCGAGCGTCGTGGCCGTGATCTTGGGCGATGAGCACGTAGAGCGAAGGGACGACGAACAGCGTGAACAGCGTCCCGATCGTCATGCCGCCGACGAGCACGATACCGATCGAATTTCTAGCTACGGCGCCGGGCCCGGTCACGAGCGTGAGCGGGAAATGGCCGACCACCGTCGCGACCGTCGTCATCAAGATCGGCCGCAGCCGGGTGAGGGCGGCAGACGTGATGGCTTCGAGCTTGCTGTGACCGGCGAGTTGCTGGGCGTTGGCGAATTCGACGATCAAAATGCCGTTCTTCGCGACCAGGCCCACCAGCGTCACGAGCCCGACCTGCGAGTAGATGTTGAGCGTCGTCGTCCAACCATCGGTGAGCTTGAAGCTCATGCCCGGCGGACCCGCGAACTTCAAGAAGGTGAAGATCAGCGCGCCGAACATGGCGAGCGGCACCGAGCCGCCGAGCACCACCAGCGGATCGCGGAACGAGTTGAACTGCGCGGCTAGCACCAGAAAGATCAGCAAGATGGCGAGGCCCATCGCGGGCAAGAATTTGCCCGACTCCTGGCGCAGCTGCCGTGACTCGCCCGTGTAGTCGACGCGCGAGCCGGGTGGCATGATCTTCGCCGCCGCCGTCTCCAGCACCTTCAGGCCCTCGTTGACCGAGCGCGGCGCCACGCCCGAGATCTTGATGGCGTTGAGCTGCTGAAAGCGATTCAGCGAGCGCGGCTCGACTCCGTCGCGGATGGTTGCGATGGCCGACAGCGGAATCAGCTCTCCTTGGGGCCCGGAGACGTGAATGTCCGTCAGCTGCGACGGCGTCAGCCGGCCCGCGCGCTCGATCTGGGGGATCACCTTGTAAGCGCGGCCGTCGATGCTGAAGCGATTCACGAAATTGCCGCCGAGCATCGACGCCAGGTCGGCGCCGACCTGCTGCATGGTCAGGCCCATCGTCGCTACCTTGTCGCGGTCGATGACGATTTCGCTCCGCGCTTGATCGATGCGCACGTCCGTGATCGGGGGGAACGCGAACTGGCCGCTCTTGGCGGCTTCCGCCGTGATTTGCTGGGCCCAGTCGAGCAGCTTGCCGTGGCTTTCGGTCGAGGCGATCACGAACTCGACGGGAAAGAAGCCGGAGCTCGGCAGAGCTGACGGCAGGAACACCGGCGCACGGATGCCGGCGATCGCGCCCGTCTTGCCAGTGAGCTCGCCTTGGAGCGCGAAGATGTTGCGCTCTCGCTCGCTCCACGGCTTCATGAGCGCGCCGCCGAAGCCGCCGGTCGGGAACGTGATCTGGAAGCTGTTGTTGAACTCGGGCAGCGACGAGAAGGCCTGGTTGACCTGCGCCGTGTACGGCTGGAGCTGCTCGAGGGTGGCGTTGGGCGGCACGTCGATCGCGCCGAACACGACGCCCTGATCCTCGTTTGGCGCGAGCTCCGCCGGCGAGAACATGTACATGGGGACGAGCAGCACCGTCAGCGTGATCCAGACCGCGTAGACCAAGGGCCGCATGCGCAGCGTGCCGCCGAGGGCGCGCCCGTAGCTGTGCTTCAGCCGCTCGAAGCCGCGATTGACCAGCCTGGGGAAGCGACCCTGAGAATGCTCGGGCTTGAGCAGACGCGACGCCATCATCGGCGACAGGGTGAGGGCCACGATGCCCGAGATGAACACGGCGCCCGCCAGCGTGAACGCAAACTCGCGGAACAGGGCGCCGGTGAGCCCACCTTGGAAGCCGATCGGAGCGTACACGGCGGCGAGGGTGATGGTCATGGCGATGATCGGCCCGACCAGCTCACGGGCGCCGAGCAGCGCCGCATCCATTGGCGACTTGCCTTCTTGGATGTTTCTTTCGACGTTCTCGACCACGACGATCGCGTCGTCGACCACCAGACCGACGGCCAGCACGATCGCGAGCAGGGTCAGCAGGTTGATGGTGAAGCCGAATAGCTGCATCAAGAAGATGGCGCCGACCAAAGAAACCGGGATGGCCACGATCGGTACGACGACGGTCCGCAGCGATCCCAAGAACAAGAAGATCACGAGCACCACGATGCCGACGGTTTCGGTGAGCGTGTGCGTCACCTCTTGTACGGCGCTGTTGATGTAGTTCGTCGAGTCGAACGCGACCGTCGCGCGCATGCCCGTCGGCAGCTCTTGCTTGATGGTGTCGATCTCTTTCCGAACCTTGGCGATCACGTCCAGCGAGTTGGCGTTGGGCAATACCCAAACGCCCATGAAGACTTCCTTCCGCCCGCTGAGGCGCACGTCTTGGTCGTAGTTGTCGGCGCCGAGCGTGACGTCGGCGACGTCTTCAAGCCGCACGAGCGTTCCGTCACGCTCCCGCAGCACCAGCTTCTTGAAGCCCTCGACGTCTTGGAGATCGGTGGTGGCCGTCAGGTTGACCTGCACCAGCTGGCCCTTGGTTTGCCCCACGGCGGCCAGGTAGTTGTTCGACGCCAGCGCGTTCCGCACCTGAGCCGGGCTCACGCCCAGCGCGGCCATTCGCTCCGGCTTGAGCCACGCGCGCAGCGCGAAGTTGCGCGCGCCCAGGATGTCGGCGCGCTGCACGCCCGCGATCGCGGACAGCCGCGGCTGCACGACGCGCGTCAAGTAGTCGGTGACCTGATTGTCTTCCAGGATGTTCGAGCCGAAGCTCAGGTACATCGCCGCGACCTGGGAGTCCGAAGGCTCGATGTTGATCGCGGGGACCTCGGCCTCCGGCGGCAGCTCTTGGCGCACCTGATTGACGCGAGCGCTGATGTCGGCGAGCGCCGACGCTGACGGAAAGTTGAGCTTGAGCCGCACGTTGATCGTCGAAAGACCCTGCGTGCTCTGCGACTCGATGAAGTCGATGCCGTCGGCGGCTGCGATCGACCTCTCGAGCGGGGTGGTGATGAAGCCGCGCACCAGCTCGGCGTTGGCGCCGACGTACGGCGTGCGCACCGTGACGGTTGCGCTCTCCAGCTTCGGGTATTGCCGCACGTTGAGCGAGCGGATGGCCTGCAAGCCGGCGATGATGATCACGAGGTTGACCACGATCGCCAGCACCGGCCGGCGGATGAATAGATCGGTGAGCTTCATGCTGCGCTCTCTGGCTCTCAGCGGTTCTCGGGGTGCGGATCGAGCGACGGCTGGGGGGTGCCCTGGTTGTTCACTTTGAGCGGAATGCCGTTCCGCAACTTGAAGGCACCGGCGGTGACGACCTCCTGATCGGCCTTCAAGCCGTCGACCACCGCAACGAAGTCTCCACGGCTACGGCCGAGCTTGACGAAGTGCTGCTGCGCGACCTTCTGTGGTTTGCCGTCCGGCCCGGCCTTGTCTTCGACCACGAACACCGAGTCTCCGTACGATGCGTGCACGATCGCGGTCTGGGGCACCCCCACGACCTCGCCCTGCTCCGGCAAAATCACCTCGACGCGCAGGAACATACCCGGCCGGAGCTGGTTGTCGACGTCGGGCAAGCTGGCTCGCACTTTGATATTTCGCGTCATCGGGTCGACCGACGGATCGATGGCGGTGATCGAGCCTTCGGCTAGCGGCTTGCTCGAGCCCCCCAGCATTGCGCGCACTGGCATGCCCACGTGTAGCTTGGGCAGGTCTTGCTGCGGCAGCGCGAAGTCGAGGAAGCTCTCCTTCTGGGCCTCGAGCGTGGTGACGGTGGTGCCGGGGGCCAGATATTGGCCGAGGTTGACCTGGCGGATGCCGAGCCTGCCACTGAACGGCGCGCGGATGATCTTACGGCTGATCTGGGCGGCGAGCGCGTTGGCGTCCGCGCTCAAGCTCTTGAACGACGACGCGTCGGCGTCGACTTGGGACTGGGGCACCGCGCCGGAGCTGGCGAGCGTGGTCGAGCGCTTGGCGGAGATTTCTGCGAGGTCACGCTTGGCTCGCAAGGAGGCAAGCTGTGCGCGCTCGACGCTCGTATCGAGCTCAACCAACACGTCACCCTGCTTGACGGTGGCGCCAGAATCGAAGTGGAGCTTGGCGACGATTCCAGGCGCGTCATTGCTCAGCGCCACGCCTTTGGCCGTCACGGCGCTGCCGACGGCGTTCAGCGTGCTTTCCCAGGTTTGCTTCTTGGCTACGGTCGTGGCGACGACCTCGGGCGGGGGGCCAGCCTTCTTCATGGCTTCAGCCATGCCGATCAGCATCCCGATCTGGGAGCCTTTGATGGCGACCAGACCGCCGATGAGCAGAACGAGGCCGACAATGACGATGACGTAACGCATGGCTTACTTTTCGAGCTTGGAGTTAGAGCGAGTGACTTAACGTTTCTTAGCGTTTTCCGGTATTTTTGGCGTCGCGCTCGCTCGTGCGGACTCCCCCTAGGGCAACGCGACTCGCGCCGCCACCCCCGAGGCTGAATGGCAACATTTTCCGGACGTCGGAGCGCGGCTGGTCGCGCTGCCGGTCGCGAACGGGCTAGGAGCGGCCAAAAGCTAAGTCCCGAGGGTTGTAGAATTTAGTTGATCGCCACACGCGCTGTGGCGGCGCGCGCTCGCCTCGCTTCGGTTTGCCCGCGTGGAAGATAATGTCACGAGCCCTCGACTCGAAGCTGGCTCCACCCAGCGGACGCAGGGGCGGAGATCCGATGTCGCCTCCTGCGAGGGTGGGAGTGTGGCCGAGGCATTGCGGCACGGAGCTTGCTGCACCGCCAGCCATGACCCAAACCCGTAGCTCGTGTAGTCGCTGGATCGGAAGGCTTCTGTGTGGATTGGCGGCCGTTGCCTGCGTGACAATCGCCGCGCCCGCCCGCGCGGACGACGACACGCGCCGCTCGACCGATGACGACAGCGGCCGTTCGCGACGTGATCGTGACAACAGCAGGACGCACATCGCGGTGGATTTCGACTTTGGCACCGCGATCGACGCGCCCTCTACCAAGGCCGGAGGTGGCGGCGCGCTGCGCTTGGGGCAGGAGTTCGATCTGTTCTTGGTCTCGCTCACGCCCGAATTCGGCGGCAGCTACCACGCCTTCGGCGGCGACGACCAGACCAAGCTGTATACGGGTTTTCTAGGAGGCCGGCTGGCCATCGGCAAGATCATCGAGCCGTCGATCTTCGCTCACGTGGGCGTTGGGCACGTCGACGGCTTCGAGTCACGCACGGCGCCGGTCATGGACGGCGGGTTGGCGCTCGACTTCACGCTGCTGCCGCTGATCGATCTCGGAGTGCACGGCGCCTACAACGTCATGATGCCGCGCGATGACGGCAGCGCGCTCAAGTACGTGACGCTCGGCGCTCACGCGGCGTTGGTGCTCTAGGCAACGACAAAGCCCTGAAGCGCCGCTGCGCCTCAGGGCTTGCTCGTCCCAGGCTCTGGATCAACTCAGGAGAGTGAGCGCTTCACGGCGCGGATCGTGTCGTGGGTCCGCCGCTGCTCGGGCAAGATCGCGAACTCGACGAGCTGGCGCGCTGTCGGCTCGAGGCCGTCCAGGTCCCGCAGGTAGTCGTCGCGGCCGTGATCTTCGCCCTCTTCGAGGACCGCGACGGCGGCGCTCTCGCTGATCGCGGCCGCGCTGCGCTCCAGCATACGGACCAAAGAGCCCCACGCGCCCGAGCTGTCGGCGGGCTCGCCGCCGCGCCCCAAAATCGCCTCGGTGAGCAGCCGTGCGCGCTCCTCGTGCGAGCGCGAGCACTGGACGAGCGTCGGACGAAACTCACTCTGCTCTAGTCGCTCGAGGGCCAGACGGTAGGTTTCGGCCGCGGAAAGCTCCCCTCGTAGGAACGAGTTAAGCTGATCGATCGTGCCCGAATTGTCCTGTGAGGTAGCGGTATGTGTTTGCATTGCTCCAACTCCTTGGTGTTGCTGAAGCCGCGCCCGTTTCTCACGCGGCTGGAGCTTCGAGCTGCATGATCCGGACCAGGATCGTGGGGCATTCCGTCCTGCCTCGCTAGGGCGTGCTGCCTCGGCGGCGACCTGGATTCGGCTCGAATCGAGCGCCAAATCGGGCCTGAGTGCCGCGCCGAGCTGCTTGGCATGGCGCCTGCTTCGAGGTTGGCGGATGACCCTTCGAGGCCGCGTCGCCGTCCTGTCGTCAGCGGCGCTGCGCGCGAGCCGGTACTTCACCAACATGAGGGCAAGCAGAGCCTGGGTGATGCACCCGGCTGCAAGGAGCTAGCGATGGAAAACTCGACCTTTGACATCATCGGTATGGCCAAGCAAGTGAGCTCGAAGATGAAGCGCAAGCGCGTGGCGCGCATCGCGGGCGGCTTGGGCCTCGCTACTGCAGGCATCATGCGCGGCGGACTTGCGGCGCCGCTGCTGGTGCTGGGCGGCGCGGCGCTCTTCCTTCGCGGTGCGTCCGACAAGCCGCTCAAAGAGACATGGCACCACGTCGAGCGCTGGCTCGCCCGCGGGAGCACTCATCGCTTCGGCGAAGGCAAGCGTGACCTCGTCGACGAGGCTTCATGGCAGTCTTTTCCTGCCAGCGATCCGCCGGCGTTGGGCGGCGGTCCCGTCGCCGCCCGCTGACGCAGGGCGCTCAGCGGCCGGTTTGAAATTCCGACGTCACCTCATTGGCCGGTGTCTCCGCAGGGACCACCGGCCTAGGTGTACGCAATCGTTGGTGTTTATCATCGTACCAAGTGCCCGGCGCCATCATGAGCCGGCCATCGCGTCGGTACCACGACCGCCACGCGGCAAAACGACTCCCCGGAGGCGGCGTGACCCATCCGCCACGTCGCCAGACGTAGGCGTCGCCGTGATAACGCCACTCCCCGTCTACCCAGACCACGACCTTTGCGGGCGGGTCGGGAACCATTTCGGATAGGGCGGCCGGCGGTGGATAAGGAACCTCGACATAAGCGGAGAGCGGGTGCTGGGTGGCGGCGGGCGCGGGCAAGCTGCTGCCGCAACCGAGCGCGCAGAGCAATGGAGCGAACAGGCAACGCATCTCTATGGCCCGCTGCTTGCAGCTGTCATGCCGTGCATCGCGCAAGCACCGGCTTACTGAGAAAGGCCGGCGCATGGATGCTGCCCTGGCTCGTTGGCTGGTTCTCGCTCGGCTGCACGCGGGCGCCGGCACAACGATTCAATCTCGAGAGCTTGAAGGTGACAGGCAATTCGCGCGTCGACGACGACGAAATCACGGAACGCATCGCGTCGCGCGAAACACCGAAGTTCTTGGGACTATTTCCGGGCGTCATGTACGACTACGAGGTCTTCAATCGCTTCGTGCTCGAGCGCGATCTTCAGCGCGTCGAGCGCTACTACCGAGCGCGAGGCTACTATCAGGCGCACGCCCGCGCCGCGCACGTATTTCGCTCCGGCACCAAGGTGAGCGTCGAAATCGTAGTCGAAGAGGGCGACCCGGTGCTGCTGCGACGGATCGATGTTTACGGTATCGAACGTCTTCCGAAAGATCTGCAGATCCGGGCCCGCGCCGCGGTTACGGGCGAGCTGCCGCTCGGGGAGCCTTTCGAGGAAGCGAAGCTCGACAACGCGTCCAAGGCCCTGGCGGCGCTGCTGGGCGACACCGGGTACGCGCGCGCCGTCGTCCGCAAGAGCGCCGACGTCACGCTGCCGCAAAACTTCGCCGCCGTCGGCTTCTGGGTCGAGCCCGGACAGCCTTCCGAGATCGGCGAGGTCAAGCTCGTGGGCCTGGCGGATCTGCCGGAAGAAAAAGTGCTCCGTGCCTTGGATCTGAACCCAGGCGCGCCGTACTCGCAATCCGAGCTCGATGAGTCCAAGCGCGCCCTACTCGACCTCGGCGTCTTCAGCTCCGTCGACATCGAGCCGCAAGTCGACGCGGCCACGCCCGGTCCCAACGGCAAGCCACGGGTGCCGATCCTGGTCAAACTGGAGAAGGCCAAGCTGCGCAGCGTCCACCTCGGAGGCGGCCTCCAAATCGATTCGCTCCAGAGCAACGTGCATCTCACGGGAGGCTGGGAGGATCAAAGCTTCCTGGGCGGTATGCGCAAGCTGCAGTTCGACGTCACGCCGGGGGTGGTGCTCTATCCGACGCGGTTCCCGACCTTCCAGGCTCCCCAGCGCCTCCTGCCGGAGGGGCGGTTCCGCACGGAGTTTCGTCAACCCGGCTTCATCACCGGCCGCACCAACCTGGTGGTCAAAGGGCAAGTCGCAGCGAAGCCGCTGCTCACTCCCGGCGATCCCGATCCGAAGGCGCCGATCGTCGGCTACTTCGACTACCGCGCGTCGGCCGGCCTCGAGCGCACTTATTACAAGCTTTATACGTATCTGTCGCAGAACGTGCAGGTGAACGTCCCTTTTTACTACTTCGTCAACCGAGAGGACGACCGAGACGCGGCGTTGAAGCCGGTCATCGCGTCGTTTCCCGCCCTCGCTTCGACCCTCGATTTGCGGGACGACGCGATCCACCCCCACCGCGGCATCTACATCGGTAACGAGCTCGAGGTGGCGGGGCTCGGCGGACAGGCGCGCGACGTGAAGGTGCAGCCCGAGGTGAGGGCCTACGTGCCGGTGTCGCGCCGCGTGACGTTGGCGTCGCGCGCGAGCATCGGCCTGCTGTTCGCGCAAAACTACGGGCACACGGTGGAGGCTAACGCGCTGACGGGCGCGCCGCCTCCGAACCCCGACGCGCAAGCGCGGCGCAACGATTGGGTCAAGGATATCCAGCTGATGTTCATGCGCGGGCTGTTCGCGGGCGGCTCGGGGTCCAACCGCGGCTACCCCCTGCGGGGGATCGGCCCTCACGGCGCCGTGCCTTTCTTCAACTACGGTCAATCCAGCGAGAACAATCCTGGCAACGAGGCCAGTAACTACAGGATCACGAACGACTACTGCCAGACGGTCGGAACCGACTCCGACGGCAATGTCCCCAAGAGCGCGCGCTCCGTATGCGATCTGCCGCTCGGCGGTTTCACGCTGTGGGAGCTCAGCATCGAGCTGCGTTTCCCCTTGTTCGGCGGCCTCGACGGCACGCTTTTCACCGACGCCGCCGACGTGTCGGCACGCCGGCTATCCTTTCGTTGGCGGCCGCACCTGAGCTCCGGCTTCGGTTTCCGTTACGACACGCCGGTGGGACCGATCCGGCTCGACCTGGGCTTCCGTCTACCCGGTCTGCAAGCGCCGAAAGGCGCCAAGGACGAAGCAGCTCCCGGAGGCGGGTTCTTCGGCATACCGATGGCGGCTTCGTTCGGGATTGGAGAGTCTTACTGATGGCCCGTGCCGGCGCGCGCAGGCGTTGGTGGCGGTGGCCGCTCTATGGGGTCCTGGCGCTGGTGGTGCTGCTGGCGCTGCTGTTCGTCGCGCTGCGGACGTCGTTCGCTCGCGAGCAGATCCGCAGTCAGGTGAACGCCGCGCTATCCGACGTCTTTCAGGGAAAGGTGGTGCTCGATAGGCTGGGGGGCGTGACGCTGTGGGGCGTGGACGGCGTCGACGCGAGAGCGTTCGACGCTCGCGGTCAGCAAGTGGTTCGTGTCCAGGGTCTGAGGGTCGTCGCTTCGCTTCCGAGTCTTGCCTGGCAGCTCATCACCAACGGCGACAAGCCCGAGCTCTCGATCGCGTCGGTCAGCGTCGGCCACGCCGACGTCAATCTGCGTGAGGACGATGAAGTGGGGGTGACGCTCGCGGCCGCGTTCCTGCCCCGAGAGTCCTCCGTGCCGGAGCCGCCCAGCGCGCCCGACGCCGGTCCGCGGCTGCGCGTTCACCGCATCACGTTCGATTCGGTCTGGGCCCACGGTCGAGCCTCCGGCTCGCCGGATTTGGACGCGCAGCTGCGGCGGCTGGAGGCAAGCTTGAAGCAGTCACCCGCCGACGGTTTTCAGCTGGACCTGAAGACCGTCGAGCTGGTGACGCGCGGCCTGCCGCTGGGCGCGGACCCGCACGGCGAGGTGACCGCCTTCGTCGAGTCGCCGCCCGAAGATTCGGGGCCGCTGCGCCTCGAGGTGACGCTCGACGGTCGCGCCGCAGGATCGCCGCTAGCGCTCGAGGCAAGCTGGGTCGGCGATGACGTGCACGCGCGCGTGCTCATGCCGCGGATACCGGCCGAGTTCATCAACCGCCAGGTCGAGGGAGTCGCGCTCGACGGCGATGTCACGCTGGCGGCCGAGATTGATGGTCCGCTGCCGCAGCTGGATTTCAGCGCGGAGATCGACGCGACAGGGGCTCACTTGACGGCCGCCGGTTACGCGGTAGTGGCGCAGGGCCTCGAGCTCGGCGCGACCGTGACGGCGACGCGCGTGCAGCTCGCGCGGCTTGCCGCCGACGCGCCCGACAGTGAGCTTGACCTGCGCGCGGATGTCTTGCTGTTCGAGCAGGACGACTCCCACCTGATCGGGAGCTATCGCATCGCCAGTGAGCGGGGCCGCCTCGCCGCCCAAACCATCCCCGAGCTGTGGCTCACCGGTAGCACGACGATCGATCTGGAGGGCGGGCTATTGGCGGCTGGCAGGCTCGGCGCCGACGAAGCGCGCGCTTCCTTGCTCGGTACCTACCGCGTCTCGCTGCCCAAAGATGGTGCCGGCGTCGTCGGCGTCACCCTGGACGCCGAGCTCGATGATTCGCCGCGGCTCACCGCGCTGGGGATCCGGGCGGGCGGGATGGCTTCGGTGTCGGCAGAGCTCGGGTTGGCAGAGCGCACGGTGGCGGCTCGCGCCTCGATCAGCCTCGGGCACCTCGACCAAGGCGTGCTTCAAGCGCGTCACGTCGAGGTCAGGGCGCAAGTTTCGGGCACCGTCGACGATCCGCGGGTCCACGCCGCAACTACGCTGGAGCTGCTTTCGGGGCGCGCGCATGCGGACCTGGAGTATTCGCAGCAGAGTCAGGCCCTCGATCTGTTCGTCGTCGACGTCGACTTGCCGCGGCTCGCTCACGTTTTGGGCTCCCAATTCCCGGTGCAGCGGGGCACGTTGAATCTCGACGCCCACGTGACCAAAAAGGCCAGCGAGCGCAACTACACGCTGGGCGCCGCCGCCAACGTCGATCTCGGCGAGCTGGGCGGCCTCAAGCTCGCCGCCAAGCAACTCGAGCTCCCGCAAAGCGCACCCACGCTCGCCAGCTTGAGCGGCTTGCGAGGGGAGCTGCGAGCCGAAGGCAAGCTCGAGCTCGAGCCGCTCTCTGCGCTGCTGACGGCGGCGGGGCTGCCGCTCGAACGAACGACGGGACACGTGCGGTTCGAGGCGGCAGCGCTCCATCGCGCCGGCGACGAACGCGGGCTGGAGCTGTCTGCGCAGCTCGACACGAACGGCCTGCGGATCGTCGGGGAGCGCAAGACGCCGGACGAGATCAAGACGGTGGGCGAGGCGACCGATCAGCAGCCGCTGGCCCTGGAAGGCATCGACATGCACCTGTCGGTGCGGACGCGGCCCAGCACCGGCGAGCTGGTAGGCACTTTGCTGCTGCGCGACGCCGGTGGCTTGCTCGCCGACCTCCAGGCCGAAGCGCAGCTCGCGGGCTTGTGGCCGAGCGGCCTCACCGACGTGGAAGCGCTGTCTCGCGCTCCGTTGCGGGTCAATCTCGAGGTGCCGACGCGACGGCTCCAGAGCCTGCCGCCATTGCTGCGGCCGGCGGCGTTGCGTGGCCGGTTGGGGATGGAAGCAACGCTCGAAGGTAGCGTCGCCGATCCGCGCGTGAAAGCCACAGTGACGCTCGCCTCGCTGCGCGCGGCGGGCTCGAAGAATCCTGTCGATGCGACGGCGAGCGTCGACTATGCGCCAGATGGCGGCAAGGCGCGCGTCGACGCCAGTATGGCCAAAGGCCCGGCGTCGGTCGCGGCATTGGCGACGGAGTGGCGCGGAGATCTGCGTCGCGCCGCCGAGATCGGTCAAGGCACGGGCGGAATCGCGGCCGATGCTCGAGTCACGCTGAACGAGTTCCCGCTGGACGTGATCCCGTTGCTGGTCGACCGCCAAGTGACGGGGCGCGTCAGCGGTGAGGTGAAGCTGACGAATTGGGGCCGCGACGCTCGCCTCTCGGCGCGACTCGTCTCGACGAGCCTCAGCCTCGGCCAAATCCCGATTCAACACCTGGAGGTGACGGCCAAGAACGAGCCCGACAGGTTGCTCGCCGCTCTGCGCATGAAGGTCGGCGCGGGCACGTCGGAAGCATCACTCGACGCGGGGGCGCGCTGGGGCGCCGCGGCGGTGCCGGAGCTCGAGCATCGAGGAAGGGCTAAGCTCACCACGACCGCGTTCCAACTGGAGACACTCAATCCGATGCTGAGCGCCTACGTCAGCGAGGTCGCAGGTGTCCTCGACGCCAACACCGAGCTCGTCGTTACCCCGACGTCCACTCAGCTCTCTGGTACGGCCAGGCTTGCCCGCGGCGTGCTGCAGTTGCCGGCGGTCGGTCAGCGCTTCACGGACGTCACCGCGCAGCTATCCGTCGAAAATGACCAATTCAAGCTGCAACGCCTGGAGGCGCGCGGTACGACGGGCAAGATCTCCGTCACGGGGGCCGCGCGCTTGGACGGGTTCGCGCTGCGCGGCGCCGACGCGCAGATCTCGATCAAGGAGCACGAGGCGTTGCCGTTGACGATCGAAGGCGCGGCGCTCGGCGACGCCTGGGGCAACCTAGAGGCAAGGTACACGAGCCCCGAGCAAGGCGAGAAGACGCTGGACATCGAGGTTCAGCAGCTTCACGTGATGACACCGGAGACGAGCGGCGGAAGCCTCCAGAGCCTGGAGGCCAACGAGGAGATCAACGTCGGTGTGCGGCGCGCAGACGGCAAATTCGTCGCGTTGCCGGTTCAACCGCTCGAGGCGGAGGCCGCGCCGAAATCCGACGAGCCGCCGTCGCCGCTGCGAATTTTGGTGAAGCTCGGCAAGAACGTAACCGTCCAGCGCGATCGAACGGCGACGGTCCAGCTCGGCGGCCAGCTGACGATCCTCGTCGCCGATGAAACGGACGTGAACGGTCGCATCGAAGTGCGCGGCGGCAAGCTCGACGTGCAGGGCAAGACGTTCGAAATCGAGCGCGGCGTCGTCACGTTCGAGGGTGACGATCCTGGCAATCCGACCATCACCGCGACCGCGCGCTGGGACGCGCCGGGCTACACGGTCTACGCGGAATACCTCGGAGACGTGAAGACGGGGCGGATCAGGCTGCACTCGGAGCCGCCGCTCACCGACAGCGAAATTGCCAGCCTGCTGCTGTTCGGTAGCCCGGACGGCACGCCCGGCTCCAGCACCAGCTCGAGCGACGCCGCCCTCGCAATCAGCGTCGCGGGCGACACGGCTGCCAAGGGCCTGAACCGTGCGCTCGACGACTTCACCAACTTGGACGTGAGCGCGCGGATCGACACCACCACCGGTAGCGCGCGCCCCGAGCTGGTGTTTCAAGTCTCGCCGCGGGTGTCCGCGAAGGTGACCCGTGCCGTCGGGACACCGCTGTACGGCGAGAGCCCCGACCGCACTTTCCTCACGCTCGAGCTGAGGCTCAAGCGGTCATGGGCGCTATCGGCAATGTTCGGTGACCGCGGCGCTTCAGCGCTCGACTTGATTTGGCGTCGCCGCTACTAGCTCGGGCTCGCTCGGGCCCGTCAACCGGCTCACGACTTCTTGGGCGGCGCGCTTCGCCACCAGCCGAAGCGCCCAGACTCCGGCCGCCTTGGCCGCGCTTGCGACGAGCGACGGCTCGTCCGGCGCGCCACGCCAGCCACGGCGCTGACCGGCACGCCTGACGAGCGCGACCGTCACGCCCACCACTGCGACAGCTCCGACTACCACGACGGCGGCCGTCATCGCCGGCTTGAGCTCCTCGCCGAGGCGCCGCGCGGCCTTCGCGCCGCTGCGGCTCGCGGCCCGCAGACTCCGCGTCAGCTGCGCGCGTTGCTCCGCCACCACCGCTTCGGCTCGCGCAATTTCATCACGTTCGTTCAAGCTCGCGACCATGCCCCACATCTTTCAGCCGACGCAGCTCGCGTACGGCAAGTAGAGAAACTAAAACCGCCAACACCAGCGACAACAGCAGCGCCGCCGCTACGCTCGGCCACGGATGCTGCACCAGCAAGACCGGCGACACCGCCAACAGGCAAACGAACACCTGAACCAACAAAAGCGAAAGCCAGAGCAAGACCAACCCGAATCCGATTCGGAGGAGCCATGCTCTGGCTTCGGTCGCCGCGAGTCGTAGCTCGGCTCGCGCGAGACGGCCGAGGCTATCGACGACGGCCGTCAATGCTTCTGCTGGGGTGTCGGCCAGAGCCGGCGGCTCGGCCTCGCCAGTCAGCCGGGTCACGTCGGCACGCGGCGTCCGAAAATCAGCGAGACGATCGCGAGGATCAGGAAGACGAAGAATAGGATCTTCGCCACGCCGACGGCGCTGGCAGCGATACCGCCAAAACCGAACACCGCGGCCAGGAGCGCGATCACGAAAAATACGGCAGCCCAATACAACATGACGAATCCTCCGAATGGATGCGCTTGCGCGCTGTTCGATGTCCGTTAAGCAGAAGCCGTGCCACGCTAATTCTCGCGGATTTCGAGCTAATCTGCGGCAAGCTGGCGCGCTACCACGCCGCTAGTGACTCAATGAGACCAAACGCCTCGCCCCAACCGCGCGGCATCTGCCCGTGTTGGGCGGGACCGAGCCGCCTTCGCTGAGAATGCGTCGCTGGCACATCGCGTGCACTCGCGACGCGGATATGCCGCGCGCAGCGCGCGTACCGATACGTGGCGCGACGCACGTCTTTCACACGCGTGGGTCGTGCTCGTGTGTCGTTTCTTCTACGGATCAACGAGGAAATTCATGAAAAATCGATTGGTGTGTGCAGGCCTGTTGGCTCTGGTGATGGCGGTCGGCATCGGCGGCTGTAGCGCGGCCGACGAGGTCTCCAACAAGATCGACTGTCACTCCGTTTGTAAGCGGTACGCTGAGTGCTTCAACTCCGACTACGACGTCGACGGGTGTGAAGACAAGTGCGAGAACAACGCTGACTCGAGCGAGGCTCGCGAGAGCAAGCTCGAGGCGTGCGACAACTGCATCGACGACCGCTCGTGCACGGGCGCGACGTTCAGCTGCGCCGACGAGTGCGTCGGAATCGTGCCCTGAGCCTTGGGGGAAGCTACGGGGCAGGGCTCGGCTGAGGCTTGCCGTCAGCTTCCTTCATCCACAGCTCGTGTGCTCTGGCCCGGACCTTGGACCACGCAGCTTGCGTGCGCTCCAAGGCCTGGCTGGACCAAGCGCGCGCGGGCTGCAGAGCAGGGGCCCTAGCGACAGCTGGCAACAACAACACGATCGGCAGCACGAGGATCGCGGCGACGAGCAACGAAACGATGCGACGGCGGCGGCTCGGAACGGCGTCGGCGATGGTGACGTCGACGTCGATACCATCCGTCTTGGCAGGGTGAAACGCCACCCGACGCAGCTCGGAGATCTCGAGCGGCGCTTCGTCGGCGGCGTCGAGGCGGCGTCGAATCCTCTCGGCGTCGGTCTCCGGATTCCAAACGTCGAGAGGGGAGAGCGCCTCGGCGAGCTCGGCGACGTTCGAAAAGCGTCGAGCGGGGTCGCGCTCCATGCAGCGCTCCACGATCGCGACGAGCGCGGGAGGTAGCTCGGGTCGAAGCTCATTCAGCGGCGTGACCTCGGCGGTCAGGATTTGCAGGCAAAGGCTCTGCGGGTTGTCGCCGAAGAAGGCCGGCCGATGCGAGAGCAACTCGTACATCACGACGCCGAGTCCCCAGATGTCGGTGCGCGCGTCCACCTCACCTGTGCCTTCGACCTGCTCGGGCGACATGTAGCCGGGCGAGCCGACGCCCAGGTGCCCGCGCGTCAGGGCTCGCCGGCTGTGGCTGCGTGCGATACCGAAGTCGAGGACCTTCAGGCACTCGTGGCCGTCGGCCTCGACATGAAGGAACAGGTTTTCGGGCTTCAAATCGCGGTGGATGATGCCGCGGGCATGAGCCGCGGCCAGCCCCGCGCAGGCCTGCAGCGCGTAGCGCACCACCCGCGCCGGCGACAACGCACCCTCGCGAGCCAGCGTCGAGAACAAGTCCTCGCCGCGCAGGAACTCGAGCGCCATGAACGGCAGCCCCGCGCAGGTCTCGGGTTGGTTGAAGGTCCCGAAATCGAGCACCCTCACGACGTTGGGGCTCTCGAGCTGGGCTAGGCTGCGTGCTTCGTTGCCGAAGCGGTCCACCGCGTCCGGCGACCGCAGCATTTTCGGCAACACGACCTTGAGCGCTACCGGACGCCCGAGCATCTCGTCGCGGGCGGCGAGCACGACCCCCATTCCGCCACGGCCCAGCTCGCCTTCGACTCGGTACCGACCTTGCACCAGCTCGCCCGGCTCAGGTAGCTCGGGCGTCCGGGCGGTCTCGCTCTGATCTTGCGACCACTCAGCAGGCATAATGTGGTCAGACCAAGCAACCGACGTGCCGCGGTGAAACCCTCGATAAACGCCCCGTAAGCGTCCCAACGCGCTCTAGTGGGTCGCAGTAGCGCGAGACAAAAAGCCTCGCGAGGAAAGACTCGCCCCTTCCCTAGGTCGCGACTAGGCTCCGGCCGTGAGCAATCCACTGACGACCCAAGGGGGGAAGGTCCAGCGTTGCGTGCTCATCGTCGAAGACGACGATGATTCGCGGGAGATGCTGGGAGAGCTCGTGTCGGCGTTCGGGCATCGCCCCGTTCCGGCTGCCAACGCCGCCGAAGCGCTGGCGCAGGCCAAGGACAACATGCCGGATGTAGCGTTGATCGACATCGGCTTACCCGAGGTCGACGGGTGTGAGTTGGCGCGGCTTTTGCGAATAGCAATGGTGGAGACGCCCGGCTTGCGGACGCGTTTGGTGGCACTCACGGGCTATTCAGATGGACCGATGCGCGAGATCGCCGGCGCCGCCGGCTTCGATGCGTACATGGTGAAACCGATCATGCCGGAAGCGCTCGAAGCGCTGCTCGGCGCCTAAATCACCATACCTTCCGCAATTGCCTCGGCCTAGCGTATACCTAAGGGATCAATGACCGTGCAGGCGCCCGACGAGCCGGACCTTGCGACGTTACTTACACGTGCAGATGAGCTTCGCCAAGCCGAGCGCCGCGCCGTGAGCGCCCGCATGGTGTCCGTCGCCGGGCACTTGGTCGGCACTCCACTCAACGTCATCGCCGGTCGCGCGGCACTGATTCGCTCCAATCCGACGCCGGAATCGATCGAAGAAAATGTGCGGCGCATCGAGGAGCAGGTCGAGCGCCTCGCGCTGCGCATTCGTCGCTTGATTGACTATTTCGGGTTAGCCGAGCCGGGAGCGCCAAGGCGCAGCGTCGGTGACGTCGTTCAAGAATGCGAGGGCCTGTATCGCCCCACTGCGGAGCTAAAGGGCGTGTCGCTTGAGGTGTCGGCGGGCGGCCTGGAATCGCTGCGCATCGACGGCTCCTTCGCGCCGCTCGTGCTCACGACGTTGCTCTCGCTCGGCGTGCGCACGGCCAGCGCAGGCCAGAGCATCACGATGAACGTGGTCGAGCGCGGTCCGAAGATGCTTGCCTTCGAGCTGAGTCTGCCCGGGGTCGAGCCGCCGCCCAAGAGCTTCGAGCGGCTGGAGCCGCCGGAGCACGGCCTGCGTTACGACGCGAGCGTGCTCGAAACGTTTTGGGTGTGCCTCGGTTTGGCGCGTCGTTTGGGGGGAGCGCTCGAGGTGGTCGGCGGCGAAGCGGCGACGGGCGTGAGCGTGCGCTTCGAATGCGGTCAAGGCTGACGTGGCGTTTCTGACTCGCCGTGATCCAATGGCGCGCGGCCGCGTGAGGCGTCGAGGCCGGAACCGTCGCGCGATTTAGGCCGAAATGTGCGCGCCGCGCTGCGGCATGCTTGATGCAAACCCGCCGGGCATGTCGGAGATGCAGCGAGGCGGCTCGGCCGAAGAGGTGCCGCTGGACTTCACGGAGTTCTTGAGCCGGCGACTCGGCATGGAAACCGGTACGGCGCTTTCGGTGCTGGGGTCGTTTTTAATCACCTTCGAGCCGTTGGGGCGAGGGGGGGCGCGCGCGACGGCGCGGCCCTTGCAGCAGCCCGCAACCTTCACCACCTGAAAAAAATAGAGGTAAACGAGATGGACAACAAGAAGCTACTCATGTCTGTGGGCACGGCGATCGCCGCATCGAAGATCGCGAGGACAATCTCCGGCATCGAGCTCGAGGACGTGCTCGGCACCGTGGGCCTCTCGCGTCGCCGCAGCCATTTTCTGGAGAATTTGGGTCTCGTCGCCGCCGGCGCCGTGATTGGCGCTGGGGCCGCCATCTTGTTTGCTCCGAGCAGCGGTAGCGAAACGCGCAAGCGCTTGGGTCAGGAAGCCTCGAAGCTCGGCTCGGCCGCGATGGACGCGGTGCGCGAGCAGAAGGAAGAGGCGCTGCGCTCGTTGTCGCAGGTCGCCAACGGTAGCGTGTCGTCGTCGGCGAACAGCCGTAGCTGACCCGCGCGCCCATCCGGACCATCCAACGGCAGACCAACTTCCGCCCACCCGGAAGCTGCCGTTGACTAATTAGGAAGCCACTCTGGCGGACGCTGCACCTCGTCCGCCAGGGTGGCTCTCACTTTTTTGTGGCTCCGCGGCGCTACGCGGCCCATGGGGCAGTGTGGTGTGTCGGTTTCGCGTGGCGGGGCACATCGTCGCAACATTGCCGTAAAAATCGGGGATTTGCGCCGAAATCGAGCTGGCGTGGATGTTGCTCAAGGCCGAACAACGCTCGATGGAAGAGCGAAGGAGGACTCGATGATTCGTTTCGCCCGCACCGCCATGTGCACCCTGTTGGTAGTCGCCTGCGGAGGAAGCTCGCTGCCTCCCGCCAAGGTAGCCGACACACAGTCTTCGATCAGCGCGGCCGCCGCCGTCGGCGCCGACCAGAATCCGCAAGCCGCACTTCATCTGAAGATGGCACGGGATCAGCTCAAGCAAGCCCAGAGCTTGATTGACGACGGGAAGGACGAAGAGGCGAGCCTCGTGCTCAAGCGCGCCGACGCCGACGCCGAGGTCGCCCTCATGATCACGCGAGAGGCGCAAGCCAGCGCCAACGTGAAAAAGGCCCAAGCGGACGTCGACGGCCTTCAGAACCGGAACCAATAGGCGCCTAAGCCGAGCCTTACAGGAGAACTACCCATGAAATTAATCAACACGCTCTGCCCCCTGGCCGTCTTGGTCGCCGCTGGTTGCTCCGCGACCGGTCCGACTCCGGAGCTGATCGACGCGCGACGCGCGTACGACGAGGCGCGCGCGTCCGACGCGGCCACCTACTCGCCCGACAAGCTGCTCAGCGCCAAGCAGGCTTTGGAGAAGGCCGAGGACGCGCACGCTGACGATGGCGGCTCGTTCAAAGAAAAGAGCCTCGCCTACGTCGCCCAGCGCAAGGCGCAGTACGCCAGCATCTACGGCACCTACGAGAAGGATCGCCGGCAACAGGTCGAGGTGGAGCAGGCCTATCGCAACAAGCAGGACGCGCTCCGCCGCAATGCCGAGGACAAGGCTACCGAGGCTCAGCGCTCGCTCGCCGCGACCTGGGACAACCTGAGCAGCGCACGTCAGCAGCTGGCGGCGTCACAGACTCAGCTGCAACAGAGCAAGGCCGAGCTGGCGTCGGCGATGGCGAGCTTGAACAAGATCGCGCAGGTGAAAGAAGAGTCGCGCGGCACCGTGATCACTCTCGACGGCCAGGTGCTGTTCGTCACCGGTAAGGCCGAGCTGCTGCCGATCGCTCGCGATCGCTTGAATCAGGTCGCGCAGTCGCTCAAAGAGCTCGATGACGACAAGCTGCTGTCGATCGAGGGCTACACCGACTCACGCGGCGCCGACGACGCGAACATGAAGCTTTCGCAAGATCGCGCCAACGCCGTCAAGGACTACCTCGTGAGCCAGGGGGTCAAGCCGGAGAAGGTGCGCGCGGTTGGCCGCGGCGAGGGCAACCCGGTCGCGTCGAACGATACGCCCGAAGGTCGCGCCAACAACCGCCGCGTCGAAATCGTGGTGCAGAGCTCCGCGCAGGCGGCCGCGGGGCTGCCAGGGACGAAGCAATGAAGCTCCTGGGCGTGACCCGGCCGTATCGCGCCCCCGCACCAACCCCGGTGCCGGGGCCCGATCCGACCCCGATTCCGCCAGGGCCGGTGCAACCTGACTCGCCGGAGATCCCCCAAGAACCGCTGCCCTCCTATGAAGATCCGCCGCCGGTCAACCCCGTCGCCTCACGGCCGGCGCCGCCCTCGCTGACGGAGAGGACGGAATGCGGTTCTGGAAGAGTCTCGCGAGCGCGCAACGTCGCTTGATGGGGTTGCGCCACACGGTGGCGCGCGTCCGAGCACGGGACGTAACCAAGGTGCTCGGACGCGTCGCCGCCGTGCTGTTTTCTCTGGAGCTGCTGTACCTGGCGGTGGGTAACGCGATACTGAGGACGCAGCTGATTCAGCGCTCCGTCGAGACGGCCGAAGGCTTCAGCTTGGAGTTCAGGGGCGCCTACACGTTGCTGCCGGGCCGCGCCCACGTGCGCGATCTCTCGCTGCGCTTCGAAGACTACAACGTGCAGTTCGAGGTCGCGATCGCGGAGGCGACACTCGACATTGCCCTCAGCGAGCTGCCGTTCAAGAAGTTTCACGTCACGCGGCTCGACGCGCACGGCACGCGCTTTCGTATGCGCCACAAATTGATCGCGGTCGGCGATGACGCCGAGCGCGTGGCGGCTTATCCGCCGATCAAGGGCTTCGCCGATCCGCCCTACTTCGTAGGGGTCAGGGCACCGCCGCTGCCGGAAACTGCAGACTACGACCTTTGGCGCGTGCGTATCGATCACGTATCGGCCGCGGTCAGCGAGCTGTGGGTGATGGAATATCGCTATCAGGGCGCGGGGCTGGCGAAAGGCTCGTTCGTGGTGCACCCGGCGCGCTGGGTGCAGGTAGAGCCGGCATCGTTGCGGCTCGACGGCGGCTCGTTGTCGCTCGGCTCGCACCGCGTCGCGGGGCGGACGCGCGGAAAAATCACGTGTGACATCCCGGATATGCACGTGCAAGCTCGCGAGGGCGCGCAGGTGCTGAAAGACATCTCCGCCACGCTGCAGCTCGAGCTCAAGGAAGGCTCGTTCGACTTCCTCCAGGCGTATTTGGCTCGGCTCGGCTCCGCTCGCTATGGCGGCAACGCCGAGTTTTCAATCGACCTGAACGTCGTGCGCGGCGTTCTCCAATCGGGCTCTCGCGTCGACGTGCGGGCCACGCCGTTCGAGCTGCACCATGAATTCGCCGACTTGACTGGCGACCTCATGCTCAGCGCACAGCGCGGGCCGGAGCCGGATCCGGAGCTGAGCCTGGCGCTGAGCGCGCCGCGCCTGAGCGCGTCACGCAAGTCGACAGCGCCGTCGCCTAGCGTCGAAGGCGTCGTCGCAAGCTTGACGGTTCGCGGCGCTGATTTTTCGGAGGAGCTCAGCCTGGGCGCGGCCAAGCTCGCGGTAAAGCGCGCCCACGCGGAGTCCTTGGCCTGGTTTGCGCAGCCCGGGCTGGCGCTCGCGGGGTCCGCCGACGTCGGCTTCGAGCTGTCGCGCAGCGCGCGGCAAGAGCTGGCCGGCGACGCGCGTCTGCACGTCCGCGAAGGGCATTTCGAGCACGAAGACTTCGCGATGGGCGGAGATCTGCACACCCAGCTCGCGTTCAGGCGCGGCGCCGAGGCCGACGCTGCGATTGAGCTCCAAAAGCTGTCGGTGCAGCTGTCCGGGGGCACGCTGCGCAGCGGCGCCAAGCGCAGTAAGCCGTTCGACGCGCTGGTCGAGGGCTCGAACCTGCGGTTGACGCCTGCGCAGGACGCAAGCGCCGCCGGCACACTGCGGGTTCGGGTCAGCGACGCGGAGGCGCTGCTACCGCTGGTCATGGGGGCCCCGCTCACCGACATCACCAGCACCGCGCTCAACTTGAAGCAGCTCGACGCCCAGACGGCAGTGCAGCTCTCGGCGGACGGCGTCAATCTGAGAGTGATCGACGCTCGCAGCGGGAACCTGCGTGTGAGGGGCTATTTCAGCAAGCGCACGCGCGAGCCGCGCGGGGCCTTCTTGCTGTCATCGGGTCCGATCAACGTGGGCGTCACGCTCAGCGGCGGCGCCACCGAAGTGTCGCCGTTCGTCGGCGACGGCTGGCTCGCCACGACGTGGCCCCGGATTTCGGGCTCCACCCCGGGACCCGGTTAGTCACTTTGGGCGCTTGCGGCCCGCGGATCTAGGCATAAAAGCCGGTCCACGACGCAAGTGGCGCCGGCGAAGGGGCGCCGAGGACATTTGCCGCGCCGCTCGCGGCGCAAGTTTCCGAGCCACCGGCCGTGATTGGGAGACGATGACCTCGTCGATTCCTCCTAGCGGGGCCGAGATGGCACGACTCCAGCGGCGGACGCAGGCCGTGGCGCGCCTGCGACACCCGAACCTGGTGCGCATGCTGCCGCTGCCGGGCGGAGCCGGGCTTTCGCCCCTGATCGGAGAAGCCCGCCGCCTGGCAGACTTTACGTTGCCGGCCGGCACGTTCAAGCGCTTCGACTTGCAGCAAGTAGTGCGGTTGTTGCTCGACGTGCTCAGCGGCCTCGCCGCGCTCCACGAGGTAGTGACCGACGGGCAGAGCTTCGTGCACGGTGAAGCTTCGCCCCAGCACATCTTCGTCGACGAGCACGGCACGGCGCGGCTGGTGCCGCTTCTGAGTAGTCACTTTACCGGTAGCCGCAGGACGGAGCAGGGCGGCTACCTTGCGCCGGAGCGACTGACGGGCGGCGCCATCGACGCGCGCGCCGACGTGTTCAGCGTCGGGGTGATGCTCTGGGAGGCGCTGGCCGGCACACGATTGTTTCCGGATGCGTCGCTGTCGGCGGTGCGCGCTCGCCTGCAGCAGTCGCTCGAGATTGAGCTTGCTCCGCGCGACCGCTGGGCAGCACCGCTGTGCGCGATCGCTCGGCGCGCGATCGCCTTCGACCCCGCGTTGCGCTTTCGCACCGCGCTCGAGCTGAGCCATGCCATCGCGACCGCGGCGGCGCAGCAGCTGTCACGCGTCGACGCCGATGCTTGGCAAGAAGAGGCGCCGACGCCCGTATTTCAGCCGCGCTTGCACTTGCCAACGTTGCGAGCGTCGCTGGCGCCGCCCTCGATGGCGCCCGCAGCGCAGTGCCTGGAAACGGCGCCCCCGACCGCCAGCGCCGACGCGTCGATCGAGTCCGCGCCGGTGCGCACTCGCCGCCGCCAGCGCGGAGCGTGGTGGGGGCTCGGCGCGGCGACGGTGGCGGCGCTGGCGATCGCGGCGCACCGCGCCCCCATCGGCTGGCGGGGCTTGGTCGGTGCCCCCTTCAAAGCCGCCCCCTACTTGCGCGCCGCCGCGTCACCGCCGGTGCCCGCCCCGGTGGCGGCGACGGTAGAGCCCGCCCGCGCTGCGCCGAGCGCGATCCCGCAGAGCCCGCGGACCGCCGGCTCAGCCGCTCCCGTCACGTCGTCGCAGGCGAGGTCCGCGCCTTCAGCCCGGCCGATCAGGCTCAAGCCTCGCGTCAAGGCGCCGGCCACCGACTACGGTATTTGAGCTCAAAGCTCTTCGGCGCCATAACCGGCGAGCTTCTCGATCAGCGCATCGAGCGGCAGCTTCGCGAACAACGCATCGAGCGTGCTCTCGAGCGACTTCAGCAGCGCCGGTGGCTCGGTCAAGAGCGTGTCGTTGGCGACGATCGCGTGCCAGTCGAGGCGGGCCGGATCGGCGCTGGGCACGCCCGCCTTCTGAAAGGCGCTCAGCACCTCGTGCGCGATGACGCCGTAGCCGACGGTGGTCGGATGCACGCCGTCGAGGCCGAACAGGCCGCCTCTGTACGCCGTCTTCCACGCCGTCGACGGTTCGCCGCCCGAGGGAGCGACGGGCGGTAGGCGAAAAAATCGGGTGTCGAGTAGTATCTCGCCATCGGGGCGCACCCGAAATTGGGTGAGTGGATTGGCACGCAAGGCTTCGATCAAGCCGGCGGGTAATGCGTAGCGCGGTTGACCTGCGCTGCGTCGGAACGCCAGCTGGTCGAGCAGCTCGCACACATCGATCACTTGCCAACCTCGCCGCGTCGCCTCGGTGCGAATGCAATCGTTGTAAGCGTCGATGGTGCTGTCGATTCGACGGGCCTGGTCGCGGGTGAGGTAACGGTTGCGCTGAGGACTGAAATGCGCGTCCCAGATCCAAAAGCTGGTGTAGTACTCGTAGTAGCCAGCCTCGAGCTCGCTCGCGCCGCTGGCTCGCGCCTGCGGGCTCACTCCGCGCGTCACCGGCGCGATGGTCACGTGGGGAACCGTCATCAAAAATACGCGCTGAGCGGAGACGCGCTCGAGCTGCCGCGCCAGATCGCGGTAGAGGCTGGCGAAATGGGACGGTTCCCACAGGTTGCAATCGCGTTCGTGCGCCAGCAAAGTCAGATCGGGGCTCCGGGAGGGGCGCACCTTCAAGCTGACACACGTACCGAGGGCGTTGTTGGCGCCGAGCCCGACAAGCAAATTTTCGATGCCATGCTCCTGGCCGAGGCGGTGCGCGAGATCGATCGGAGTGAGGTCGGCGAGCGCGCGTTGCTGTGCCGGATTGCAGACGCGCCGCGCGGTGCGGTACATGGCGTGCTCGGGCAGCTGCAGCAGCCAATCGTCGCGCGGAGGCGGCGCATTTTTCGCGCAGACCCCGTCGCTCAAGCTGAGCGCGTCGCCCACCTCGAAGCCCCAGACCCCGAGGTTGTGATGGATCGGCCCGCTGCTCGCTGGCTGCGCTCCGCCACCGCGCTCCCAGTAGTCTTCGACCTGGCTCATCGAGTGCTGAATGGAGAGCAGCGCCCGCGGAACGTCCCACAAGTCGAGCTTCTCGCCGGCGTGCGCCGACAAGCGCGCTAGCAGCAGCTCCAGATCCAGCAGCGGCCCGCCCCAGCCGTCGCCGGCGAAGTCGGGCGCGCGGAATGCCGGCGCGTCGAGCGCGCGAGCCACCATCGCCGGAAACGCCCAGCTCGTCCGGCGCACGGCCCCGTGCTGAAAGCCCTGCGTCAACGAGTCGCCGATTGTGACGAGCCTCAAGGTCATGATCCCTCCTTTGGGGGAGCATACCCGGATGGCGGCGCCGAAGAATCGTTACTTGCGCGGGGTCGATCCTGACGCGCCTGCTTTACTTGGTGCCGAACAAGCGGTCGCCGGCGTCTCCGAGCCCGGGGATGATGTACCCGTGCTCGTCGAGATGATCGTCGATAGCGGCGGTGAAGACGGGCACATCGGGGTGGGTCTCGGCCAGGTTGGCGAGGCCTTCGGGCGCCGCCAGCAGACAGACGAACTTGATGGAGCGCGGGGAGGCCGTCTTCACGCGCTCGATGGCGGCGACGGCGCTGTTGCCGGTCGCGAGCATCGGATCGACGATGATCACGTCGCGATCGGACATTTCGCCCGGTAGCTTGAAGTAATATTCGACCGCACCGAGCGTCTCGGGGTCACGGTAGAGGCCGATCTGGCCCACGCGTGACGAGGGCAGGACCTTGAGCATGCCTTCGATCATGCCGGTGCCGGCGCGCAAGATGTTGAGCAGCACCACCTTTTTGCCCTCGATCAGCGGCGCGCGCATCTTGGCGAGCGGCGTCTCGATCTCTTGGTAAACGAGGGGTAAATCGCGGGTGACCTCGTAGGCGAGCAGCATGCTGACTTCGCCGAGCAGCGTGCGGAACGAGTTGGTGCTCCGCTCCTTTTCTCGCAGCAGAGTCAGCTTGTGCTGCACCATCGGGTGGTCGATGACCGTCACTTTTTGGCTCATGAAAACTCCGGGCTCTCTCGACACGAATCTAAAATACGGTGCCGTCGCTGATGATGCGCAGGGGAGGGCCACCGTCGGCCCGCGCTTCGCGCGCGAACACGCGACCAGCGCGCCAGGTTCCTCCCTCCAGCACTCGCGCGAGCGGCAGCTGCTCCGGCGTGAGGCCCAAGCTTCGCCGCACCTCGGTCGCCAACTCGTCGAGTAACGCGACCGTCAGCGCCCGCCACTCGATCACGAGCTCCGAGCTCACTTCGTGGTCGCGCGCGGCGGCGCCGGGGTCGGCCAGACTGAGCACGCCCGTGTCGAGGAACAACCCGCCGTTGCGGTACTCGGGCAAGCCCGTCAGCTCACCGACGCCGTCGATGACCAGGCCTGCCGCCTCCAGCGGCTCCAGCAACGAATAGCTCAGCCACTGCGACAGCTTGTGGAAGGGCACCAGCCCAAAGCGACGATGTCGCCACACGTCGCCGAGCGGCTTGCCGGCGAGCTGCTCACGCCCTGGCCAAATCGGCCCCAGCGCCTCGAGCACGGCGGCGAGCACGTCGCCGGCGCGGACGCGATTGCCCACCGCGGCGCGCTTAAGGAACACCGCCAGATCGCCCAGGCGCGGCCCGGCGGGGTCGAAATATTTCGGCGTCGTTGCGACAGCGCGACCGAGCTTTCGAAGCAGACTCGCGCGTCCTTCCACGCCGATCAGGGGATTTTCTTCCGTTACCTGGAACGCGCGCTGCAGCGCCGCCGCTCCAAACCGCGACAATCCGGCGGCGTCGGCGCGGGGGCTGCCATCAGCGCTCAGCGCGCCGCTCACGAAGAGGTGATAGCTCGCGACGGCGAGGCCCTCCGAGCGCGTGTAGCGGGCGTTACCGGGCTCGGTGTAACCCCACCCGGGCCCGGCGCCAGCGTCGAGCAGCACGCTGGTGATCACTAGCTCCGCGCTGCTGCGCAGCTTGTCGTCAGTGCTCGCGCCTTCGAGGCTGCGCAAGAACCGCTCGAGCCGCGGCACCCCGCCGACGTCGAAGTGACGGTAGCGTCCGTGATACGGAATGGCGTGCACGTCGGGATAGGCCTGACGGATAACGGCGATGACGCGCTGCGCCGCCTCTGCCAGGCGGGCGTCGTGGACCCGGAAGTGCGCGAGCTCACCGCGCCGCCCCGCCGCGACGACGGCGCCCGCGCGCGCGCGGATCGCGGCGGTCGTCTGCAGGTATTCGTACTCTCGCGCGTCGATCGTCGCTTCATCCATCGATGCCGCGACCTTTGGGCTTGGCCAGCTCGTTCCCGTCGGGCACGGCGCCTTCGGTGAAGTAGCCGGCCGCCATCTTGGCATCCATCTCGACCCGCGCGTCGGTGGGGATCAGCGCGTCCGGGATCGGCACCCGTTCGACGATCTGGATGCCGGCGCGCACGACGGCGTCGTGTTTCATGTTGCTCATCGACACGAAGCGGTCGATTTTGCTGATGCCGAGCCAGTGGAGCACGTCCGGCATGAGCTCCTGGAAGCGCATGTCCTGTACGCCCGCGACGCACTCGGTGCGCGCGAAGTATTGGTCGGCTCGATCGCCGCCGACCTGTCGCTTGCGAGCATTGTAAACCAGAAATTTGGTGACCTCGCCGAGGGCGCGGCCTTCCTTGCGATTATAGACGATGACGCCGCTGCCGCCGTCTTGCGCCATGCGTACGCACTCCTCGATGCCGTGCGTGAGGTAGGGCCGGCAGGTGCAGATGTCGGAGCCGAACACGTCCGAGCCGTTGCATTCGTCATGAACCCGGACCGCGAGCGGCTTTTGCGCGTTGGCGATGCTGGCTACGTCTCCGAACATGTACACCGTGGCGCCGCCAATCGGCGGCAAGAACACCTCGAGATCGCTGCGCGTCACGAGCTCCGGAAACATCCCCGCCGTGTGCTCGAATAAGGTGCGGCGCAGGTCGGCCTCGCTGCACCCGAAGCGCGCCGCCACCCCGGGCAGGTACCAGACCGGCTCCAGCGCCGCCTTCACTACCACGATCGCGCCGCCGGTTTTGAGGATCTTGCCGTCGACCTTCAGGCGGCCGGCCTCGACAGCGTCGGCCAGCTCCGGCATCTGAATGTGCGCCCGGGTGATGGCGATCGTCGGCCGGATGTCGAAGCCCTTCTCGAAGAACGGCGCGAACACCTCGCTGACCCGCGCGCCCCACGGATCGAGCGATACGATCTTGGCTGGATCGAACCACTGGGGAAATGGGCCGATCGCGTGAGTCGGCGCCGTGTTGGTCAGGTCTGGTTTGCGCAGCGGATCGAGGGCGCCCGCCGCGACCGCCACCGCTCGGTAAACGGAATAGGAGCCGGCGTGGGTGCCGATCACGTTGCGCTGCGCCTTGTTGGTGACGGTGCCGATCAGCGGCCCGCGCTCGAGCGGATCCGCGGCCCCCCACACCACGGGCGCCGGCTTCGGGCCGTGCCCGCCGGGGTGCGACGTCAAGACGATGGCTTTGGGACGCTTGTTGTTCGCCTTGGGAGTTTTCATGTTCGAAAACGCAGATCGAAAAGGATAATCTGCCCCGCCGTAGAAGTGAACGAAGTCTGCCCCGCTTCGCCAACGGGCGACGGGCCGTTTTGTCGGTCGGGGTGGGAGCGCCGCGATGCGGGTCGCACCGGGTGCGCGAGGTCGACTAATCGCTCCGGCGCCCATCGAGCGTCAATTGCCAGGCGACTCCGCGCTGGCGCAGCTCGGCGGTGTAGATCGAGTCGCGGCGCAGCCAGCGTGAGGTGGCCGAAGCGACCGCCGTCGCGAGGACGAGCGGCAACGCGATCGCGTAGTCGCCGGACAGCTCGAAAACCATGACCGCGGCCATCATCGGTGCGTGCGTCGTGGCGGCGGTGGCGGCCGCCATGCCGACCAATGCATAGCCACCGGCGGGACCGAGCCCGCAGCCGGCGTGCGTCAGCGACGACGCATAGCTGAAGCCGAGCGCGCCGCCGACCAACAGCGTGGGCGTGAAGACGCCGCCGGGGCTACCCGACGACACGGAGGCGGTGGTGGCCAGGCACTTGCCGAGCAGGAGCAGCAGCACGAACCCTAGCCCAAGCTGACCGTTGAGCAGCGCGTTCAAGGGCTCGTAGCCATTGCCGGCGACCTCCGGCAAGACCGCGATGAGCGCGCCGGCGAGCAACCCGCCGAGGGCCGAGCGCCAGGGCGGGGGCAGCGCAGGACGCCGGAACAGCACCTCGCCGAGCGACAGCAAACGCATGAATCCCTGTGCCCCGAGGGCCACGAAAACGCCGAGACCACCGAATGCCAGCAGCTCCAGCGGCGAAGAGAGGTGGAAAGCTCTGACGCCGTAGATCGGCCCCTCGCCGACGACCGCGCGCGTCAGCGCCGACGCCACCGCCGTCGCAATCAACACCGGCACGACGGTGTCGAGCGCAACCACGCCCACGACCACCTCGAGCACGAACAGCACCGCCGCGAACGGCGTGTTGTAAGCGGCGGCGAAGCCGGCGGCGGTGCCGGCCGCGATCAAGACGCGCGTCCGCGTGATCGAGAGCTTCAGCCTGTCGCTCAGCCACTTGCCGGCGGCGCCTCCGAATTGAATCAGCGGTCCTTCGCGGCCCAGCGAGCCGCCGGTCACGATCGCCAGCCAAGACGACAGGGACTTGAGCAAGGTGACGCGCATCGACAATCGAACGCGACCGAGCACGACAGCTTCCATGACGTCGGCCACGCCTTGCCCGGCGGGAGCGCGCGCGACCAAGATGCTCAGCAGCCCTGCCAACAGACCGCCTGCTGCCGGCGACAGCAGGCGCAACCACACCGGCGCCGCTCGCGCCGCCGAGACGATGTCTTGCACGCCGGCGCCGCGCTGCAGCACGAGCGCGAGCGTGGCTCGAAATGCGATCGCGAACGCGGCGGCGGCGAGCGCCACCAGCACGAGGCCGATGCCGAAACGGAGCGCCGCGGCGCGCGGTGGAGCGGGTGAGGGTGGGGGGCTGCTCAACGGCTGGCGACTAGCGATACCGCCGCATCGGCGCGAGCGTCAATCGGCGACGCGGCGCGACGCCGAACGCGGTTTTGGCGTGCGGTTCGGACCCGAGCGCAGTTCATGATAGCCATGGCGTTCAGCCTCGGAGGTACGTCTTGTCATTTCGCGCCACAATCGTCTTACCCCTCGTCCTCGCCGTCGGTTGCGGTCACTCCGAAGACGAGTGGCAGGCGCAGCTCGCCAAGTACGCGGCTCTGCAAAAGAAAGACAACGACCTGTCGCAGCAGATGGCCGCCGAGCAGGCTCGCGTGCAAGAGCTCAGCCAGCAGCTCGAGGCAATGGGCGTCAAGCTGAGCAGCGAGGGGAGTGAAAAAGAGAAGCTCGCGCAGGACATGGCGCAGATGAAGGCGGCGTTGGCCGAGTACCAGGCGCGCGCCGAAACGCTCGAGCGCATCAAGCAGCGCTTCGAGACGTTGCGCAAGAAGCTGCAAAAGCTGACCGAGCTCGGCCTCGACGTGAAGATCCGCAACAACCGGATGGTGATTTCGCTACCGGGCGACGTGCTGTTCGCTTCGGGCAGCGACGTTCTCAGCGGTGAAGGCGACAAGATCTTGCTCCAGGTCGCGGACGTCATCCAGAACGACTCCGCCCTGCGCGATCGCCAGTATCAGGTCGCCGGCCACACCGATGATCAGCCGCTCAAGCGCGCGGCGGAAACCTTTCACGATAACTGGGGACTGTCGCTGATGCGCGCGCGGCAGGTGCTCGTATTCCTCGTCGCCTCGCCCGACGCCGACAAGCCTGCCGCGGCGCCGAAGAAAGCCGCGCCCCCCGCCGCCAAAGCGCCCGCCAAGACCGAGAAGGCCAAGCCGCCGATGCCCCCGCCCGAGCCCGAGCGTAGCGGCGGCAACCTGAATCCGAAGCATTGGAGCGCGTCCGGATACGGTCAGACCGATCCCGTGGCTTCCAACGACTCGCCGGAGGGTCGCAAGAAGAACCGCCGCGTCGAGCTGGTGCTGATGCCCGACGTGGAAGAGATGCTCGATTTGAAGTCGCTGCTCTGAGCCGCTGCTGGCCGGGGCGGCACCGGGCGCGGCAGCTCGCCCCACTCGCGACCTCGACGGACGGGAAAGAGCGCGCGCCGGGCGTTTTCGCTTCCGCGGCGGCACAGAGTTAGTAACTAGGCTGCAGGGTCTGGCTTTGGCTTCGCATCCAACCATCGTGACTCGCGCCATCGCGGGTGCCTTCGTATTGAGCGCGGGCTTCGCCGCGTGCTCCTTCCCCTCGTTCGTGCCCGTCGTCGAAGAGACGCCCGAACATTGCAGCAATCGAGAGCAAGACGAATCGGAGAGTGACTACGACTGCGGCGGCGCGTGCGAGGCCTGCCAGGCCGGGCAAGGTTGTTTGGTTCCCAATGACTGCGCGTCGGGCGTGTGCCTGGCCGAGACCTGCGCCGCGCCGAGCTGCGCTGATGGCGTGGAGAACGGCCGGGAATCGGACGTCGACTGTGGCGAGGCTTGCATACCGAACCGCTGCGCCCGAGGTAATCGCTGCAACTATGACGAAGACTGTAACAGCCTGCGCTGCGTGAGCGGGCGCTGCAACGAGGCGACGTGCGCCGACGGCATCCGCAACGGTCGCGAGTCCGACGTCGATTGCGGCGGCGACTGTGAAAGGTGCGCCACCGGTAAGACTTGCGGCGCCGATCAAGATTGCGAGACCGATGTTTGCTCCGCCGCGCGCTGCGCCCCCGATACTTGCGCCAACGAGAAGTTGGACGAGGAGGAGACGGCCACCGACTGCGGCGGCCCGAGCTGCGGCCCGTGCGCGGGTAGCCAGGCGTGCGAGCGAGATAGCGACTGCCTCAGCGGCAGCTGCGACGACTCGGTTTGCGGCGCCCCCAGCTGCGACGACGAAAAGCTCAATCAAGACGAAACCGACACCGATTGCGGCGGACTCTCCTGCGACGGATGCGCAGAGGGTCTCGCCTGCGTCACGGGCAAGGACTGCGAGAGCGGCGTCTGCACGAAGCAGGTCTGCCAGGCCCCGCGTTGCGACGACACCGTGCAAAACGGCGACGAGACGGAGGCTGACTGCGGCGGAGCCTGCAAGGCATGCCCGACGGGGCCGATCTGCGAAACCAATGACGAATGCAGCAGCAAGGTCTGCAAAGACGGGCATTGCGCCAGCGCGCAGTGTGACGACGGCGTTCAGAACGGCAGTGAAGCGGATGTCGACTGCGGGCCGGGCTGCAGTCCGTGCGCGATCGGTAAGCGTTGCGCGGCGGACGACGACTGCGCCAGCGGGGAGTGCGACACCGTCTGTAAGTCTCGGCTTCGCGTGGAGCTCTCGTGCTCGAACACGGCCGCCATGACCGCGTGCATGCAGCCGTATTTTCGGGTCTTCAACGACAGCGACGCTCGCGTCGCGCTCGCCGGATACTCGATTCGTTATTATTACACCAAAGAAGCCGCCAGCAATGAGGACTACGATTGCTATTACATGAGCCTCGGTGATTGCAATCAGATCGGCCCCGCCGTCTTCATGGACATCAAGCCCAATAAGGCAGGCGCCGATCGCTACGTCGAGCTGCCGTTTACGGACGGGGCCCGAACGCTCGATCCCGGCCAGTTCTTCGAGATGAAGAACGGGATCTGCCTACCTTCACCCGACACCTTCACGCAGACCGGCGACTACTCGTTTTCTGGCAGCGGCGCGTTTCAGCCCGCCCCCCACGTGACGCTGTTCAACCAGCGCGTGCTGGTGTGGGGCACCGAGCCGTGAGCGCCCGAGCATGAGCTGATGCGCGTGGCCCGGCCCGCGTGTCAGAAAAGTTCGTCTTCGGGTCGATTCGACTTCTGCGATCGCGAAGCGCCAGAAAGCTCGTCGAGATCCGGCCTTCTCCGTTGATTCAACGCTGCCGGAAGCTATAGTTCCGAGCCTCGCTCGCGAGCTCCGTTATCATGAACATTCGATCCACCTTCTCCGTTCCCGCCACCTTGGCCGGCCTCTTGTTTCTGACTAGCTGCGGCGAAAGCAGCGCCGATCCACCGGCCGGCGGCTCAGGTCCGGGGGGAGCGGCGACGGGCGGCGCAGGCACCTCCACTACGGCGGGCGCGGGCGCGGGCGGCGTGAGCGGCGGCGCTGCCGGCGGCCAGGCTACGGCCGGCGGTGGTAGCGGCGCCGGTGGCGGCGGGACGAGCGGCGCCGGTGGCGGCGGGACGAGCGGCGCCGGTGGTGGCGGGACGAGCGGCGCCGGTGGCGGCGGAACAGCTGGTGCGGCTGGGGGCGGCGCCGGCGGCCCTCCAGCGACCTTCGCCACCCTCACGACCCTCATCAAATCGTCCTGCTATGGCAGTCCCTGCCACGATTTGGTCGAGCACAATTTGCCGTTAATCGTCGACGACGGTCTCTACATGAGGCTGCTCAACCACACGACGATGAAGTGCGGTCCGACGCTCACGCCCGGCGATCCTTCGCAGAGCGCGATCGTCAAGCTCCTCAAGGCCGATTGCAACGGAACGGTTCGAATGCCGTACTTCAAGTGCTTCGACGGCGATGGCGATGAGAACGAGCTTTGCGTGCCCTCGGCCACGATCGCCGCGCTAGAGCAGTGGATCAAGAACGGCGCACCGCCGCAGTGACGTAAACGCGGGCCGCCTTCGACGCGGCCTCGTTCATTCGCACTTGTTCTTACCGTCGGCCTGCGCGTCGACGGCCTTCTTGGTGAACGGCAGGATCTCGTGGAGCAGCTCCATCGAGATTCGATCGACGACCTTGATCTCGTCGTACGTGTGGGCGATCTCCTTCGAGATCTGATCGAGCTCCGCCCCGTCCTGAGCTTTGACAGCCGCGTCGATTCGGCCGGAAAACCACGGAATCTTCGCCGTCATCATGCCCAGGCCCTCGGCAGCGGCGTAGAACTTTTGGCGCGTTTCGAAGAAACCCGGTAGCGCCGGCGGGAGTGGATCGTACTGTTTGTGGAGGGCGGTGAACCGGGCCGTCAAATCGTTCATCGGGGCCTTGAGCCCTTCGACCGACTGCCTCGCCGCGTCCGCGCCGCGCTTGATCTCTTCGGCGCTGCGCTTGACGACCGGCTTGACGACCTTCTCCGGAGTCTTCTTGTGGCACCCGGCGAACGAGGTCGTGCCGAGTAGCGCGACCAGCAAGAGCATGCGAGACCTAGCGAGCACGTGTCCTCCTTTGAATCGATTTTCGGTCATTGAGCTTTCGGCCCGGTCGCCGCAAAGGCGACTTGATCGACCCCTGTCTCGGTGACGGAGTCGGTGTCGAACTCCCAGCTATCACCTGGCGCAAGCTCGGCGGAGCGGCGCGCGACGGCGACGCCGAGCGGGCGCCCGACGCGATTGATCGGAAAGACGTTGACGGAGGGGCTGTCCATCGAAACGTCGAAGCCATTGACGAAGGTGCCCGTATACGCCACGCCTGCGCCGCGCATCACCGGCTGCACGTCGTGGATGCTGACGCCTGCGATCGGCACTGCGTCGAGGTTCCAGTAGTTCAAGCGGTAGTCGATGCGGCCCACGTCTTGGAGGCTTAGGTCCGCCGGCAAGCCCTTGATGGCGACCATGCTCACCTCACCAGGAGCGACACAGGCCGCGATCGTGCTCGAGCCGTCGGTCAGCCGAAAGAAGCTCTGCACCAGGAGCCCGCTTACACCCACCGCCAGCGTCTGGTCGGCCTTGTCGAAGATCTCGACCGAAAAGGCGGGGCTACAACCCTTTTCATCGCCCTCGTTCTTGACGGCGGCGTAGAGCTCGGCGCCGCTCGTTCCCTCACGCAGCGTCAGCGCGATCACGTTGAACACGCCGTTTCCGCCAGGGGTGGGGCTCACGGTGATGCCTTCGGGGATGATCAGCGGCTCGGCTCCGCTTGCGCCGCCCATGCCTGTGTCATGGCCGCCATCGCTCCCACCGCTTCCACCTGCGCTCGCGCTCGGCGCCGTGGAACCATCCGAGCATGCCGACAGCAACATGAGGCACGCAGCCAGGCTGAGAAAAGACTTCGCGAGCATGAACGAGGCGGCGAGGGCGCGCGGCAAGTGGGACGGCGCCAGTGGGTCGCGTCTTCTGCAGAGCATAGCGCACAAAAGCGCAAAGGCCCCTCGGAGGAGAGGCCTTTGACGCTACCGTTGATTGGGAGGGCTCAGCCGGCCTTGAGCTCGGCGTAGGCGCCCGGGTTGTGGATCGTGGCGCCCTGAACGGCACCCGCGCCACCGGCAAAGTCCTCGGTCTTGTCCGAGTAGCCGTAGTGCGTGACTTCGCTAGCCGGACCGTCCTTGGCAGGATAGCCCATCGCGTCGGCTTTCATGCCCATCGCGTTCATGATGTTGCAGTAGTACTTGTTGATCGGCTGGTTGCCGAGCTCGGGCTTGGTGCCCGTAGCTTGGCTGACGCCGTCGGACTTCTGCGGAGCACCATCGACGCACTGAGCGAGGCTGCGGCCGAGCATGTCGGTCGCGGACGCGTTCGAGGCGGCGTCGAGGTTGATGATTTGGCCCGTCTTGAAGTATCCGCCGCCGCTGCCGGCTTGGATGACGGGGGCGTTGTTCAGGTTGTGGGCGTTGCCGTCCGACATCTCGTTCATCCACACCGCGATGGTGTTGTCGAGAACGGTGCCGTCGTTCTCGGTGATGCTGTCGAGCATCTTCACGAGGTTGGCGAACTTCTGGGCGTAGTACGTGTCGATTTTGATCAAGTTCTCGACCGCGTTCGGCACGCAGTTACCTTGCATGCCGGCGTTGTCGAGCCGGTGCGACTGGTTGTGCGAGTCGGCGTTGATGCCGAGACCGGTGAACTGGAAGTTGTTCGGGTACTTGAGGAAGATGACCGGGTTGGCGTTGCAGGCTGCCGTCAGCACCGCGACCGCCGAGTAAAGGTCCGCGCCGTCCATCGTGTCGCTGACCTTGCGCGTCAGCGCGTCGCCGCCGCTCGTACCGGGCTTGCCGTTGGCGCCCAGCGTCATCGCCAGCTGCTGGTTACACGCCGCGGAGGCGATCACCCCGCCGACGTTGTTCGCCAACTCCAGCCACGCTGCCAGCTTGTCTTTGTCGGCCTTGCTCATGTCTTGCGCCATGAGGCGGTTCAGGTCGTCTTTGACGATGTCGGCCAGGAGCTTGCCCTTGGCCATTTCCCAGGTGTCCTGGTTCATCGGCATGCCCTGCTGGAAGAGACCGGTCAGGTTGCCGTACTGCGCGGTGGCGCTCAGGGGCTGGAACAGGGTCTCGGCGGCCGAGTACGAGATGGCCGATTGCGGCGAGTCCATCTTCATGCCGGCCGTGTTCATGAACAGCGGCTGGCCGTTCGGGCTCAGCTGTTTGGCCATGACGTGATCCAGCGACGGACCGATCGGCTTGGCGTTGAACTTCGGATCCCCGAAGTCGAACGGGCTGTTGCTGTTCGGAGTGACCGGCTGACACGTGAAGATCGAGCCCGCGATCTGGGTGTGGGAGTCGTTACCCTGACCACGGCCCTTGCCGGCGCCGGTGTTGCCCGACGTCCACTCGTTCATGGTGCGCATGCCGCGCGGCATGAGCAGCTTCTTCGCGAATGGCGCGAGCGCGGCGAGGCTGGTCGGCATCAGATCTTCGGCGGTGAGCTCACCGGAGAGCTTCTGCGGGAACCACTTGTTCGTGATGCAGCCGTAGTGGGTGAACATCACGATGGTGCGCTTCGGGGTCGCGGCGGCTTGCGCCCGCGCTGACCGTTCGAAGATAGAGCTGAGGAACGGCGCGGCCACGACTGCTCCGCCCAGGCCCTTGAGGAGAATTCTGCGGTTGAAATGCTTGATCATGATCGGGATTTCCTCAGAGTTTCACGGAGTTCCGCGGACTCGCAAACGGAAGGAATCTGCTTGGGTGAGATCGGCGAGCAGGTTGAGGATGGTGTAACCACCCGCGCCCAGCTTCATCTTCAGGTTGTCGACGACACATTGGTCGTTGGCGTTGGCGGGACGTCCGTAGGCATAGGAGACCCAGGCCTTGGCGTAGAGCTCTTGAGCCCGCGGGAACTTTGCCAGCTCCTGCATCAGCTGCAGCGGCGAAGTGATGTCCTTCGGGGCGCCGTCGCCGAGGTCGATCGTCACGTTGGCATTGATCGGGCCGCCACGCAGATCCGTGGTCTGCCACTTGCCGATGCCGTCGTAGTTCTCGAGGGCGTAGCCGAGCGGGTTGAAGACGGTGTGGCAGCCCTTGCAGGGTTGGGCTTGCTCGGTCAGGGCGGCGGTGTATTCACGCTGCGTCGCGAACGTGCCCTCGGCCTTGGCGTCTTTCGCGCCTTCGACCGGAGCACCGGCGGGCTTGTTGAGGATCCAAGCGGTGATGAAAGCACCGCGCAGGATGGGGCTCGACGCGTCGTAGTTCGAGTAAGAGCCCAAGAATCCAGCGCGAGTCAGGAAGCCCGGTCGTGGTGTCGTCGCCGAGTCGAGCGCGACCTTGGTCAAGTCCGCGCCGTAGGCGGCGGGATCGAGGCCGTAGATGCTGGCGTTGTCTTTATTGACGAAGGCGACGTTGCTGGTGAGCAGCTCGGCGAAGGAGCCGTTGGAGAACGCGACCTCTTCGAAGAAGGCATCGAGCTCCTTCTGCGCGGTGGTCTTCATCGCCGCCGTGTAGGTGGGATACTTGGTGACATCGTGATCACCTTTGTACCAATGGCTACCGCTGTTGTTCATCTGCGCCCACTCACTGTGGAACGCCGAGATGAGCGAGCCGGTCTTCTCGCGAACCGCGATCATGCGGGTGGCCTGAGCGAGAATTTGGTCCTTGGTCGCGAGCTGACCCGCGTCGGCCGCTGTGTTCAGCGCGTCGTCCGGAACGGAGCCCCACAGTAGGAAGGAGAGGCGGCTGGCGACCTCCTGCTGGGACAGCTTGATCGCGCTGCCTTCGAGCTCTTGGTTCAGCTCGGGGATCAAGAGGAAGGAGGGCGAGATCAGGAACGCGTTCAGGGTTGCCTCGGCCACTTGGTCGGGCGTGCCTGCCGGGGTCGCCGCGCTGAGCTTCTGGAAGCTCGCGACCTCGTCCGGGCTGAGCGCGCGCCGGAAAGCCTTCTTGCCGAAGGTTTCGATCGTCGTCTTCAAGCAGCCGGCGTCGGCCGGGGCACAAGAGATGAACTTGGACTTGTTCGGGCCGGCCATGACCGCGGCCGCGACCTTGGCGGCCGTCTTTTGGTACTGGCCCCACGCCGCTGCTGTCATCGGGCCCGAGAAATCACCGACCAGGGCGTCGGCCACGCCTGCGCCGTCGATTTGGGTGACGCCGAGCAGGTCGCGCACCACGTTCGCGTACTGACGGTTCAGCATGCGCGGGATCTGCGTCGTCATCGGGATGCCCTGCTGACACGGACCATCAGCGGGAATCCCCGCGCTGGCGCCGGCGCCGGCCGTGCCAGTGCTGGTGCCGGCAGTGCCGGTCGTGCCGCCGGTGTTGCCCGTGGCGCCGGCCGTGCCGACCGTACCCGTGGCGCCGGTGCCACTATTGGGATCGTCGCCCGTGCTGGAGCCGCAAGCGACCAGCGCTGCGGACAGTGCTCCTAGAGCAACCAACAACCTTTTTTCTTTCATGACGGACCTCTCCACAAAAAGACAGCGGGGCTGGACGTGGGCCGGGAATGGCGACTCGAATGTGAGCCGGCGCACCCCTGACTATCCGGTACGCCGTTATCCCTAAGCAGACGACCTGCGCTTGGGAACAGACCAAGAATTTCCGGTATTTCTGATAGAGAGAAGTTTCCAGTGTGGGAACGCTTCTCTGTCGCACAACGGCCGAAATTCTGGTCGGAACGGAGCCATCCGAAGCTGAGTTTCGAGCATGCCCACATCGTGCGCGCGCGGACGCCACATCGCTGGTTGATGCTTTTAAACCAGCCGATTCGCTGCCTCGGGGGTGAGAAAAAAAACATGAGCGCTGAGAATTTTCTGTCCGTGAAAGTGCCGAGCTGAGCGCGACAGCAGGCGGCGCGCTCACTCCTTGGGGTTGCCCACGAGTCCATTCACATCGATGGATGTGAATGACGCTCCATGTCGTTACCCGATGTGTGGAACTGGAGCATGAATCGGGGGCGTCACTGGCGCACGCGCGCCTGGTACTCGACGGCTACGCGCGCGTCGTCGGCTCGCGATCGGGGCGGCGGCCCCCTGGGCCCGGGTCGTTCGACCGTTGGCGATGTCGGCGACCCCGCCGGCGGATGCTTTTGCCGCGTGGCGGTCGACTGAGCTACCCTGAGTCGATGCGCGCTTGCTTCTTCGGTGTCTTGCTGGCCGTCGGTTTGCCCTGTGGGTTAGTCAGCTGCAGCGCGCCCGACTCGGCGGTTGGGGCCAAGGTAGTCGGGGCATCCGGCACCTCGGCGTTGCCGAGCGGTGGTCAAGCGACCGGCGGCGCTCCCGTAGGTCCTGCGTCCGGCGCCGGCTCCAGTCCCCCGCTTCAGATCGATCCCGACCCGGGCACGATGGAGCCCGAGCCCGAGATGCCGGTCGACCCCGGCATCTGCGACGACTTGAGCATTCGAACCTTCGAGGTCGTGCCGACGGTGCTGCTCTTGGTCGATACGTCGTCGAGCATGTTCGATGAACGAGCCAAGCTCTGGGATCCGCTGTTCAAAGCGCTGATGGATCCGACCGCGGGCGTGATCGCCAAGCTAAAAGACAAGGTGCGGTTCGGCTTCACCAGCTACAAATCGGTCACCCGACCCTCCGGCACCACCACGTGTCCGGTGCTCGACAGCACCGATCTGAAGATCGACAATTACGACGCGATCGAGGCCAAATACACCGAGGTGGGCATGACGCCAACCAGCGACTTCAAATGGGAGACGCCGACCGGCGCGTCGATCGCAGCGGTCGCCACGACGCTAGCCGCGTTTCAACCGGACCCGCCGGGGCCAAAGTTCATCTTGTTGGTTACCGACGGTGATCCTGACACGTGCGCCGTGAGGGACCCGCAATGCGGCCAAGACGACTCGATCAAAGCCGTGCAAGACGCCTACGCGGCCGGCATCGGCACCTTCGTGATCGGTATCGGTGACATTCTCACCAGCTCCGCCACGAACATGCGCGTGGGTGTGGCCCACCTGCAAGACGTCGCGAACGCAGGCGCGGGCTTGCCGGTGGCGCCGAACAGTCTCGAGTACACCTATTCGGCGTGCGTCAAAGACACCGGGCTTACCGCCACGTATGCCGCTGACGTCGCGAGCGCCGGCATGGCGCCGTACTACACGGTGTCGGCGGCCGACGCGACCACCGCCACGACGCAGCTCGCGGCCGCGATCGAAGCCAGCCTGACCCAAACGCGTTCTTGTACCTTCAACATGGACGCGCAGGTCAACGGCGACGCCAGCCTCGGCAGCCTCACCATCGACGGCAACGCCTTACCGTTCGGCGATCCGAACGGCTGGGCCCTCGGCGCAGACCTGAGCTCGGTCACCGTGAACGGCACCGCGTGCGACGCCTGGAAGAAGAACGGCGGCAGCCTGAACGTGGTCTTCCCGTGCAAGCTGGTGCCCGTCATTCCCAAGCCGGTCAAGCCGCCGACGTGATGGCGGTTTCGCGCTCGCGGGCTCCGGCGCTCTGCGTCGGGCTCGCGAGCTTCGCGGCCTTGACCACGACCGCGGTCTTGTGGCGCAACTGCGCCCGGACGCCGGCGCCTCCCGCCGAGCTCGCAACCGAGAGTCGCGCCCTCGCCCTCGGCTGGGGTGACTTCGCCACCACCACGATCGATGCGGCGGCCCTGAACGGCGACCACACGTTGTCGGTGCGTTTCATGGCCGCATACGACGCTTCATACCGAGGAGTCATCCTCGCCGACGCCAGCGGCAGTTATCACCTGGGCATGGCTCCGTACTCGTCGCTCGGCCGCGCCGCCCTCGAGCTGTGCGTCGGAGGCGTGAGCTTCACGTATCCGCTGCCCGATGCGCAGCTGACGGACAACGACTTTCGTGCCGGTCCGCCGCGGCCGCGAAACCGGCGCTGGCGGCGTCTCGCCGTCGCCCGGCGCGGAGCTACGATCGTCGTGGCCTACGATGGCAACCTGGTCGCGACTTTCGAGGCCGGTGCCCAGCCCGCGACAGGCAGACTCCGGCTCGGGCGATTGACACAGACCACGGGCGGGCAAGATCAGTTCTACGGCTTGATCGACGACGTCGCGTCGTGGAGCACCGGGCTGCCTGACGCCGACCTCCGGCGGCTGACCGCAACCCGTGAGCAGGACCTCGCTCCCGGCGTCGCCGAGCCCCGCTCGAAGCTCGACTTCGATGCGCCTGCTCACGGCGACCCACCGTCGCTATCGCTAGGTGGTTCGGCGCACCTGACGCTCGTCTCCCGAGGGCACACCGCGAGCCTCGACGAGCGGCGCCTGCCGACGCCCCAGCACCGGACCCGTCTCCAGCTGCCATTTCTGCCCGGTCAGGTTTGGATGCCGATTCAAGGTGTCAACAGCGAGCTGTCGCACCACGACATCGCCGTCTTCGCCATCGACTTCATCCGCGTCGATCCGAGCTTCGTCACCGACAATCCCCGCCGCGTACCCGGAGGGTCGCACCACGCAAGCCAGGGGCAGCCGGTCCTGGCTCCGGGGCGCGGCAGCGTGTCGGCGCTCGTCGACACGCACGGCGACGACGAGCGCTCGAAAACCGGCGACCCGTCGACCAACTTCGTTTGCGTGCAGCACGAGTCCCACGAAGTGTCGTGTCTGTTGCACGTGCTAGCGGGCGCCGAAGCGCACGAGGGAGCCCGCGTTGAACCGGGGGACGTGCTCGCGCGGGTAGGCAGGACCGGCGCCGCCACCGTCCACCTCCACTTCGCGTTGAGTGACTTGCCGGAGTCAGACGAGCCGGGACGCGACTCCCCGCTCGTCACGATCCCCGCTGCCTTCTCCGATTACTCCGTGTCGACCGACTTCGGAAAGAGCTGGCGTCACGTGGATCGGGGCGTGCCAGCTCCGGGCGAATGGGTGCGGCGCGTGAGCCGATAGGTCGCCAAGACCGTGCTCTTCCTCGCTTCGAGCGAGAGCAGTTTCGTGGGCGTCGAGCTCTTCGTGGCCGGCGGCGTTCACGGTCGTTTAGCGGTGCAGGCCTTGCCTGGCGAGCCTCCTCACCCGCCCAGCAGATGCTCGGCGAGGAAATCGCGCGCGAGCGTCACCCGCTTCGGCAGATGCCGTGAAGGTGACACGAGCGATTGAAGCGCCCCCATCGAGACGAACTTCGGAAGGACGTTGACGAGGGTAGATGCCGACGAAGCGGAATGGGCGACGAGCTGCTCGGGGACGAGGCCGATGCCATGGCCGCTCACGACGGCGTCGAGGACGAACTGATGGCTGTCGCCGCTGAGCGCACCGCTGGCGGTGACGGTCTGCCGACCGCGCGGCCCGAGCAGCTCCCATTCGCTGCGGCCGGCAGCGCCGCGATGGAGCACCGCATCGTGACGCGGGAGATCGGCGACGGTGCGTGGCTGGTCCCGACGATCGATGTACGAAGTGGCGGCATAGAGGCGATACACCGTCGCCCCCAGCTTTCGAACGATGAGCTCCGAGTCCTCGAGTCGGCCGACCACGATCGCGATTCGCTTGCTGCGCGCTGGTCAGCGCCCTTCGCGTGCCGCCCACGTTCGTCCGTTCGTGGTCGCGATAGCTAACGCCGCTGGTCAACGATGCGGCCGCATGCACGACGACGGTCGCGCCGCTCATCCCCGCCGCTAGCGACGGCTCGTCGTCGAGATCGCCGCGGACGGGCTCGGCGCCGAGCG
>Ga0164241_10000629_pt1 | contig 58072 bp, 49 predicted proteins | sample OricomyardsoilBY_FD_108780 | JGI IMG/M metagenome (GOLD analysis project Ga0164241, IMG submission 108780) | Backyard soil microbial communities from Emeryville, California, USA - Original compost - Back yard soil (BY) | ecosystem: Environmental > Terrestrial > Soil > Unclassified | place: USA...
CGTCTGAGTCGGTGAAGCGGCAGAGTCTCATCGCGGCAGTATCTAATCCCTTGCCATGAGGCCGCAGAAATTCGACCTTGGCCGCCTCGCGGCCATCTACGTGGGAGGCATGCTCGGCGCGCTTGCCCGCGTCGGCCTGGCGCAGGCGACGCCGCACGGCCCGGGCGGCTGGCCCTGGGGGACCTTCGCGGTCAACATGATCGGGGCCCTGCTGCTCGGCTACTTCTTCGCCCGCCTCGGCGACCACCCCGAGGACAGCCTCGCCCACCCATTCCTGACCACCGGGATCTGCGGCACCCTGACCACCTTCTCGACCCTGCAGCTCGAGCTCTTCGAAATGCTCGACGGTGGCCACACGGCTCTCGCCGCCTCCTACATCCTCGCCACCCTGGCCGGGGGGTACCTCTGCGTGCGGGCCGGGATCGCCCTGGAGCGACGGCCGGAGGCCGCCCGGTGAGCGCCGCCGGCTGGGTAGCCGTCGGCCTGCTCGGCGGCGCCGCCGCCGCGGCGCGCTTCCTGATCGACGCCGCCTTCGCAGCCCGCTCCGATCACCCGTTTCCGCTCGGCATCCTGGCGGTCAACCTGGCCGGCACCCTGGCGCTCGGCCTCGTCGCCGGCGCCGCTCTGGAAGGCGAGGCGCTGATCATCGTCGCCGGCGGCGGCATCGGCTCCTTCACCACCTTCTCCACCTGGATGCTCGACTCGCACCGCCTCGCCGAGGCCGGACACGCCCACCTCGTCTGGCTCAACCTCGGCCTGTCGCTACTGGTCGGCTTCGCCGCGATCGTCGCCGGTCACTGGCTCGGCTCGGTGCTCTGAGGAAACAGCTCCTCGAACGCTTCTGCCGAGCGGAAGGCGATCGTGATCTCGTCCTCGACGGCGGGCTCGGCCTGACCGTCGGCGAAGCCGGTCACCCCGAAGCAGCGGATCGTCAGCTCGCGGTTCGGACTGTGCTCCTCGTCGCCCTCGGCGCGCTGACGATCGTCGATGTCGACTCGCAGGAGGTTCTTGAAGAACGGCGCCTCGTCGGCGTCGCCCAGCTCGGCGAGCAGCTTGGCAACGGTCTGGGCCGGCGCGCCGGAGCTCTGCGCTCCCTCGTCGCGGCTGCGCTTCGCCCAGCGGTAGGGGTAGAGCAGCTTGAACAGCGCCTCGTCCTTCTCGTCCATCGTCGCCATATGCCGAGGCCCGTCGGGGAGCTCGCCGTCGAACCCTTCGTTGAGGATCGACCTGATCTTGGTCTGCGCCGCGTTGGCGTTGAGGCGGCGACCGCCGCTCAGCGCCCCGACGTTGAGGATGGCGACGAGGAGCAGGAAGGCCGCCGCGGCGAGGAAGAGGATCGCCGTGTCGCGGGTCGAGAGCGGCAGGAAGAGAGGGAGCAGCAGCACCAGCGCGATCGCGATCGCCAGGTAGAAGCGCTTCATCACCGTCCCGAAGGCCAGCATGCACATCGCGCCGAAGGTCAAGGCGAGGGCGAGGATCGCGACCGAGCCGACCGCCGCCGTGACGATCCAGCCATCGCCGACCGTCTGCAGGAGGATCGCCGCGCTGGTTACCCAGGCGATCGCGGCGAGGAAGCGCGAGGCGGTCCCGATCCAGCCCAACCGACGCTCGGCGGTGGCGAGCCGGCTCGGGTCGCGGGTCTTGGCGGACAGAGCGACGAGGGCGGGCCAGGCACCGCAGAAGACGAGAGCCAGGGCAAGCCACGGCACGGTCCCGGCGTCGAGCTCCTCCCAGAGCGCGAACGCCAGCAGCGCTGGCGCCGCGACCGTCAGCAGGCTGTCGAGGACGTTGCCGGAGATGCGCCAGACGCCGGCGCCGGAGCCCTTCACCCGCGTCTTCGCACGCAGGGTGCCGAAGGCCTGCATCCCCACCGCCGTGACGGCGAGCACGAAGAGCGCGGTCGCAAACCAGGGTGGCGCGCCGAACAGCTCGCCGAACGGGCAGAGGATCGGGACGGCCGCGGCGAAGACACCGACCACGGCCAGCTGCGGGAGTGAGGCGGGAACCGAGCCGCGCAGATCATGGGCGAGCAGGATCCCGAGCAGCCCCAGGACCGGGACCGCCAGGGCGATGACCGCCGTCGCCCAGAACTGAGCGTCGGAGAGGATCTGTCCAGCTGCGATCGCTTCGGCGCCGAGGGCGGTCAGCGCGAAGAAGACCAAGGTCGCGAAGATCTTCGCCACCAGCTTGTAGCGGACTCCGTCTGGCTGCCAGGGCTGGGGCGGAGGGACGCTGCCGAACCGGGCGATGATGCCCAGCTTCGTCGCAAGGAAAACGATCATGGCCACGATCGCCAGCGGTAGGTAGGCGGTGCCGAGCGCCAGCGCCTCCGCCTGGTCGGGTGGAGCCACGTAGAGCAGGGTTCCCGCCGCGGCGGCAAAGGCCGCCGCTGCCGCCTGCACGACGTTGAACATCCGTGGGCCTGCCCGCCGTGCCGTGTAGGCGAGCGAGTCGCCGCGCTGCGGGTAGCAGTGAAAGGTCGTAGCGACGTCGTCTTCTTCCGCCTCTTCCGTGGTTCCGGAATCCGAGTCCTCGTCGCGGACGACTTGGGGGACGTCCTCGTCGCGGGGCATCTTCAGGTCCTCGGGCCAGCGATGCTTGGACCTCGGCTCGTCTTCGGTCGGGCCGATGCGGTGAGTGGGACTGAGATAGGCGCCACCGCCGCCGGAGACCAGGTAGTAGATCGTCCGCTCCTGCTTCTCGAGCCTGATCGGGTAGCGCTGGTAGTTGTGGACGTCGCCGCCGATCGCGGCGAGGTAGCCGAAGCTCTCCTCGCGGACGACGTCGTCGACGGTCGCGAAGTGCGGCCACTCCTCGTCTTCGCTCTCCAGCTTGCTCGGCTTCCAGGCGATCTCGCCGGGGTGGTAGGCGCCGTCGACGTAGATCGGCTTGCCGGTCAGCAGGATCTTCTGCTGTGGCCGCTCCGAGACGCGCAGCAGCCAGCGCCCCTGCTCGTCGTCGATCGCTCCGGTCACCCCGGTGTCGATGCTGACCAGCAGCAGGTCGCCGAGGTCGAGCGCGAAGTAGGGCGCCGGCTGCATCGCGCCGGTCGCGTCACGGCCCCAGGGGCGTTCCCCTCGCCGATGGCTGAGTCGCTGTCGTTCCGGTGCCGCGCCGCGCCGCCAGAACATGTTGGCGAGGCGGGTGGCGGGCCGGATCTCGGTGCTGCGGAACCGCTCCGGTGGCAACGGCTCGGCACCGCAGAAGTGGTACATGAAGCCGTCCAGGCCGTCGTACCAGTCGTGGTTCCCCGGCTGAGCGTAGATCGGCTTTTCGAAGTCTCGATAGGGGATGTAGAAGCCGTTGACGTACTCGTTGATATCGCCAGCCGGGTAGATCACGTCGCTGACGATCTGCAGGAATTCGGCGGCTCGCTCAGCGCCGTGAGGATCTGTGTTGGTGGCTGGGGTCGTCAGGTAGGGAGCGACCGCGTACTGCGAAGCGTCCTGCTCGCCGGTGTCGCCGACCAGGAAGAAGGCCCGCTCGATTTTCTCCGCCCGGCCATCGTCACCTGGGCTGATCACCAGGTCGGCGCGATCTGCCGGCATGCGACCACGCTGCGCTGCCACCCAGCGGGCGCGCCGTTCGTCGACGATCTCCGGCCGGAACGTGGCGAAGAGGTCGTTTATCGAGCCGAAGAGGGCGCGCACCGTGAGCCAGGAGAAGCTGTCCCACTTGGGGTTCTCACGCTCGTCGAGGCGGTCTCGCCAGGGCGGCGCGTCGTCGTTTGGGCGCGGATACCCGTCGGCGCTCCACCCAGCTGCCTCAGCGCTCTCGCGCGAGCGTTTGCTCCCTGCCGCCATCGCGCGAGCCTACTCACCTACGCCTCGATGTGTCCTCCTTTATTGAGAGTTCTTCGAGTGAACGTGTGTAAAGACGCCGTCCGCACCCGTGTCTACCTTGGATCGCGGATGGAGCAGCAAGCTCTCACCGACACACTCATCGCGGCCAGGGTGCCGCTCGGCGAGCTGGAGGACGGACAGCGGGTCGGCGGCGTCTACGCGGTCCGCGGGCGCGAGCTGCGGCGCAAGCGCAACGGTGAGCCCTGGCTGCGCCTCACACTTGGCGATGCCAGCGGCGGCTGCGAGGCGGTCTGCTGGGAGGACGCCGAGGCGCTCTACGCGATCGCCGCACCCGGGCTGCCGGTCTACGTCTCCGGCCACTTCGAGGTCAGCGAGCGCTGGGGCTCGAAGATCAAGCTGACGACCCTGCGCGAGGCCTCGCCCGAGGAGTACGACGCCAAGGACCTGGCGGCCGAGTCGGAGGTCTCCTTCGAGCGTCTCGAGAGCGACCTGCGCGAGCTGCTGGCGACCGTGCAGGACCAGCAGCTCCGCTACCTGCTCGAGCGCTTCTTCGGCGAGGAGTCGGAGATCTGGGTGCGCTTCCGCGACGCGCCGGCGGCAAAGGTCTACCACCAGGCCTACCGCCACGGCCTGCTCGAGCACACCGTTTCCGTCGCCCAGGCGGTCAGCGCCGCAGCGGCCTTCTTCCCCGGCATCGACCGCGACGTCGCTGTCACCGGCGCCCTCCTGCACGACATCGGCAAGACCGAGGCCTACAACGACGACCCGCTGGCGATCGACCTAACCGACGCCGGCCGCCTGCAGGGTGAGATTCCCCTCGGCTACTACAAGGTGCGCCGCCAGATCGAGGAGATCCCCGGCTTCGACCCCGCCCTCGCCCAGTCCGTCCTGCACATCATCCTCGCCCACCACGGCTCGCTCGAACATGGCTCGCCGGTCGTGCCGGCCACCCGCGAGGCCGTCCTCGTCCACATGATCGACAACCTCGGCGGCCGCCTCGGCAGCTTCGACCGCCTCGAGCGCCAGCTTCCCGCCGGCGAGTCCTGGTCGGGATTCGACCGGGCGCTCTCCGGCTCGGCTTATTTCGGGGCTCGCGCCGCCTAGAAGTTCTGAGGGGTTGCTAGACAAGGACGCAGGGAGTCCGAATAGCAGCGCTATTCGGACGACTGAGGACGCCGTATAGCGACTCCTCAGAATCTTCTGGTGCAGCGCTGAATCCGCTGCACGTCGCCATTGGCCCGCTGGACGCAGTTGACCAGCTTCTGGGGGTTGGCACCGCGCTGCTTGGTCACCTCGAAGGAGTGGTGGACCTCTCGTTTGACTTCCTTGCTCATCCCTTCCAGCGACTTGCCCAGCCGGTCGAGGCCGGTCGAGTGGATGACCTCGGTGGTCGTGTCGAGGACCGGCTTGAGGATGAAGAGGTAGCAGGCAAAAAGCACGCCAGCCGCAACCGCAAGCCGGATAATGCCCGAAGTCAGGTTGCCGAAGAGGTTGCGCAGAAGGTCCATGGAGCCGGCCGCACACTATCCTGCGAGCCGTGGCGAAGGACACCGAGAAGCTGATCCGCCAGCTCTCGCTGATCTCGTTCCTGATGGCTCAGGGAAGGCCGGTTTCGGCCCTCGAGATCAAGCGCGAAGTGGAGGGCTACAGCGACATGAACGACGACGCCTTCGCGCGGCGCTTCTACGCGGACCGGGCCGAGCTGGAAAGCCTCGGCATCGAGCTCGGCGTCGAGAAGCCCGGCGAGGGCTTCTTCGAGGCGGAGCTCTACTCGCTGCCGCCGGAGAACTTCTACCTCGACCCGATCAAATTCTCCGATGACGAGCTGGGCGCCCTGAGCACCGCCCTCTCGCTGCTCTCTGAAGGTGAATTCGCCTATGCCGAGCCGCTGCGCCTGGCCCTGCAGCAGGTCGCCTGGGGGCACCCGAATCCGCTCAAGGAGGGCGAGCGCGCCCCGGTCGAGATGGCGATGACGGCGTCCGCCGGCGGTCGCGACCTCTCGCAGCGCCTCTCCAAGATCGAGACGGCGATCTCACGCCGCAAGACGATCGAGTTCACCTACTACACGATGGAGCGCGACGAGACCGCCAAGCGCAAGGTCGACCCCTACCACCTGGTCTTCCGCGGCGGGCAGTTCTACTTGATCGGCTTCGCGCACGAGCGCGAGGCGGTGCGCGTCTTCCGCCTCTCGCGGATCCAGGGCAAGGTCGGCTACGCGTCCAAGGCCGAGCACGACTTCTCGCCGCCCGAGGACTTCGATCGCCGCGACTACGGCCAGCGCGCCGACTGGCAGCTGGGTGAGACCAGGGGCACGGCGAAGATCTTCGTCCGCGACCGCATCGCCTGGCTGATCGAGCGCGACTTCGGCGCCTTCGGCGAGCTGCGGCCGGCTAAGAAGTCCGATGGGGCGCCCGCCAAGGGATCGGTCTTCGAGACCGACTACGCCTCGCCTCGGGAGCTGATCGCCTGGGTGCTGCGCTGGCGCCAGAACGCCGAGGTGCTGGCCCCGGACGAGCTGCGCGAGGAAGCCAGGGGCCGCCTCGATCTGCTCCACGATCGCCACCACAACGGCTTCGAGCCGGCCGAGATCGTCGACCGGCCGCTGCGCGAGGCGCCCCGCCGAACCCGCTCCAACGGTCGCGGCGAGGCGGCGATCCGTCCCGAGCGCTTCGCCCGCCTCGTCACCCTCGCCGGCCTGCTGATCGAGTCGGCCAAAGGCGAGGACCGGCTCGGCGTCGCCGACCTGCGCCAGCGGCTCGAACTGACCGACGAGGAGCTGCAGGAGGACATCGACCTGCTCAACGTCGTCAACTTCGGCGGCGGCACCTACGTCCTCTACGCCGAAATCCTCGGCGACGAGATCGAGGTCGACTCGCAGCCCTACGGCGACAACTTCGCCCGCCCCGCCCGGCTCCTGCCGCTGGAGGCCAAGGCCCTGGTGGCGGCGATCGACCTCTTCGGCGACCACCTGCCACAGGGCGGGCTGCAGAGCGCCCGCACCAAGATCGTCAAAGCCCTCGGCCACGATCCCTCCGAGGAGGGGCTGGAGATCGCTTCCGGAAGCGGAGGCGACGCCGAGGTGGCGCGCAAAGTCAACGAGGCGATCGGCGCCAACCGCGTCCTCGACCTCCAGTACTACAAGGAGAACGAGGACCAGTTCACCAAGCGCTCGGTCGAGCCCTACCGGTTGGAGAATGGCAAAGAGGGCTGGTACGTCGAGTGCTACGACCTGACAAAAGACGGCGTCCGCCACTTCAAGCTCGACCGGGTCAAGGAGGCGACGCTCTCCACGCAGACCTTCGAGCCGCGTCCCGAGGTCGAGGAGCTGGCTGGTGTCGAGGGTTGGATGACCCACGGCGAGGTGCCGACGGCCCACGTCGCCCGCGTCTGGGTGTCGCCCGAGCGGGCCCGCTGGCTGCGTGAGGAGCGCACCGTGGTCGAGGAGCTGGCCGACGGCGCCGTCGTCGTCGAGTTGCCCTACGCCGGCACCTCCTGGTTGGTCCGCGAGATCCTGCGCGGGGCCGGCGACCTCGTCGTGCTCGAGCCTGAGGAGGCGCGCGAGGCGATCGCCAAAGAGGTCGCGGCTAGCGCTGCGTGACCCCGGAGCCCATTCCGGTAGGGCTTCCACTTAACTTTTTCGAGCCACGTTTGTGGTGAGGACGATGGGAAACCGCGAAAAAGTACAAGACGTTTCAGCCTTACCGGAATGGGCTCTGGCGTGACCCTGGCGCCTGGGCACGAAGAGGTTTTGAGGGTTGTGGCGCCTAATCCGGGGCCGATGACGTTGGAGGGGACGAACACCTACCTCTACGGGTCGGGGCCTTGTGTTGTGATCGATCCGGGGCCGGATATCGAGGGTCATTTGGACGTGGTTCGCGTTGTGGGGGAGGAGCGGGGTGGGATTGGAGCGGTTCTGCTCACCCATGGTCATGGCGATCACTCCGATGGGGCGGAGCGGCTTGGGGTTGAGGTGATCCGGCCGGCCGATGGGGAGGAGTACGGCGGGTTGCGCGCGGTCGCCACTCCTGGACATGCCCCCGATCACGTTTGTTTGATGACTGCGGACGGGGTCTGTTTCAGTGGCGACCTGGTGCTCGGCGAAGGCTCGACCTTCGTGCCGCCCGACGGCGGTTCGCTGATCGCTTACATGGACTCCTTGCGCCGCATGCAGGCCGAGCCGATCGAGCTGATCTGTCCTGGGCACGGCCCCTGGATCGAGGATCCGGCGGCGAAGCTGGCCGAGTACGTCGAGCACCGCGAGATGCGCGAGCGCCGCCTGCTCGCCGCCCTCGAGCGCGGCGAGCGTTCCCGTGACGCTCTGCTCGCCGAGGCCTGGGCCGACGTTCCCGCCGAGCTGCGTCCCGCCGCGGCGATGGTCATGCAGGCCCACCTCGAGAAGCTCGAGGCGGAAGGGAAGCTTCCTGGCCGGCTGGCCAACTGATACATACACATAGTGAGTTCCAGCAAGGGAAGCGGTGCTGTGCGGGTTGGACTGATTGCCGGTGCCGCCGGCACGGGGCTTGCCGCCGCCGCAACGGCTGCCGCCTGGCACTGGCTGGCACGGCGGCCGCTGCCGAAGCAGAAAGGGACGATCGCGCTCGACGGGCTCGACGGTCCGGTGCGGGTGCGGCGCGATCGCTGGGGCGTTCCCCACATCGAGGCCGGCAGCGCCGATGACGTCTGGTTCGCACAGGGCTTCTGCCACGGCCAGGACCGGCTCGGGCAGATGGACTTCTACCGCCGCGTCGCCTCGGGTCGCGTCGCCGAGATGGCCGGCGAGGAGGGCTTGCCGATCGACCGGCTGGTACGGATGCTGGGGATTCGCCGCACCGCCGAGCAGGAGGCGGCCACGCTCGACCCGGAGCTGCTGGCCCAGCTCGAGCGCTTTTGCGACGGCGTCAACGCGGCGGCGAAGAGCGCCAAGGCGCTGCCCTTCGAGATGCAGCTGCTGCGCCTCACCTGGAAGCCCTGGCGCCCGGTCGACATCCTCAGCCTCGGCAAGCTGCTCGCCTTCGGCCTCTCGACCAACTGGGAGCGCGAGCTGCTGCGCGCCGACATGGCGCGTGCGCTCGGCCCCGAGCTGGCCGCCAAGCTCGACCCCGCCTATCCCGCCGACAACCCGATCGTCACCCAGGAAGCCTGGTCTGGCGACGGCCTGGCGATCGTCGAGCAGATCGACGCGGTGCGCCGCTCGATCGGCCTCGCCGCCGAGGCCAGCGGCTCCAACAACTGGGCGGTCTCGGGCAAGCTCAGCGCCAGCGGCAAGCCGCTGATCGCCGGTGACCCGCACCTTCCCCCGAGCATGCCGGGCATCTGGTACCAGGTCGGCCTCACGCTCGGCGATCGCTTCGTCCGCGGCGCCTCGCTGCCGGGGATACCGGGTGTCTGGATGGGGCAGAACAACGACGTCTGCTGGACAGTCACCAATGTGATGGCCGACGTCCAGGACCTCTTCATCGAGCGGATCGAGGGCGACCGGTACCTCTTCGAAGACGAGTGGCGACCGCTTGAAATCGTCCGCGAGGAGATCGCCGTCAAAGGGCGCGACGCGCCTGAGGTGCTGGACGTTCGCGTCACTCACCACGGCCCGATCGTCAACGCCGCGCTCGGCGCCGACGACGCTGAGCCGCTCGCCCTGTGCTGGACCGCCCTGAGGGAACCGACCGCCTTCACGGGAATGCTCGATCTGCACGGGATCGGATCCGGCGCCGAGCTGGTCGCCAGATTCGAGGAGTACGTCACGCCCGCCCAGAACATCGTCTGGGCCGACCGGCATGGCTCGATCGGCTACAAGCTGGTTGGCCGCCTGCCGATTCGCAAGGGCGGCTGCCCCGACCTGCCCAAGCCCGGCTGGACGGGCGAGTTCGAGTGGGAGGGGACGATCCCCTATGACGAGCTGCCGGAGAAGGTCGACCCTGAGAGCGGCTTCCTCGTTTCCGCCAACAACCGCCTGGTCGGGGACGAGTACCCACACCACATCACCAGCGAGTGGCTGGACGGCTTCCGCGCCGAGCGGATCGAGCAGCTGTTGCGGGCCAGCGACGAGCACGACATCGATGGCTTCGAGGCGATGCAGTCCGACAACCTCTCGCTGCCCGGCATCGAGGCCGCGCGGCGGCTGGGACGGCTGATGCCGCAGGGACAGCGTGAGAGCAGCGCGCTCGAGCGGCTGCGCAGCTGGGACGGCCGGCTCGACCCCGACTCGATCGCCGGCACGATCTACCAGGCCTTCCTGCTGCGCCTGGCCCGCGAGGTCGCCCGCGCCGCGATCGGCGATCGCGACCTCGCCGAGCGCTGGCTCGACCGCGCCGACAACGGCTTCACGCCCCACGTCACCTCGCCCTGGCGCTGGCACTCGCACCTGATGAAGCTCTGGGAGGAAGGCGACGAGGAGCTGATCGGCCGCCCCTGGGACGACCTCGTGCTGGAAGCGCTGAGCGGCGCCCTCGACGACCTCTCGGAGCGCTTCGGCCCCGACCCCGAGGGCTGGCGCTGGGGGCACGTGCACGAAATGGAGTTCCCCCACCCGCTGGGCGAGGCCAACCCGCTGCTGCGGCGCCTGCTCAACCGCAGCGTCAGGGCCGGCGGCGCCCAGGAGACGATCAGCCAGATCGCCTACGACCCCAACGACCCCTACAAAGCGGTCTGGGCGCCGAGCTGGCGCATGGTCGCCGAACCGACTGCGCCCGAGCGCTCACGCTGGCAGATGTTCACCGGCCAGTCCGGCCACCCGGCCAGCCCTCACTACGACGACCTCCAGGCCGACTGGCTGGAGGGTCGCACCCAGCCGATGGCCGGCGAGGGCCCCTGGCGCGAGCTCGACCTCGTACCTGCTTGATCCCGGCTCCGCTGCCGAACTGCATCAACTTCTCCACCTGGCAGACGTAAAAGTTGATGCAGTTCGGGTTGGGGGGAGGGCCGAATCGATTGGCGAATGCAATTGTTCGACGGGTATGCGCCTGTTGCGCACAGCCATGGCAGGAGCTCTCGTCCTGCTCGCATTCGTCGCTTCTGCCGCCGGTGCGAAGACGATCCAGTTCGACGGCGATGCCGTTCGGATCCCCTCTGGCTGGCCGGTCTACCGCCTGGCCGAGCACCCACGAATGTGCGTGCGGCTCGACCGCCGCGCGGTCTATCTGGGCACGCCGAGCACGAATCAGCGCTGCCCCTCCGACGCGATCGGCCGGCAGCGGGCGATCGTCGTCGATCCGCGCGCTCAGACTCGGGCCAGGGCGCAGGCCAGCGCCGTCGCGCCTCCAGCTCCCGTCGCGGGCGGCTCTGACGACTACACCGGCCTCGGCTTCGACGCCTGCGCGGCGCCCTCCTCGCGGACGATGTCGGCCTGGGCCTCATCTCCCTACCGGGCGATCGGCGTCTATATCGGCGGCTCCAACCGTGCCTGCTCGCAGCCCAACCTGACCTCCACCTGGGTCGGCGAACAGGTCGCCGACGGCTGGCACCTGATCCCCACCTACGTCGGCCTGCAGGCGCCGACCAGCGCCTGCACGAGCTGCGCGATGCTGAGCTCGAGCAAGGCCACCGCGCAGGGCATCGAAGCGGCCGACGATGCCGTCGCCGACGCGCAGGCGATCGGCATGGGCGCCGGCAGCCCGATCTACTTCGACATGGAGGCCTACACGCGGACCTCGAGCGCCACCGCGGCCACGCTCACTTTCCTCTCCGCCTGGACGACGCAGCTGCACGCGCTCGGCTACGTCTCCGGCGTCTACAGCTCCAGCGCCTCGGGGATCGCCGACCTCGCCCGCGCTATCGGCGGCCCCTACGCGCTTCCCGACCACGTTTGGAGCGCCAACTGGAATGGCGCCCAGAACACGCTCGACCCCTACCTGCCGATCAGCGCTTGGCCCTCGCACCAGCGCATCCACCAGTACCGCGGCGGCCACAACGAGACCTATGGCCTGATGACGATCAACCTCGACAACAACTACGTCGAAGGCGCCACGGTCGGCGCCAGCACGGCGCCGCCGGAGCTGCCGCCGCTGACCGTCAAGCACCTCGGCTCGAGCGGCGGGACCGTGCGGGTCTGGGTTCGCTGCGGCTGGCCGGAAGGCGAAAGCTGCCCCGGCCAGATCGTCCTGCGCACCCATGCGCGACTGCCCCTTCGTGCCCGGCCCGGCGTCCCGACAAGGGTCGTGCGGATCGGCGTCAGCCACCGTGTCTTCAGGCTCGCCGGCGGCAAGTCGCACACCTTCCGTGTCGCGCTCAACACCCGCGGCCTGCCGCTGCTGCGTCGCCGCGGCTTCCTCAAGACGCAGCTGCTGGTCGCGATCCCCGGCTCCCGCGCGACCCGCGCCGTACAGCTCAGGCGCTAGGCGCTCCAGGCGCCCCTATCCACTCCTCGCCCGAGCCGCCCATCATCTGGGTGACCAGGTCGACCGTCGCGGTCGGCGCCTTGCTCGGGGAGCCGGCGTCGAAGGGAGGCTGCGGGTCGTACTCGATGCCGAGCTGGATTGCCTCGGCGACCTCCGGGGCGACCTCTCGGCCGACCAGGTGGAGGGCCATGTCGATCCCGGCCGAGACGCCGGCTGCGGTGATCGTCTTGCCGTCCTCGACGAAGCGGCCGCCGACCGGGTCGGCGCCGAAGGTGCGCAGCTGGTCGAGAAGCAGCCAGTGGCTGGTTGCCCGCTTGCCCTTCAGCAGGCCGGCGGCGCCGAGCACCAGCGAGCCGGTGCAGACCGAGGTCGTCCATTTGCTTCCCGCGTCGATCTGGCGCAGCCAGGAGAGCACCGCCTCGTCGTGGAGCAGCGGCCGGTTGCCGTCGCCGCCGGGGACGAGGACGATGTCGGCCTCGCTGACCTCGTCGAGGCCGAAGTCGGCGCTGAGCCCGAGCGCGCCGCTGTCGGTGCGCACCTGGCCTTTCTCGGGGCCGACGAACTTCACCTCCCACCCGGGTACGGAGCGCAGCACCTCGTAGGGGCCGATCGCGTCGAGGGCGGTGAGCTTGTCGAAGATGAGGATGGCTATTTGCATGAGAGGGAGCATGGCGGCCCGCGGGAGCCGATTCCAGTGGCAGGATTGCCAATCTTCGATAGATTCCTGCCATGCACCGCGTGGTTGCGCTCTGCCTCGACGGCCTGGTTGCCTTCGACCTGGCCGTGCCGGCGCAGGCATTCGGCCTCGCCGTCAGCTCCGAGGGAGAGGCTCTCTACGAGTTCTCGACCTGCTCGCCGCGAGGGAGGGAGCTGCGCACGACGACCGGGTTCTCGGTTACGCCGCAGAGCGACCTGACGGCTCTGGAGACCGCCGACACGGTGGTCGTGCCGGCCTACCGCGATGTCTTCGCGCCGCCGCCGTCAGAGGCGATCGCGGCCCTGCGGGCCGCCGCGCGGCGCGACGCCCGGGTGCTCTCGGTCTGCACCGGCGCCTTCGCCCTGGCCCATGCCGGCCTGCTCGACGGCCGCCGCGCGACGACGCACTGGGCCTTTGCGCCGGGCCTCGCCGAGCACTTCCCGGCGGTCGAGGTGGACCCGACGGCGCTCTACGTCGACGAAGGGAAGGTGATGACCTCGGCCGGGCTCAGCGCCGGCATCGACCTCTGCCTGCACGTGATTCGCGAGGACTGCGGCGCCGCGGTGGGGGAGCGGGCCGCTCGTCACATGGTCGCCGCGCCGCACCGCGACGGCGGCCAGGCGCAGTTCATCGAACGCCCCGACGTGATCTCGAACGGTGGGGTGCTGGGATCGCTGGAGGAGACTCGGCGCTGGGCCCGCGAGCGGCTCGAGGAGCCCCTCGACGTCGCCGCGATGGCCGCCCATGCCGGCGTCAGCCCCCGCACCTTCGCCCGCCGCTTCCGCGAGGAGACCGGCACGACGCCGCTGCAGTGGCTGCTCTCCCAGAGGGTCCACGAGGCCCGCCGTCTACTCGAGGAGACCGACCTGCCGATTGAGGCAGTCGCCTGGCGCTCCGGTTTCGGCACCGCCGCCTCGCTGCGCGACCACTTCCGCCGCACCACCGCGACCACCCCAACGGCTTACCGCCGTTCCTTCAAACCGGTCGCCGTGTAGCCGGCGACAGGCTGCTCAATCCCAGGTGGCTAGGGAGAGGTTGGCCAGGATCGTCCGGTCGGCGGTGACCAGCGGGACGTCTGAGACGATCGCCTGTGCCGCGATCATCCGGTCGAATGGATCGCGGGTCCAGGTGAGGCCCAGCGCGGTGTGGGCAAGCTCTGCGAGGGAGACGTCGGCGATCTCCAGCCCGATGCTCTGTCGTAGGGCGGCCAGCATCATCGGCACGGAATCCCGTGCTCTGCCGATTTCGTGCATGTAGGCAAGCTCCAGCGAGACCAGTGGCGATACCTTTGGCTGGCGCTCTCCAATCAGGTTTTGCGCTGACTCCGGGAGTCGCTCCGACAGGCCCGCGTAGAGCCATAGGGCTACATGGGTGTCAATTAGGATCAGGGTTCCACTCCGAAGACCAGTCGATGTGGATCAGCTCGTCGGGATCGCCGACGATCGCCCCCTCGCGACGCGGCAGCCGATCCCAGATCGACTGCTCCTCCTTGGGTGCGATCACCAGGGTCTTGCCCTTGCGCTCGACTTCCAGCGGCTGGCCGGTCTCGAGAACCTCATCCAGCATCCGGTAGATGTCGGCGCGGAGTTTGGAGGCGCTGGTTGCCAATGCGGTCCCTTCCAGATTCGTACGTACGTATATGGGGAAAGAAATACGTACGATATCACCCGGGACGGAGGAACGCCGGACCTGTGCTTGCGGCGTCATGCGGGCGAAGGTACAGACCGATTCTGACGCGTGGCGTGTACATCCGCACGGGACTTCAACGCGTCGACGGCGCGAATCAGGCAGGCTCCCCATGATGAGCCGCCGCGACCAGATCACGCTGAGCGATGCGGAGCTGCTGGAGCTGCTCGAGGGCGAGCGGGTCGCGGTCGTCTCCAGTCTCGGCCCACGCGGTTGGCCGCACTCGATGCCGATGTGGTTCGTGCCGCGAGATGGGGAGGTCTGGATCTGGACCTACGGGAAGTCGCAGAAGGTGCGCAACCTGGAACGCGACCCGCGGGCGACGGTGCTGGTCGAGACCGGTCACGAGTACGGCGAGCTGCGCGGCGCGATGATCGAGGCCGAGGCGGAGATCCACCGCGACGGCGAGACCGTTCTCGGCTTCGCCGAAGAGCTGACCCTGCGCTACGCCGAGGGAATCTCCTCGGTCGAGGGCGATGCCAGGGCGGCCCTGGAAGCGCAGGCGCCGAAGCGCGTCGCGATCCACTTCAAGCCGGTTCGCGTCGCCACCTGGGATCACCGCAAGCTGGGCGGAACCTACTGAGCCGTAACGTCCCGGCGCTACCGACGTCGGCCGCGCGTGTTAGGAAGTGACCCTGCACGAGCCACTGCGCCCCAACTCACCGACTTGAGACCCGTTAAGACCACGATCCTGCTGCTGGCGCTTGTGGCCGCGCTGCTCGCTCCGGCAGCAGCCCAGGCGCTACCGCCGTCGTTCTTTGGCATCGCGCCGCAGACGTTCATCAACGACACCGACACCGCCTACATGAAGGCGGCCCGGATCGGCAGTGTCCGCTGGCCCGTCAACTGGGCAACGGTCCAGCCGACCGCGAAGGGCGGCTTCGACTGGAGCAGTGTCGACCCGGCGGTGGAAGCGGCGGCGCGGCGCGGGCTGACGCTCCTGCCATTCCTCTACGGCGCGCCGCGCTGGATCGCCGGCAAGCAGACGACGATGCCGATCGACAACGGCAGGGCGCGGAGGGGATGGATCGCCTTCGTCAAGGAGGCGGTCGGGCGCTACGGGCCGGGTGGCGAGTTCTGGGCCGAGCACGCCGCCGGCGGCGTCGCCGCGGTCAACTACGTTCCGGTGATCGCCCGGCCGAAACCGGTGCGCACCTGGCAGGTCTGGAACGAGGCCAACTTCTTCTACTTCGCCTTCCCGGTCTCGCCCTCGCGCTACGCGCGGCTGCTGAAGCCGACCTACAGCGCGATCAAGTCCGCCGACCCGGCCGCCAAAGTCATGCTCTCGGGTCTCTTCGGCGCTCCCGACGAGGGTGGGAAGCGCGGCATGGACGCCGCCGACTTCCTCGATGCCCTCTATCGCGTACCGGGAATCACCCACTACTTCGATGCGGTGGCACTGCACCCCTATGCCTTCCACGTCGACGACCTCGAAGAACTCACCGAGGAACTGCGCGAGGTGGTCAAGGAGAACCGCGACCCCGGGACGTCGGTGTACATCACCGAGATGGGCTGGGGCTCGCAGAACGACCCGCAGGTGGTCGCCTTCGAGCAGGGGATCCAGGGCCAGGCGCGCGAATTGCGCAAGTCCTACCGGTACCTGATCGCCAATCGGCATCGCCTCAACCTCAAGGGCACCTACTGGTTCTCCTGGAAGGACAACCCGGAATACGTAGCCTGCAGCTTCTGCGACTCGGTCGGTCTCTTCCGCGCCGGCCCACGATTCCACCCCAAGCCGGCCTGGCGGGCCTTCGTCGCCCTCACCGGCGGCCGGGCGCGACCGTAGGCGCTGGTCTCTGGCCGCCAGGTTCCAGCCGAGACGGGCGGCCAATAGCATCGGCTCGATGCGTCCTGCCGCGACACGAGAGCCTGCCTGGCTCGTCCTGCCGACCTATAACGAGGCCGGGAACATCGAGGCGTTTATCGGAGCTGTGCTGGCTGTATTGCCTGCCTCGGCGCGCATCCTCGTCGTCGATGACAGCTCGCCCGACGGAACGGGCGAGATTGCCGACGGGCTCGCCGCCGCGGAGCCGCGGATAAGCGTCCTGCACCGACCGAGCAAGGAAGGTCTCGGGCCCGCCTATATCGCCGGCTTTCGCCGTGCACTTGCCGAAGGGGCCGGCTTCGTGATCGAGATGGACTCCGACTTCTCGCACGACCCGTCCTACCTGCCGACCCTGCTGGGGGCGATGGAGCACGCCGATCTTGCGATCGGCTCGCGCTATGTGGCGGGAGGTGGCGTGGCGGACTGGGGAGCGTTGAGGCGGGCGATCAGCCGCGGCGGAAGCCTCTATGCCCGTTTCGTGCTCGGCCTCTCGGTCAACGACCTGACAGCCGGTTTCAAGTGCTTTCGACGCGAGGTCCTCGAGGCGATCGACATCGACTCGATCGATTCGCGCGGCTACGCCTTCCAGATCGAGATGACCTATCGCGCCGTCCAACTCGGCTTCGAGGTGGTTGAGATCCCGATCGTCTTTCGCGACCGCCGCACGGGCAGCTCGAAGATGGACCGGGCGATCCTCGCCGAGGCGGTCTGGCGCGTACCGGCGATGCGACGTAAGTCGAGCCGCGCTTAGCGCGATTGTCGGTCTGGGGCGGCCGCTTCGCGGCCCCTCTTGCCCGCCCGCCAGGTCCCCCGTGGACGTCCTGAGGGCAGGCCGTCGCGGCGATAGTCGCCGCGGCTGAGGTGGTGCTCGAGGAAGACGTAGAGGACGATGAAGAGGTAACGGCTGCCCATCTCGTTCAGCGAGAGCTTCGAGACGCCGGCCTTGCGGTTGGTCCAGGAGATCGGCACGATCCCGTAGCTGTAGCCGCGCACGACGGCCTTGAGCGGCAGCTCGACCGTCAGGTTGAAGTGGTGCGAGAGGAAAGGCTGGACGTTTTCGATCACCTCTCGCCGGTAGGCCTTGAAGGCGTTGGTGGTGTCGTTGTAGCCGTGGCGGAAGAGCAGCCGGATGCAGAAGTTGACGATCCGGTTCATGATCAGCTTCGAGCGCGGGTAGTCGAGCACGGTCGAGCCGTGCACGAAGCGCGAGCCGAAGGCGCACTCATAACCCTCTTCGAGCAGCCGGTGATAGGAGACGAGGTCCCCCGGGCTGTCCGATCCGTCGGCCATCACGATCGCGACGGCGTCGCCCTCGAACGCCTCGAGGCCGGCCCGTACGGCGAAGCCGAAGCCGTTGCGGTAGGGCGAGGGAAGGCAGCGCACCTGCGGATGCTCGGCGCCGATGCGCTCGACCACCGCGGCGGTCCCGTCGGCGCTCGAATCGTCGACGACGATCACCTCGTGGTCGATCTCTTCGCGCGAGAGGGTCGAGACGAGGCCCTCGACGGTTTCGGCGACCGTCTCCTCCTCGTTGTGGGCGGGGATGACGACCGAGAGCTTCATGCCGGGGCGGAGATCCAGCGTTCCACGTTCGCCTCGTAGATTTCGCGCAGGATCGTCTCGAGGTCGCGCTGGGGACGCCAGCCGCCGTACTCGGAGCCGAACTCGTCGAGGTCGCTGATCCACCAGCGGTGGTCGCCGACGCGCGCCTGGTCGCTCATCTCCCATTTCAGCTCGCGCCCGGCGATCCGCTCGCAGATCGCGATCGCCTCCAGCATCGAGCAGGCGTTCTCGCGGCCGCCGCCGATGTTGTAGACCGCCGCGGCGCGTGGCTTCTCGTGAAAGAGCAGGAAGGCGTCGACCAGGTCGGCACTGTGCACGTTGTCGCGGACCTGCTTGCCCTCGTAGCCGAACACGGTGTAGGGATCGCCGGTCGCGGTGCACTTCATCAGGTAGGCGAGGAAGCCGTGCAGCTGAGCGCCGGCGTGGTTGGGGCCGGTGAGGCAGCCGCCGCGGAAGCAGACGGTGGGCATGTCGAAGTAACGGCCGTACTCCTGGACGAGCAGATCGGCGGCAGCCTTGGAGGCGCCGAAGAGGGAGTGCAGGGTGGAGTCGATCGACATCGTCGTGTCGATGCCGCCGAACCACTGGTGGTCGGCGGGCAGCTCGAGCCGCGTCTCCAGCTCTTCCAGCGGCAGGTGGTTGGGCGTGTCGCCGTAGACCTTGTTGGTCGAGGTGAAGATGAAGGTCGCCTCCGGGCAGTGGTTCCTGGCCGCCTCGAGCAGGTTGAGGGTGCCGTTGGCGTTGATGCCGAAGTCGGCCTGCGGGTCGCTCGCCGCCCAGTCGTGCGATGGCTGCGCCGCGGTGTGCACGACCAGCTCGATCTGCTTGCCGTTCTCGGCGAAGACGCGGCCGATGCCGTCGGCGTCGCGGATGTCGAGGTCGACGGTGCGGAAGGTCGAGAGCGCGCGGCCCAGCCGCTCGGTGACCTGCGCCGTCGATGCCTCGGGGCCGAAGAGAACGGCCCTGGTGTCGTTCTCTATCCCGATCACGTCATAGCCGGCCTCGACCAACCTGGTCGCCGACTCGGAGCCGATCAGACCCCCGGAACCCGTGACTATCGCCTTTGGCATCGCTTTCTGGTGCCCCCTTTGGCTATCGCTCGAAACCAAGTGCAGCGCGCAACTCGTCCTCGTGCTCAGTCGACCAGGCGAGCAGGTCGGCAAGGACGTCACGCGCCCCGCGGCGCGGGCGCCACGAGGTTAGAGAATGCAGCCGCCCGCAGTCGCTCAGGTAGACCGGCACGTCGCCGGGACGGGTCTCGGCCTCGGCCCCGATCGGCACCTCGTTGCCGGTCAGCTCGCGGCAGAGCTCGGTCGTCTCCAGCAGCGAGAGGCTGCACTCGCGACCGCCGCCGACGTTGGCGACGACGCCACTCCAGCGCTCCTGGTCACCGAGCTGCTCGTCGACGAGGTCGATCAGGTCGTCGACATGGAGCAGGTCGCGCACCTGCTTGCCGGAGCCGTCGTAGCCGATGTAGGTCAGCGGCCTGCCGAAGAGGTGGCTGAGCAGCCACCAGGAGAAGACGCCCTGGTCGACCTTGCCCATCTGCCAGGGCCCGGCGATGACGCCGCAGCGGTTGGTTACGGCGCGCAGGCCGAAGGCGTCGGCGTACTCCTCGATCAACAGCTCGGCGGAGAGCTTGGTCGCGCCGTAGAGGGTGCGCGCGCCGGTCATCGGGAAGTCCTCCGCGATCCCGGCCGGGCCGGCGCCGGCGACCGGCTGGGACTCGGCGAGCTCGAAGCGGGTAGCCCCCCCCTCGAGCGCCAGCTCGAGCTGCGGCGCCACCGGGTAGACGCGGCTGGTCGAGAGGAAGACGACGAAGGCCTCCTCGGCGCGCGCCCGCTCGAGGCAGTTGAAGGCGCCGAACAGGTTGGTCTGGACCGAGTAGGAAGGATCGCCGAAGCCGGCCAGGACGGAGGGCTCGGCGGAGCACTCGACCATTGCGTCGAACGCGCCGGCAGCCTTCAGATCGGCCTGCTCGCGCACGTCGCCGTGGAGAAACTCGACTCCGGCCTCGCGCAGCCGCGGCAGGTTCAGCTCCGAGCCGCGCCGCATCAGGTTGTCGAGGGCGACGATCTCCCAGTCCGGGTGACGCTCGGCCAGCGCGACGACGAGGTTGCCGCCAACGAAGCCGGCGCCGCCGGTTATCAGTACCCGCACACGAGCATACAGTCGAGGTGCACGAGGGCAACGATATAGCGGACCGGCGCTGCCTATACCTTGGCGGCCCGTGGACCAGACAGGCGCACCGCGCGAGACGATGAGGTCGCCCCTTGGCGGGGTTCGGAGTTGGGCTCGAGAGCATCCGGCGGGCACAGCCGCGATCGCCTACGGGCTGGTCGCGATCGGGGCGGGCGTGGCAGCGTTCTACGCGCTCTTCAACCAGTTCGCAGTCTTTGACGACGAGGGGACGCTGCTCGTTGCCCTGAAGGCGTTCGCCAATGGCCAAGTGCTCTACCGCGATATCTACGCCGCCTACGGCCCCTTCTTCTTCGAGGTCTATGGAGGTTTCTTCGCGCTCACAGGCTGGACTGTGACCAACGACGTCAGCCGCCTGCTCACTGGGCTTGTCTGGGTCGGGTCGAGCGTCGTCTTCGGCCTGGCGGCTCAGCGCCTAACCGGGCATCTCGCGCTTGGGATCGCCGGCTCGATCGTCGCCTTCTCGGCCCTCAGCACGTTCCTTTTCGAGCCGATGCACCCGCATGTGGCGATCGTTCCGCTCCTGGCCGCGATCACGCTGTTGGTCGCGAGCGGACCAGGGCGGCGTGTGGCCCTGTCGGGTGCCGCGGCCGGCGCGTTGCTGGCGTGCCTGGTCCTGACCAAGATCAACGTCGGCGGCTACGCGGTGCTCGCCGCGGTCCTTGCCGCTCCCCTCGCCTGGGAGCCGTTGCGACGTCGTCTCTGGCTTCGCCTGCCCGCGATCGCGGTGCTCCTGCTCCTGCCCTTCCTGATCATGTACCCCGATCTACGCGAGGAATGGGTGCGGGAACTCGCTCTGTTGGAGCTGCTCTCGCTTACCGCCGTAACGATCGCCGCGCATGCCGGGCAGGCACGGCCCGACGAGTCCGACGAGCCGCTGCGCCGCTGGCTGCTGGCCGCGACCGCTGGCGCAGTTGTCGCCGGCACGGCGGTTCTCATACTCCTATTGCTCACCGGGACGACGCTCTCCGAGGCCTTCGATGGGATCGTGACCCAGGGTTTGAAGTTGCGCGAAGCTTTCATGGTTCCCCTTACACCTCCGGCGGCGGCGGTCGATTGGGGGATCTTTGCGGTGGTGGCCGCCGCCCTTGGCGTTTGGCTGCGCGATCGCCGTGGAGACACGTCGATCTGGCCTGGGGCACTCCGGGTGGCTGCCGGGTTGGCTATCTGGTTCACCGTCGCCGGCTCGGCGCCGCTCTCGCTCGATCCCGCGGGGAACTTCATTGCCCTGCCGATGGCTCTTGCTTGGATCGCCGCATTTGCCCCGATGGGCATCGAAGACACTCCGTTCGCCCGCTACGCTCGCGTCTTCCTGCCGCTCTTCGCGGTCAGTCAGACGTTGCAGGTCTATCCAGTCGCGGGCAGCCAGGTCCGCATTTCCTCGGTCACCTTCGTCGCCGTCGGCGCGATCTGCCTGACCGACGGGCTGCGCCAGTTGCGCGCTTGGAGTGCCGACGGCGGTTGGGAGGCGTCGCGTTTGCAGGCCGTAAGCTCCGCCGCCGCCGCCGCGGTGATCGCGGTGCTCGCCTTTCACGGCGTCATCTCCTCGGCGGCGGGGAACTTGGTTGCGTATCGGGAACGGCCGGCGCTGCCTTTCCCGGGCGCCAGCCTCCTTCACCTGGCTCCGCCGCAGGGCGAAGAATACGTCGCGCTGGTCGACCTCCTGCGCGAGCATCGTTGTACCACCTTCATTGGTTTTCCCAATATCGACAGCCTCTATCTCTTCTCCGACATCGAACCCCCGAAGCCCAACGCACCCGGAGCCTGGCCGATCGTCCTTCCCCTGGACCAGCAACAGCGCGTCGTCGACCAGATGAGGGCCTCGCCCCGTCCCTGCGTGATCCGTAACGATGGCCTTGCCGACACCAACTGGCTGCACGGCACACCGCCAGAGGAAAGCGATCCCCTGGTCGCTTACATCTTCGGCGACTTCGAAACGGTCGAGACCGTGGGCGAGTTCGAATTCCAGCTACCGAAGCAGCGCTAGCGGCTCCCGATCACCAGGAACTGCTTGCCGAGCAGCTTCCAGGCAAGAGGGGTGCGCAGGTAGAGGCTCGTAAGGCGTGGTGAGGGGGGCAGGATCCCGCGGAAGGAGTAGGGCAGGTAGCGGGGGATGATCCGCTGCGGCTCGAAGCCAGCGGCATAGAGGTGCTCGGCGATCGCCACGTGGGTCAGCGCGACGTAGTGATCGGCGCAGTCCCAGTACTCCTTCGAGCAGTAGCGGTAGTTCGGTCCCATGATCGCGATCCGTCCACCGGGGCCCATTGCCGCGTGCATTCGTTCCAGGAACTGCGAGATCGCCTCCTGGTCGTAGAGGTGCTCGAGGAAGTTGGAGGCGAAGACGCCGTCGAAGTGCTCGGTCGGCAGCTCGGCATCCATGATTCTCGAGGTGACGAACTTGACCCCCTCGGTGCGCTCGGCGGCCTCATAGGCGACCTCGTCGACCGCCCAGCGCTCGGCGGCCGGTATCGAGCAGATGAACTCGCCACGACCGGCAGCCGCGTCGAGCACCGTCTGGGGCGAGCCCATCAGGCCATGCACGTGGGGGGCGATCTCCTCCCAGACCCGCAGTCGGGCGGCCTGGTCGATGTCGCGGAAGCGGTATGAGTAGAGGCGCTCGTAGTTCATCGCAGTCGCAGAGGCTATTGAGCCGAGCCGACAGCGAGCTGTCTGGGGACGGAACATAGAATCGCGCCGTGCGCGGCATGTACCTCTCCTTTGCGCGAGCAGATCCGCGCCTGCTGGGAAATCTTGCCTTCTCTGCCGCGGCCCTGGCGTCGATTGCCTACGTGCTTTGGCTCGGGCGCGGTCAGACGCTGATCCTCGACGAGTGGTCCTACCTATTGGACGGCCGCGGCTGGTCATCGACGTTGCTGGAGCCGCACAACGGTCACCTCATCGTCTTCCCGGTCGTGGTCTTGAAGCTCATGCACGAGACGTTTGGGATCTCCTCGCATCTGCCCTATCAGCTCCTCGCCGTGCTGCTCAACGTCCTCGTCGCGGGGCTCCTGTACGTATTCGCGCGCAGGAGCGTGGGTCCGTTGTTCGCCCTCTTCCCCGCGGTCCTCATCCTCGTCTACGGCGCCGGCTGGGACGCGTTCGTAACCGGCTATCAGCTGCCGAACACGTTCTCGATGGCGGCAGGCCTCTTGGCTCTCCTGCTCGTCAGAAGGGAAGACCTGCGGGGCGACGCACTGACCTGCCTCGCCCTCTCCATCTCTCTCGCCTCGGTCTCGGTCGGCATTGCGTTTGCGGCGGGCATCGCCGTGGCGCTGCTGTTGCGGGGCAGGGCTGCGGCGATTTGCCGCGCCTGGGTCGTGCTGATCCCCGTTGTCCTCTACGCGGCCTGGTTCGTTTGGTCGCTCCGCTTCCGCGAGTCCGAAGCGACGGCCCACAACGTCGGCTCGCTGCTCTCTGGGATGTTCGACCAGCTGGCTGCGATCTTCTCGGGCATCACCGGCCTGGCGGCGGCGCCGGGGGCCGCGGATCTGGCCGCCACGGCAGGGAGTCGGCCCAGTTGGGGGCCGACGCTGGTCGCCCTCGTGCTGATCGGCGTCGTCCTCGCCTTTCGGCATCGTCGCCCGTCGCCCTCGTTTCTCGTCGCCTTGGCGGTTCTGCTCGTCTACCTCGCAACCGTCGCGCTCGCGCTGGGCGGGAACCGGATTCCGGACGCCAGCCGCTACGTCTACATGGGGTCTGTCATGACCCTCCTCGTATTGATCGAGACGGTCCGGGGGATGAAGCCGACCATGCCCTGGGCGATCGGGCTGACGATCGCTCTCTTCTTCTCGCTGCTCGCCAACGGCGCGACCATGGGTGTTGGGGGCAGGGTGGTCAGGCTCGAGTCGGCGACGAACCAGGCCCAGCTCAGCGCGCTGGAGATCGGGCGGGACCAGGTCGCTGGAGATTTCGTCGTCGAGGCGGGCGGGGAGACGACGCTGTCGAACCCCGACATGCTGTTCGATGCCGACACCTATTTCGCCCTGACGAGATCGTTCGGGTCTCCCGCCTACACGGAAGGCGAGACCGAAGGCGCCCCCGAGCAGGCTCGCGAGGCGGCCGATCAGCTGCTTGCGCGCGCCCTGCCGATCTCGGTTCGGCCGGGCTTTCACCGTACTCAGAGTGACCCGGTCACCGTGGTCGAAGGCAGCGACTACCGAGGGCGCCCCGGGGGCTGTGTGCTGATCGTTCCCCGCGCAGGTTCGGCAACTCGACTGGCCGTCGGCGTGCCCAGCGGCGGCTTCACCTACAGGGTGGCTGCAGCGGAGCGGCCCGAGCTGAAGTTGAGGCGCTTCGGGGAAGGGTTCGCGGTCGAGCCGGATCTTCCATCGGGCCCGGCTCGGGTGGCGATACCCACGGATCGATCGGAACGCCCGTGGGAGGCCGAACTGGTCACGACCTCCCGGCTGGAGCTCTGTGCCTAGGAGGGTGAGCTTCGGTCGCCGGGCGGCTCAAGCCCGATGCCGTCGGCGGCGCAGGGCGAGCGCCTCGCGCGCCGAGATGTCGAGCAACCCGTCCTCCGGGACCGAGCGCGGCGTCGCCCGGCGTCCGGCTCGCCAGCCGCGCAGCCTCGCCCGGGCGCCCTGCGCCGTGCGCTGGAAGACGACCTGCCCGGCGCAGATCGCGCTCTCGACCGCGATCGCCCTGGTCAGCAGGAGCGGCTGCCGGCCGAAGCCGTAGGTCCGCAGCAGGTAGCCGCGGCTCCAGCCGGTCATCGCGTACTTGCGGCCGGTGTTGGCGCCGAGCGTTTCCGAGTAGGCATGGATCCCTCGCGCACTCGGTGCCAGGCGGCAGTCGAAGCCGGCCTCTCGCATTCGCAGCGCGAGATCCAGGTCCTCGTAATAGAGAAAGATCCCCTCGTCGAAGCCGCCGACCTGCTCGAAGGCGCTGCGCCTGTAAAGCGCCGCTCCGCCGGTTGGCCCGAGGGGATCGCCGGCTGACTCGAGCGCCTCGGCCGGTTCTCCGTTGAGGTAGTCGAAACCGAGCAGCGTGCGGTCCGCGACGACCCCCGCCGAATCGATTCGGCGGGGGTCGGCCTCGCTCAACAGCACGCCGGCGACCATGCCGACCTCGGGTGTCAGTGCCCCGGTCAGGCCGGCGACGAAACCGGGCTCCGCCGAGACGTCGTCGTTGAGAAAGACGATCGGGTCACCCGGCACTTCGCGCACCCCCCGGTTGAGGGCGGCGCCGAATCCGAGGTTCTCTCCGAAGGCGACCGACAGCGCCCAGGGGAAGCGATCGCGAACCAGCTCGGCGCCGAGGCCCTCGCTGCTGTTGTCGACGACCACGACCCGTGGTCTCGGCTCCTGCCGTTCCAGCGACTCGAGCGTTTGCGCGAGCCGCTCGCCAGCGCGCAGGGTCGGTATGTAGACGGTCGTTTCCAAGGTCCTAGGCTGCGGCGCCTCTTGGCAACATGGGGCGGATGAGCTGGAAGAGCGAGCGCATCTCGCCGCGGAAGAAGATGAATTGAAGTGGGAACCAGACTGCCATGACCGTGACCAGCGCGACGGCCAGCCCGACCACGTCGTCACCGACGCCGGCCAGCTGGGCAGCAAGCACTGCTAGCCCTGAGATCAGCGACATCTTCAGGATGGCGAGGAGGGAACGCCTGATGGTGGGGTGGGTTCGGATCGCCAGGACAGTCATCGAGCCCAGGCTCGCGGCGGTGATGGCGAGACCGGTTCCGGTCTGCCCCAGGGAGGCGGTTAGCGCGACGGCGAGGGTGCAGGCGAGCAGGGTTTCGAAGCTTGCCGCCGCAACGATGGACCCCACCGCTCCCTCCGCGAGCGCGTACCCGACCATCGTCGCGTTGGCGCTGGCTGCGACCATCATCCCCAGCGAGCCGGCGAGGACGACGTCCGAGGTCGGCATCCAGGTGTCGCCGAGCACGACCCCGATCAGCGGCTGCACCGCGCCGGCGACCAGCGCCAGTGGTAGGCCGGCGATGATCGTCGTGTAGAGAGCTGCGCGTGCGGCACGGCTTGCACGCATGCCGCGGCTGCGCGAGAGAGCCGGGAAGGAGACGCGGGAGACCGCTCCGGTAAGCGCGATCGGGAACGAGAAGAGGCGCTTGGCCATCGCGTAGAAGCCTGCAGTCGCCGAGCCACCCACCGCGGTGAGCGCCGTCACGAAGCCGACTTCCTGCACGACGTTGATGCCCTGGACGAGTGTGACCTGCGCCCCGAACTTGAGCATCGGGCGCAGCGGGTCCAGCCGCAGGGCCGGCCGGCTCGCGAGCCGCTGCAGTGCCCAGGCGGCGGTCATGCTCGCAAGCGCGCCGACGGGCACCGCCCCCGCGAGGCTGAACGCCCCAAGGCCAGCAAAAGCGCCGGCGAGGGCGAAGGCGTTGAAGGTGAGGGTGTCGGCCGCCTCGACCAGCGCGACGCGTCCGAATTTGAGATGGCGCTCCAGCAGTGCCGTCCGTACGGCCCGACCGGCGTAGAACGGCATCGCCAGCCCCGCTACGCCGATCACCCGCAGGGTTTCGCTTTCGACGCCGAGCGCCGGCGCGAGGGCGAACGCGACTGCGAAGAGCGTTGTGGAGAGCAGCAGCGAGGTCAACAGCGCCGCGCCGGCCACGGCTGCCTGCTGATCGGCGGAGGGCTCGTCCGCTTGGCCGATCAGCGCGGCGGGCAGGCCCAGCTCCGCCAGTCGCTGCCCGGCCAGCTGAATGGACAAGGCCAGCGCGAACATCCCGTAATCCGCAGGCGTCAACAGCCTGGCCAGGACGACGGTGACGCCGGCGGTCAGCAGTTGCAGACCGAGTGTTCGGCCGACCAGCACGCCGACTCCGCGCGCTGCCGAGGCCCCCAGAGCGACGGGCTCGGGCGGCGCGGCCGCCTCGAAGCCATACCCGAGGTCCCCGCCTACATCGCCGCGCTCACGGCGGAGGCGGTCGTCGTCGCTCACCGGATTTGCGCGCTTGGGTTGCGAATCATCGCTCGGTCTGGCCGTGCCTCCAGGCGATAGCGTCTGGCGACGATGGCGCTGAGCAACGCATTGAAGCAAGAGACGATGGAACAGGAGGCGACCTCGGCGGCCAGACCCGCTTCAAACGTCGCTGGACCGCGTGCCTGGGTCATCTGGCTTGCGGTGCTGATCGCTTACATCACGCTCTTCACCGACGACACCTACCTGGGACCGGTGCCGCTCAAGCTGTTCCTGGTCGCGGCGGCGATTGTCGTCTGGTGGTGGCAGGTCGGTCGGCGCCGGGCGCTCAGCGACTACCAGTTCGCGGTCCCGGTGCTGCTCTTTGCGATCGCGATCCCGTTCCTTTGGGCGCTTGTCGGCGCGGTGCAGGCGATCGGGGGCGATGCGGCCGGCCTCCACGGCCTTACCTGGACGATGCAGGAGGCCAGTCGCTTCGTCTACCTGCTGCTCTATTTCCCGCTCTTGGATGCGCGCCGCTTCTACGTCAGCCGTGGCGTCGACGTCTGGCTCGTCCCGGTGCTGGCTCTCTGCGTGGTTACGCTCCTTCTCTTCCTCTCGCACTACCTGACTGGGCATCCGGGCAATACCCCCAGCTTTTTCATCTTCAAGGGGGTCTTCGGATACAACCCAGGGGGTTTCCGGGTGTTCATCGGGAACCAGGTGCTCTTCGTCGTCGCCACCGCGCTGCTCCTGGCCGAGCTGGCCTCGCTGGGCCCTTCGCGCATGAGGACCGGTGGGTTGGCGTTGCTGATCGCCGGTACCTACCTGTCGCATACACGAGGCATCTGGCTCGGCATGTCGATCGTCTGCGCCGGTGTGGTGCTGGTCCTACTCTGGCGAGAGGTCAATGCGTACAGGCGACGCCTGATTCTGCGTATCGCCTCGGGCGTCGCCCTGCTCGCGATCGCGATCGGGATCGGGATGCTCTTCAGCGCCATCCCCCGCCCACCCTTTCTCGGCGATACCTCCGCCGGCTTGCGGGAGGAGCAGGCACCCAAGCTGTGGGATGCCTTCAAGCAAAACCCGGTGCTAGGCGACGGGCTGGGGGCCGTGGTACGGCCGCGCTTCGTGCGCGATCAAGCGGCGCCCTGGTCATACGAGCTGACTTACCTGCAGCTGCTCTTCCAGATGGGAGTGCTGGGCTTGCTCGCGGTGCTCGCCCTGCCGCTGGCGGTCGCTCGGCGTGGCTTGCGAGAAGCCGCGTCGGGTGCGCTGCGGGCGCCGCCCTTGGCGGGTGCCATGGCGATCCTCGGCATTTTGGTCGCCAGCGCCACGAACCCCTACCTGTTGTCGAGCTTCGGCATGCTCTGCGTCGCGATCGGCCTGTCGCTGGTCGCTCGCGCCGACCAGGCCCCACCCGGTTAGCTCAGGGAAGCGGCACTGGCACCAGGCTGAGGCGACCGTGCCGGATTTGCGCCATGAGCACGGAGCCGCCGCGTCGTTCCGACTGGAAGACAAAGCGCTGGGTCAAGCCATCTCGTTCGGGGAGTTCCGTGCCTGTGTGGATCGTGAAGCGACGGAATTTGGAATGGCCCGAGAGGGCGTGCACCTCGGTCTGGCCCGTGCCGGTTTTCTTGCCCTTGGTGACGAGCACGAGGGTCGGCTCTGGTTGGCGCCGGAGCCCCACGTCCAGCCACCAGTCCCGCTGGGAAAGCTGCTTCGAAAGCGGCTTTCGGATCGAGGTCTCGAAGGCGATTCGCTTGAAGCCCGACTCGCCCGAGTAGACCCTTATCGACCAGCGGCGGGGGCTCGGCGGCTTGCGCCGGTTGACGTTGCGGTCGATCACGAAGAGATCGGGACGGGACCCGGACCAGCGGGCGACGAAGAAGTCCCTGCGGTCGCTCTCCTGCGCTGGGAGCGGGACCTTGGATTCGAGCAGGGGTCGCCCGGTTCTCAGCGAGAGGACGCGCAGCGACGGCGCCCGCCGTGGCGAGGAGACGACGAAGAGCGCGGGCCCCGCGCCCGGCCAGGATTCGACGTCGACTGGCGCTCCCCCGACGGTTCGCAGCGTCGTGCGCAGGCTGGCGCTGAGGTCCCTGTCCCTCGCGCCTCGACGGCTGTGCGCGGGAGGCAGCTGCACTCCGACTATCCGAGTTGCGGCGCCGCGGCGGCTGAGGATCCAGAGGTCGGCCGGCGCCGCTGGGTCGGTGCTGGTCACCAGTACCGACGCCGGCTGCACCGTCACGTCGGCGACCCGCTTCACTGGCAGCGTCCCGAGGAATTGCGAGGCCACTCTGGGCAGCAACGTCAAGTCGAAGAGGGCCAGCGCCCAGACGATCAGCGAAACCGAGAGCACGGCGCCCTTGCGTCCCTGGAACGCGGCTCTGATGCGGTTCACGTCAGTCTCCGGGCGCCTCGGGGCGAGGCGACGGCGTCATCGGGGCTGTCGCTCTGAGGCGCTTCGAGATGCCAAGCAGCAGCGGGGTGAAGGTCGAGAGCCGCGAATGGTGCTTGTCGATGTATCGCTCCACGGAGACGAGCCGCATCGCTCGCAGGCGTGGGCGGTCGATCTGGACAAAGGAGCTGGCGCCGGCATGTCCGACCCGTGCCGATCCCACGACGAGGTTGCGGTAGCCCTGGTCGTGCAGCCGTTTGGCGAGGTCCACGTCCTCGTACCAGAGGAAGAAGCCGTCGTCGAAGCCATGCATCAGCTCCCACGTCTCGCGCTGCATCACGAAGCAGGCGCCCGAAGGCTGACCCACGGCCTTCACCTCTCCGGGCGCGGGAGGGGGAACGGGGCCGCGGGAGAAGGTGCCGGCGAAGATGCGCCCCAGCATCGTCACCCCGGTTGGCAGTCGGGAGTGGTAGCGGTCGGTCTTGCCGCCAAAAGCCGGGCCGACCATCCCGACTCGCGGCTCCGCCTCAGCGACCGTCGCCAGCGTCGCCAGCGCCGCCGGCTCGGGAAGGACGTCGGCGTTGCTCACACAGACAAGCTCAGCGGTTCCATCGCCGAGGGCGAGATTGGTTGCCCTTCCGTACCCGAGGTTCTCTTCTTGCAAGATGAGCCGCGCGTCCTGAGGGCAGCCTTCCTCCAGCAACCGGCGCTGCTCGGGCTGTGACGCGTTGTCGACCAGGGTCACCCGCGCCTCGACGGAGTCGGACCGCAGGTAGGCGTTGGCCGCCTCGATCGCGGCCTCCGCCGTGTTCCAGTTGACGATGACGACGTCGATCGGGGTTTTCGCGGTTTCTGGGCTCATGCGATTGCGACGATAGCCTTCCCCGTCCCGTGCAGGCTTCCTCGACCGTCCCGTAGCGCGTGCCCGAGCCAAGGTTCTCGATTGTCGCGCCTGTCGCCGATCCCCCGCCGTCGATGCTCGAAGAGATGCTGGCGTCGGTACGGGCGCAGGACTTCGCGGACTGGGAGCTTTGTCTGTCTGCGGACCGCCAGTGCGAGCCAGGGGTTCGCGAGACGCTGAACCGGGTCGCGACGCAGGATTCGCGCATCCGAGTTCGCTATCGCGACGAAGGTGGCACGGCCGTGGCCGCGGCGGAGGCGCTGGCAATGGCGGAGGGGGCTTTCGTTGCTCTGCTCGGAGCCTCCGATCGGCTTCACGCCGAGGCGCTGGCGTCTGTCGACGGCGCGCTTCGGGCAACGCCGGAGGCCGATTTCATCTACACCGACGAGGACGAGATCGACTCCACGAGGCGCCATTCCGGCGCCTTCTTCAAGCCCGACTGGTCACCCGAGCGGCTTCGGGTCCAGATGTACACGGGCCGACTCAGCTTTCTGCGCAGGTCTCTGCTGCAGGAGGTGGGCGGCTTCGACCCGGCGCTCGGCGACGCTGCGGAGTGGGATCTCGCGCTCAGGGCCACGGAGCGCTCGCGCGCCGTCCTTCACGTCCCGCGGCCCCTCTACCACCGGCGCAGCGCCGGCGGGGCAAACGACGAGGGGGTGGACGACAGCCGAGCTTCCGGTTCGGCCCGTGCTCGGGCAGTGCAGGCCCACTGCGAGCGAATCGGGTTGCCGGCACGCGTCGAGGCCGATCCAATGCGCCCGGGAGGGTGCTGGTTGCGCCCTGCGCTGGAGCAGAAGCCGCCGGTGAGCATCGTCATTCCCACCTGCGGACAAAGACGCGCGATCCGCGGCAAGGCCACGGTCCTCGTGCTCCATTGCCTGCGCAGCATCCTGGAGACGTCGACGTACGACGACTACGAGATCGTCTGCGTCGCCGATACCTCGACCGAGCCTTCGATTCTGGAGGAGTTGCGGGCGGTCGGCGGCGAGCGCTTGCAGATCGTCGCCTATGACCAGCCATTCAATTTCTCCGCCAAGGTCAACCTGGGCGTGGCGCACAGCGGCGGCGAGCAGCTGCTCTTGCTGAACGACGACATGGAGGTCGTTACGCCCGACTGGATCGAGCGAATGGTCATGTACTCCAGCCACGCGGGGATCGGGGCGGTCGGGGCGCAACTTCGCTGGGAGGACGAGCGAGTCCAGCACGCGGGAGTCGTCCTGGAGAACGGGCTGCCGGGGCACATCTACCGAGGTGTCGGCGGGGAGTTGCGGGGGTACGCGCGGAACGTGCTGGTAACCCAGGACTACCTCGCGGTCACCGGCGCCTGCCTGATGACGCCCCGCAACGTCTTCGAGCAGGTCGGTGGGCTCCCGGTCGAGCTGCCGGTCAACTACAACGACATCTACTACTGCCTGGCACTGAGGGCGCACGGCCAGCGCGTCGTCTACGACGCCGACACGGTCCTCTATCACTTTGAGTCCTCGAGCCGGGACACCAAGGTCAATGCCTGGGAGAAGTCGATGCTGGTGGAGCGCTGGCGGTCGGTGGCCGGCGTCGATCCGTACTCCAATCCCAACCTTCGCTATGGCGAGCCAAGGGCAGGGCTGCTGCGTCGCGGGGCGCGCATCGCCAGGGCCCGTCTCTCGCCAGGCAGATAGCCTTCGGCCTCGTGCAAGACCTCAAAGGCCTGATTCTCTCTGGCGGGGCCGGGACGCGGCTGCGCCCGATCACCCACACCTCGGCGAAGCAGCTGGTGCCGGTCGCCAACAAGCCCGTGCTCTTCTACGGGATCGAGGCGCTGGTCGATGCCGGCGTCACCGAGATCGGCATCATCATCGCGCCGGAGACGGGTGGGGAGATCCGCGAGGCGGCCGGCGACGGCTCCGCGTTTGGCGCCAAGATCACCTACATCGTCCAGGACAAGCCCGCCGGCCTCGCTCACGCCGTGCTGACCGCGGAGGAGTTCATCGGCGGCTCGCCCTTCGTCATGTACCTCGGCGACAACTTGCTCGCCGACGGTCTGCGCGGCCTTGTCTCCACCTTCCGTGCCGAGGAGCCCGACGCGCTGATCCTGCTCACCCCGGTCGACGACCCGCAGTCCTACGGCGTCGCCGAGCTCGACGGGGAGCGGATCGTGCGCCTGGTCGAGAAGCCGAAGGACCCGCCCTCGAACCTGGCGTTGGTCGGCGTCTACCTCTTCGCGCCGGCGATCTTCGATGCCGCTCGCGCGCTGGAGCCCTCCTGGCGCGGCGAGCTGGAGATCACCGAGGCGATCCAGAGCCTGATCGAAGAGGGCAAGGCGGTGAAGTCGGAGGTGGTCAGCGGCTGGTGGAAGGACACCGGCCAGCTTGCCGACATGCTCGAGGCCAACCGCCTCGTACTGGAGGAGATCGAGACTCGGATCGAGGGCGAGGTCGACGAGGACTCGCGCGTGGAGGGACGGGTAGTGATCGAGTCCGGCGCGGTGCTGGAGCGCTCGGTCGTTCGCGGCCCGGCCGTGATCGGCGCCGGCGCTCGCATCGAGGACGCCTACGTCGGCCCCTACTCCTCGATCGGCGTCGACGTGCAGGTGCGCCGCTCCGAAGTCGAGCACTCGATCATCCTCGCCGGCTCAGTCGTCGAGGATCTCGGCACCCGCATGGAGGCCAGCCTGCTCGGCCGCGAAGTCAAACTGACCCGCAGCGACGGAATGCCGAAGACGCTGAAGATGTTGGTTGGCGACAAGTCCGAGATCAAGCTCGTCTAGTTGAGCGGCGGGGCCCTCCTTGTCATTGTCGTAGTACAGCTGGCTCTGACGGCTGCCCCGGGCATCGCGGCGACCCTGCTCGGCGTGAGGTTCGGCGTCCGCGACGTCCCGGTGCTGCTCGGCATCGGGCTCGCGGGCAGCGGAGTGGCGGCGATGCTGACCTTCTGGGTCTACTACGCCGTCCCGCGTGCCGGGGGCCTCTGCGCTTACGCGGTGCTGTTCGGCTCGATTGCCGTCATGGCGTGGACTTGGTCTGACATCTCGCGGCATCGGGCCTTGTTGCGGAAGCTTGCGCTTCCCCTCGGCCTCTGGGCGCTCGCCTCGCTCTTCATCGTCTTCTTCGGCTATCTGCATGGCGGCACCGAATACCCGCTTGTAACGCCCTCGTACCGGTTTGCGATGCAGCCGAGCCTTTTCACTGGCGATCACTACATACCGCTGTTCTTCTCCGACTGGATGTTCGGGGGGAGCCCCGGCTCGCCGCCGGACTTCTATGGATGGCTCTTCAGCGACCGGCCGCCGCTTCAGATCGGCTATGTGCTGACCCAGCGCATCTTCGGCTGGGACGCCACCGGGGCGCATTACATGGCGCTGGGGGTGGGTCTCCAGCAGTTCTGGATCTTCGGGATGTGGGCGCTGCTGATCGCCGCACGCGTATCTAGCCGAACCCGCTCACTCGCGATTGTCGCCACTCTCATCAGCGACGTGGCCATCGTCAACGGCTTCTTCGTCTGGCCGAAGCTGCTGGCCGCCTCGTTCGTGCTCGCCGCGTTGGCGCTCCTCGTCGCGCCGGGTGAGTCGCCGCTCCGCAGGCAGCCGCTAACCATCGTGCTCCTGGGAGCGCTCGTCGGCCTCACCTTCCTCTCGCACGGGACCGGGGTCTTTGGGCTGATCCCGGTCGCCGTGGTGGCGCTTTGGAGGGGCCTGCCAAATTGGCGTTGGCTCGGCGCGGCGGCGGCAGCGACACTCGTTCTCGTCATCCCCTGGATGGCCTTCCAGCATTTCGAGAACCCGCCCGGAGACAGGTTGCTCAAGTGGTCGCTGGCAGGAGTGGTGCAGATCGACGACCGGGGCGCGGCCGAGACCATCGTCGACGAGTACCGGAAGGTCGGTGTCGGAGGGGCCATCGAGAACAAGTTCGAGAATTTCCTGACGATGGTCGGCGGCAGCCCCTTCGACCGGCCGGCGCAGGCGGGGGAGCCCTTCGGAGACGTCTTTACCGAGCTCAGCGACACGGTGAGCTCGGTTGCGGAGGGCAGATTTGCCAGCGCGGTCTCGAAGGCACGCGAGATCAGGTACTGGCATCTGCTCTGGACCCTTGGCATTCTGATCCTGGCGCTGCCGGTGATCGTCGCCGGTCGATTGCGAGGCGATTGGCGCGACGACGCCGATTGGCGGTTCGCGCGTTTCTGTCTAATGGTGTGCGGAGTGGGGGTTTTCGCCTGGTGCCTGCTGATGTTCGGCAACGAGGCGGGCAGAGCGATCATGATCACCGCCTCCCTGGCGCTTCCGCTGCTGGGGATAGCCGGCATCGTCGCCGGCCTGCGCGCCACCTATCCTCGCCTGGTCAACTGGTTCGTCGGCGTCAACGCCGTAACCGTTCTGATCCTGTACCTGCCGGTCGTGGCGCCTACGCCTAACAACTCGTATTCCGGATTCGCGGCGATTGCCGCGATCGCCAGTCTGGCCGGATTCGTCAAGCTCGCCTTCTCCTCTGAGCAGTCGTAATAGCCTGTCGGACTTCATGAAGGTTCTCGTCACAGGTGCGGGCGGCATGCTGGGCCGCGACGTCGTTCTCGCCGCCGGCAACGCCGGCCACGACGTGGTCGGCTTCGGCCACACCGAGCTCGATATCGCCGAGCAGGCGACCGTCGCCGCGAAGCTCGAGCTGGAGCGACCCGACGTGGTGATCAACTGCGCCGCCTGGACCGACGTCGACGGCGCCGAGGAGTCCGAGCAGGCGGCGCTGGAGATCAACGGCCAGGGGGCGGGGTACGTGGCAGAGGCAGCTGCCAGCGTCGGAGCCAGCGTCGTCTACGTCTCCAGCGACTACGTCTTCGACGGCGCCAAGGGCGCCGCCTACGTCGAAACCGACCAGACCGCGCCGCTCTCCGCCTACGGCCGCACCAAGCTGGCCGGCGAGGAGGCGACCGCGGCCGCCAACAAGCGCCACTTCGTCGTCCGCTCCTCCTGGCTCTTCGGGATCGGTGGCTCCAACTTCGTCGAGACGATGCTGCGCCTCGCCTCGACCCAGAACGAGGTCCTCGTCGTCCGCGACCAGGTCGGCTCGCCGACCTACACCTGGCACCTCGCCTACGGCATCGTCCGCTTGATCGAGGGGATCGAGTTCGGCATCCACCACATGGCAGCCGCCGGGACCTGCTCCTGGTACGACTTCGCCCGCGAGATCTTCGAGCAGGCCAAGGTCGAGTGTCGGGTGCTCTCGGCGACCACCGAGATGCTCGGTCGCCCGGCACCCCGGCCCGCCTACTCCGCCCTGACCAGCCAGCGCCAGCACGCGATCGAGCTGCCGCCCTGGCAGGACGGCCTGTCCGCATATCTGGCCCAGCGATCCACCGAGAGGGAGGCCGCATGAAGTTGCTCGTCACCGGCGCCGCCGGTTTCATCGGCTCCACCTACGTGCGCCTGGTCTCAGGCGAGCACGAGGTGCGAGTGCTCGACAAGCTCACCTACGCCGGCCGGCGCGAGAACCTGCCCGAGGGAACCGAGCTGGTTGAGGGCGCGATCGAGGACCCCAAGGTGGTCCGTGAAGCGATGGAGGGCTGCGACGCGGTCGTCAACTTCGCTGCCGAGTCCCACGTCGACCGCTCGATCGACGACCAGGACGCCTTCGCCCGCACCCACGTGATCGGCACCGGCACGCTGCTCGACGCCGCCCGCGAGCTGGGTGTGAGTCGCTACCTGCAGGTCTCGACCGACGAGGTCTACGGCTCGATCGAGTCTGGCTCCTTCACCGAGACCTCGCCGCTTGACCCCTCTTCGCCCTACTCGGCGACCAAGGCTGCCGGCGACCTGCTGGTCACCGCCCACGTCCACACCTACGGAATCGATGCCTCGATCGTGCGCGGCTCCAACAACTACGGCCCCCGCCAGTACCCGGAGAAGCTGATCCCGCTGATCACGCTCAACGCCCTGCACGGTGACTCGTTGCCTGTCTACGGCGACGGCAAGCAGGTTCGCAACTGGCTCTACGTCGAGGACTTCTGCCGCGGCATCCACGCGGTGTTGACGAAGGGCCAGGCCGGTGAGGCCTACAACGTCGGCGGTCCCGACGAGTGCGAGAACATCGAGGTGATCAAGCGGGTGATCGAGCTGACCGGCAAGGACGAGTCGCTGATCGAGTACGTCACCGATCGCCCCGGCCACGACCGTCGCTACTCGCTCTCCTCCGCCAAGCTGAAGGAGCAGCTGGGCTGGGAGGCTCAGGTCCACTTTGCAGAGGGGCTGGAGAAGACCGTCGCCTGGTATCGCGAGAACGAGGAGTGGTGGGGTCCGATCCGCTCCGGCGAGTACCGCGAGTACTACGAAAAGCAGTACGGCAAGACACTCGGCTGATGCTGGAGCGCCTGCCGACCAAGCTCGAGGGCGTCGTCCTGCTGCAGCCAACCGTGCACGGCGACGAGCGCGGCTTCATGGTCGAGAGCTACCGCCGCGACCTCTGGGCCGAGCACGGCGTCGACGTCGAGTTCGTCCAGCACAACCACTCGCGCTCCTCCAAGGGCACCCTGCGCGGCCTGCACTTCCAGACCGAGCCCGGCCAGGCGAAGCTGGTCCGCTGCCCGCGCGGCAAGATCTTCGATGTCGCCGTCGACCTGCGCCGCGGCTCGCCCACCTACGGCCAGTGGGAGGGCTACGAGCTCGACGACGAGGCTCACCGTCAGCTCTTCATCCCGGTCGGCTTCGGCCACGGCTTCGCCGTGCTCAGCGAGGTGGCCGACGTCGCCTATCTGTGCTCGAGCACCTACGACCCCGCCACCGAGTCCGGCATCGCCTGGGACGATCCCGGCGTCGGAGTCGAGTGGCCGGTCGACGATCCGCTGCTCTCCGAGCGCGACAAGACCGCGCCCACTCTCGCCGAAGTCGGCGAGACGCTGCCGTTCTAGCAGCGCACCTTCCGTCACGCTTCGGCTCGTCGATCGCCTCGATCGGCGCGCCACGGTTGCGTCCGCGCCCTGCAGGGTCCCTGCCATGAACCACGCAACCGCCATAGACATGTCCGCCACATGGCCTAATGTCATCCACATGCCCAAGATGATCCAGATCCGCAACGTGCCCGACGACGTCCACAGGACGCTCAAGGTGCGCGCCGCCGAAGAGGGGATCTCCCTCTCCGACTACATAAAGCGCGACCTCGAAGAGCTCGCCAAGCAGCTGACGATCGAGGATGTCTTCGCTCGCGCTCGGGCGCGCGGCCCCTCCGGGATCACCACCGAGGAGATCGTCGAGGGCATTCGAGCATCCCGCGGCGAGTAGCGGACCGTGCCCGTCATCGACGCATCGGTCGTCGTCAGCGTGCTGGCCGACGCCGAGCACGCTCCCTGGGCCGAGGCCCAACTCTCGACCGGTGGCGCCGACCGATCCCTTTGGGTTCCTCACCTGATCGATGCGGAGGTCGGCCAGGCCCTGCGCCGCGAAGTTGCGTTTGGTCGGCTGGATGAGGACAGGGCAGACTCTGCGCTGCTGGATCTGATGCGAATGCCGCTTCGCCGCATCGACCACATCGGCCTGATCCAGCGGGCCTGGGAGCTGCGTCACAACTTCAGCTTCTACGACGGTCTCTACGTCGCCCTCGCCGAGGGCTTGGATGTGCCCCTGGTCACGCTTGACCGCCGCCTCGCCAGGGCTGTCGGCGATGCCACCGAAGTGGCCGTGCTCACCGCGAGTTAGCGGCCGCGCGCCGCCGTGATGCCGAGACTGACGGCGAGCTTGGCGCCGATGCCGGCGTAGACCGCCGCGTTGAGGAGCGGGTTGTGCTCGGCAGCGTCGAAGCGGCGGTAGAAGCGGCCCATGCCGCGGTGGAAGGCGATCTCCTGTTTGGGCCGCCGCCGCTTGCCGCTGGAGCCGCCCTTGACGTGCAGGGCCACTCCTGCTGGCTCGTAGAAGACCTTCCAGCCGGCCTGCCAGAAGCGCCGGCACCAGTCGAGGTCCTCCATGTAGAGCCAGTAGCCCTCGTCGAGCAGGCCGACCTCACGCACCGCCTCGGCGCGGCAGAGCATGAAGGCTCCGTTGACGGCGTCGACCTCGCCGGGGTCGTCGTCCCCCAGGTGGGTCGCCCGGTACTGGCTCAGTGAGCCGGAGGCGTCCTCGCCGCGGCCGATCCCGGTGAAGTGGGCGAGGGCGCTGAGCGGGGTGGGGAAGGAGCGCTTGCAGGCGTGGTCGAGCTCACCCGACTCGGTGATGAGCTTGCAGCCGACCATGCCGATCCGATCCTCGGAGCGCAGTCGTGCCAGGGCGGCGTTGAGCGTGCCGGCGTAGACCTCGGTGTCCGGGTTGAGCAGCAGCACCGCATCCGCCTCGTCCTCGCGCAGGACGACGTTGTTGGCGGCCGAGAAGCCGATGTTCTCGCGGCGGATCGAGCGCACCTGTGGGAACTCGCGCTCGACCATGTCCGGCGTGCCGTCGGTGCTGCCGCTGTCGACAACGGTCACCCGCATCGTCCCGCTAGCGGGATGCTCGGCGAGCGAGCGCAGGCAGCGCCGCAGCAGCTCTTCGGCACCATGGCTGACTATGACGATCTCGAGGTCCACCGGGGCGTGACTCTAGACCGCTGGAGGCCAATCTCGTGCTGTTTACTGCGGTGATGCAACTCGCCTCGCGGCAGCTGTGGACGCAAGCGTGCCGTGCCGCCGTAGTGGCCCTCGCCACCCTGGTCGTCCTGTTTGCCATCGACGCGATCGCCGATCCACCCGAGGTCGCCGAAATTCTCGAGCCGGCGATCGGGTCGGCTGCCCTCAACCCCGAAGACGTCCACATGGTCGCCGAGTTCACGGATGCCGACGGTGACGCGCACCTCTGCTCCGACTGGGAGATTTGGGCTCTGGATCCGCTGCAGCCCGTCTGGCGGGCGCACTGCGTCAAAGCGCAGGAGAAGGTGCACATCCACCTGGGCGACGGCGAGTTCGTCAATTCCTATGCCGGCCGGCTTGCCCTGGAGCACGATGCCGCTTACGAGCTACGGGTCCGGTTCCGCGACGGCAGTGGCGAAGCGGAGGAATGGAGCGAGTGGCAGGCCCGTCAGTTCAGCACCGCCTCGGCGGGCCCGCGGGGCAATGACGCCCCCGTGCCCTGGGCGCCGCGACCCGGCTTCGCAGTCGAAGTCGCGGCCACCGGCTTTCAGCTTCCGGTCAACATCGCGATGGTCCCCGAGCCCGGCCCTCACCCCAGTGACCCGCTCTACTACGTGGCTGAGCTCTACGGTGCGATCAAGGTGGTCAGTCGCGACGGCACGGTCAGGGACTATGCAACGGGCCTGCTCAACTTCAATCCGACCGGTGCCTTCCCCGGCTCCGGCGAGCAGGGACTGGCGGGGCTTGCCGTCGACCCGGCGTCGGGCGATCTCTTCGCCAGCCTGGTCTACGAGGACGAGTCTTCCCCGCTCGACCCCGAGCCCCACTACCCGAAGGTGATCAGGCTGCACAGTGACGAGCGTGGTCTTTCCGCGACCGCGGTGACCACGGTGCTCGACATGGTGGGGGAGACGCAGGGACCCTCGCATCAGGTTTCGCACGTGGCGATATCTCCCGGTGGAGAGCTCTTCGTCCACAACGGCGACGGCTTCGACGCCTTCGCGACAGCCCGGGACCTCGAATCCTTTCGCGGCAAGATCCTGCGCATGGGTCTCGGCGGCGAGCCGTTGCCCGACAACCCGTACTACGACGCCGGCAATGGCGTCACGGCGCGCGACTACGTCTGGGCATCCGGCTTCCGCAACCCATTCGGCGCTGCTTGGCGCCTTTCCGACGGCTCCTACTACGAGGTCGAGAACGGCCCGGCGACCGATCGCCTCGTGCGGGTATCGCCGGGAGGCGATTACCTCTGGGACGGCAACGACGCGACGATGAGCTTCGGGGCCTCCTACAACTGGCACCCGTCTGTCGCACCGGTCAACATCGAGTTCGTCGAGCCGGGCCGGTTCGCCGGAAGCGGCTTCCCCGCACAGAGCATGGGCCACGCGTTCGTCACCGAGTCCGGTCCGACCTGGGCGAGCGGCCCGCAGCTGAGCGGCAAGCGGATCGTCGAGTTCGACTTGGCCCAAGATGGCACGAACCTGGCTGGGCCGACCACGCTGGCCGAGTACAGCGGCACCGGCAAGGCGACCGCGGTTGGCCTTGCCGCCGGCTCAGACGGGCTCTACTTCACCGACCTCTACAAGGATCAGGGGTACTCCAGCCCGATCGATGCCGGAGCCAACGTCCTCCGCATCTCCTACTGCGGCGAGAACTGCCCCAAGCCATCGGTCGCCGTGCACCAGCCGGAGCCCAGCCAGCAGGCTGCAGTCCGGCCCGACCCTGGGCCCAGGGTCAAGCGCTTCCGCCTGCTGAGGGGAAGATTCGCTGTCAGTCTCCGGAGGCGGTCCACAGCCCGCCCTGTCGCGCCGATCGGCACCACCTTCCTCTACTCGCTTTCCATGCCGGCCACGGTCAGGATCGAGATCCGTTCGCGAACGAGCCCGGCCCACTTCGTGCTTGCCGCCCCCGGTCGTGCGGGGGGCAATCGCCGCGCCTTTGGCGGTCACATCGGGCGCCGAACGTTGGCGCCGGGGCCCTACGTGGCGACGATCGTCGTCCTCGGCGCCAGTGGCGAGGGGCCGGAGCGTGCCTCGACCCGCTTCCAGGTCGTCCGGGGCTAGGCCTCCTACTGCTAGTAGGCGCCGTCGCCGCGGACGATTGCCCGCGGGGTGCGCAGGAGGATCGCCAGATCGCCGGCGACGGAGAGGTTGTCGAGGTAGTCCCGCTCCATCGCCAGCCGCTCCTCGAAGGTGAGATCGCCGCGGCCGTAGACCTGCATCGGGCCGGTCAGCCCGGGCTTGATCGCCAGCCGCGCTCGCTGTCGCTCGTCATAGAGGGCGACGACGGCCTCCTCCTCCGGGCGCGGCCCGACCAGCGACATGTCGCCCTTCAGAACGTTGATCAGCTGTGGCAGCTCGTCGAGGCTGGTCCGCCGCAGGAATCCCCCGGCACGGGTGATGCGGGGGTCGTCGGGGATCTTGAAGGCCGGCTCGTCGAGCTTCTCCAGGTCGACGAGCTCGGCCAGGCGCTCCTCGGCGTCGGCCACCATCGTCCGGAACTTCAACATCGTGAACGGCGCGCCGTCCTTGCCGGCGCGCTTCTGACGGAAGAAGACCGGCCTGCCGGAGTCGACCAGGATCAACAGCGCAATCGCTGCCAGCAGTGGTGAGAGCAGGGTCAGCATCAGGCCCGAGACGGCGATGTCGAGTCCGCGCTTCATCGCCAGCGTCGAGCGTGGCGGGTCGGAGAAGCGGAAGTCGAGCACTGGCAGCTCGGCGAGGCGGTTGAACTCGATCCCCGGGCCGAGCAGGCCGTAGTGGCGAGGCAGCAGGGTCAGGCCAAGCCCCGCCGCCTTGCACTCCTCGATCAGGTGCCCGGCATCGGCCTCGCTCAGCTCCTGCTCGGTCACCACCACTCGCTCGACGTCGTAGTCGCGTGCGACCCGTGAGATCTCCTCGATCGAGCCGAGCCGCGGCAACGTGCCGTGGCGGTCCTTTTCACGCGGCGCCGAGAGGTACCCGACCAAGCGCAGGCGCGCCTCGGGATGGGTGGCGATTCGCCGCGCGACGACGTCGGCCATCGCCGCCGGCCCGATCACGATTCCAGTTGCTATGCCGGCCATGCGGAGCCAGGCGAAACGCAGCACCGCGCGGGCAACGAAGCAGGCGAGCAGGGCGCCGATGCCGACCATGATCGCGCTCTTCGGCGAGAGCGGGCCGACTGGGCTCAGCGCCAGCAGCCCGTCGAGGACGATCGTGCCCAGGGCGCTGGCGGAGACCAGCGAGGGCAGCTCGTCGAGGGTGCTGTGGCGGATGCGCCGGTGGTCGTTGTCATAGAGGCCGTGCAGCTTGAGGACGAGGATCCAGGCGGGGATGAAGAGCACCGCCCAGAAGAGGTCGCTGACGTCGGTGGTCATCGTCACCGCAGTGGCGACGCAGAGAGCGGCCAGGATCGCCACCCAGTCGCCAACTGCGAGCAGACGACGCAGCAACGCGCCGCGCCTGCGCGAGCCGCTCGGGCCGGTCAAACCAAGACGGGTCGCCATCTCGGTCGGTTCTTGCGGGGCGTTTGTAGTGGGCGTCGGGGGGGAAGCCATCACACCTTTGCCGGCGCTTCCCTGCGGATCTCGGGTTGCCTTTGCGCTCATCAGCAATTCCATCCGGCGCCTTGCAGGCAGGCCGCCTGCGGGTTGAGCTCACGTGCCCGCTCGAGATCTGCCTGCGCTGCCGCTTCGTCGCCTGCCTCGTGCTCTACCCGAGAAAGCAGGTAGAACCACTGCCAGTTGCGGTCCTCGCGGTCGATCGCGTGGCTGAAGTGGTCGATCGCGGCCGCGTAGTCGCCCTGCGCCTCGGCAAGCAGGCCGAGCTGCACATAGGGAGAGGCTGCCCAAGGCTCGATCGAACGTGCATTGCCGGCATAGTCGACTGCGGCGCCATAGTCACCGCGGGCGGCGGCAGCCTGGCTGGAATCGATCTCCCGCTCGACCAGCAGCGGACCGACCAGGGCAATCGCCGCTATCCAGGCCAGTGCCAGGCCGGCAATAGCCAGGCCGTAGCGCCGTCCGTCGGCTTTTGACGCTTCCCTGCGGGGGTCGGCGGCGATCTGCGCGCAGCGGGCGGCGACGACGATTCCACCGGCGAGGAAGAAGATCACGCCCAGGCCGGCGATCTCCCAGAACCAGTCGAAGGCGGCACCGACCGCGAAGGCGACCATCACCGCAAGCAGCGCCGCATAGCGTTCGCGCTGTGGATGGGCTGCGTTGCGCCAAGCGCTGAAACCCGACCAGAGCAGCGTTCCGACCAGGCCGAGCACGAGCAGGCCGCCGACCAAGCCAAGCTCGGCGAATGCCTCCAGGTAGAGCGAATGAGCATCGTGGACCGGCAGTTCGATCGAGCGGTGCTGCTCCCATGAGAACTCATAGGTTCCGGCCCCATGGCCGAAGACGGGCGCTTCCCCGAAGGACTTGGTCGCCACCCGCCAGAAATCATGCCTGCCGGCGCCGCCGAGGTCGGCGAAATGCTGCTTTGGATCGTCGGGAAACTGAATGTCGGAGCTGGAGAACTGATCCCAAGCACGACCACCGACCGCGACTGCAAGAACGATTGCAAGCACGGCTCCGGTCAGGGCCACCCGTTTGAGCACGACCGGGTTGCGAGAGATCTGCAGCGCCCGCCCAGTCAGCCTGCCTGCCCGCCCCTCCAGCTGTCGCAACCAGGCGAAGAGGAACAGCGAGAGGGCGATGCCGCCGAGCAGCACCAGCAGCACCGTTACGCCCTGGTCGACGGCCGCCTGGTTGGCGATGTTGTCGGCGAGGCTGTGGCGCTCCTGTACCGCCAGTACCGCCGGCAGTGCCCCCAGGGTGCCGATCGCCAGTGTCGCCAGTAGCCAGAGTCGATCCCGTGAGAGGGCTATTAGGCAGCCCGTAGCCACGAGAAGCGCCAGCAGGCCGCCGCGCGAGTAGGTGAAGTAGAGGGCAAGCAGCGCGGCGGGGATCGCCGCCACCGAGAGCCAGCGCAGCGCCGTCCAGGCTGCTTGGCGGCTCATCCAGAGAAGCAGGGCGACTCCGGTGCCGAACAGCGCTCCGTTTGCGTTCCAGTAGCCAAGCGGGTAGCGCAGGCGAGGGCCGCTGCCGAGTGAGTTGGCAACGTCGAGAACGTGGGGCAGGAGGCGGCTGCCCAAGCCAAGCAGGGCGACCAGCGCCGTTGCAATTGCGAGCCCTTCAGCGAAACGTTGGCGCCTTTCGTCGGTTTGGGCGATGAGGAACGCGGCAAGGAAGAAGCCGAGGTAGACCAAAAGGCGGTCTGCCTCGATCACGCTCAGCTCAACCGACCCCGACCAGAGGGATGAAATTGCACAGAGAAGCGACAGACAGACGATCAGTCCGCCTGCCAGGTACAGGGGCCTCTCTAGCTTCGCCCCCGATGCGGCGCCGAAGACCAGCAGCGCGACCACAACCAGCCACGCCGCCAGGCCGGCAATGTGACGGCTGCTCACATCGAAGCCGCCGCCAGCCAGGGCCAGACCGAGGATCAAGGCAACCGGCGCAAGCAACGCCGCCGTTTGGTCTAACCTTCCGCGCGATGAATTTCGGGACGCGCCATCTCCAGGCCCCAAATCTGGGCCGCCCAATCTCTGCGTTGGTGTCAGTGCTCGTTCTGCTGGCATTGGCTTGCTTCCCAGTTCTTGCTCAAGCCGAGGACTCGAGCGGCGTGCAGTATTCCGATGCCATCCCTAAGCCAGAAGGCGAAAACTCTCCGACAAACCATCAGAAGCAGCCCCCTGCGAAGTCCTCGAAGGCGAACGATGGCGGGGCAAAGGCGCCGACCGGATCCCCAGGCTCGCAGGATTCCACAGAAGGGTCTTCGGAGGATGAATCTTCAAAGGATGGGGCGGCGGTCAATGGAGGCAATGACGGTGGCACCGGGCAGGGTAGCCCAGCCGGCAGCGGCGACGAGGCAACTGGGCAGTCTGCGCAGCAGAGCGGCCAGAGCCTCGGCGCGCCCACCTCACAGTCCAGCGACAGCGGCTCCTCGCCGCTGATCCCGATTTTGATTGCCGTCTTGGTCCTCGCCGCGATCTCGATCGCCGTCGTGATGATCCGGCAACGGCGTCAGGGCAGTAGCCCGAACGCGCCTGCTGCTCCAAAGGCGAGCTAGCCCGTGCTGCACGTTCGCAAAGGCCCGATGGGGCAGATGCGTCTACGCCTAGCCGTGCTGGCGATGGCCGTCACCGGCCTGCTGGCCACCGCGCCGAGTGCCGGCGCCGTGCCGGCCGACTTCTGGGGCATCTCGCCTCAGCAGACGCCCTCGCTCGAACAGTTTCAGCGGCTGCGCACGGGTGGCGTCGACAGCGTGCGGATCCCGATCTCCTGGGCTTCGGTGGAAGCGGTCAAGGGCGCGCCTGACTTCTCCCACGTCGACGGTCTCGTTGCGGGCGCCGCGGGGGCTGGGATCGACATCCTGCCCTTCGTCTACGACGCGCCATCGTGGGCGGTTGCCCGGGTGGCGGTACCGGGTTCGGGTGGCAGCGTGCGAGCACCGAAGACCCTGCCGGTGAAGAGCGGTGGCCAGCGCAGCGCCTGGACCAGCTTCCTCGGTCTTGTCGTTGCCCGCTACGGCCCAGGCGGTGCGTTCTGGACGGCGAATCCCGCTATCCCCCCGCGCCCGATTGGCACCTGGCAGATCTGGAACGAGCAGAACTTCAAGTACTTCGTGGTCAGACCAAACCCGGCCGACTACGGCAAGCTCCTCAACATCTCCTACGCCGCGATCAAGGGTGTCGATCCGGCCGCCAAACTGATCCTCGGCGGCATGTTCTCTCAACCGCGTGAGGCGCAGCTCAAGGTGAAACCGCCGCAGGCTTATTTCGCCAGCGACTTCCTCGATCGCCTCTACAGCTCGACTCCCGGCGTGAAGCGCAAGTTCGTCGGCGTTGCGCTGCACCCCTACACGGTGAAGTACCAGGAACTGACCCCCGATATCGAAGCCTTTCGCCAGATCCTGGTCGAGAACCACGATGCGGGCAAGAAGCTCTGGATCACCGAGATCGGCTGGAGCTCCCTGCCTCGTGCTCGTAACGACGCCTTCTCACAGGGGCCCAACGGTCAGGTCAAACAGCTCGAAGGCGCCTTTAAGACCTTCAAAGCGAAGCAGGCCAAATGGAAGCTGAAGCGGGTCTACTGGTTCTCGGTCGACGATGTGCCCGGGAGCTGCAACTTCTGTGGCGGCACCGGCCTCTTCGGCGAAGGCTTCCTGCCCAAGAAGTCCTGGTTCGCCTACGTCAAGTTCTCCGGCGGCAACCCGGGCTGATCGCCGCGTAAGATCGGTGGGTTGCCCACCGATGCGAAAACTAGTGCGGGGTCCGACCCGCTGGCGCCGTTCAGTGCCCCGGTAAGGCGCTGGTTCGAGGCATCCTTCGAGGGTCCGACGCCAGCCCAGGCGGGCGGCTGGGAGGCGATCTCGAGCGGAGCCAACGCGCTGATCTGCGCCCCCACCGGCTCCGGCAAGACCCTCGCCAGCTTTCTCTGGGGCATCGACAAGCTCTCGCGGGAGACCGATCGGGGCAACGGCGTTCGCCTCGTCTACGTCTCGCCCCTGAAGGCGCTCTCCTACGACATCGAGCGCAACCTGCGGGCGCCGCTGCGGGGGATTGGCGCCGACATCTCGGTTGGCCTGCGCACCGGCGACACGCCGCAGAAAGAGCGGCGGGCGATGCAGAAAACCCCGCCCGACATTCTCATCACCACGCCTGAGTCGCTCTACCTGATGCTCTCCTCGGGCGTTCGCGAGATCCTCACCACGGTCGAGGCGGTGATCGTCGACGAGATTCATGCTGTGGCCCAGAGCAAGAGGGGCTCCCATTTGGCGCTGAGCTTGGAGAGGCTCGAGCACTTGGCGAGGGACCCTGGGGGGGACTCGTCGGAGCAAAAGCGGGGAGGCTCCGCCGAGTCCCCCCCAGGGTCCCTCCAGCGGATCGGCCTATCCGCAACGCAACGCCCTCTCGAGCGGATAGCTCGATTTCTCGTCGGGCCGAAAAGGGACTGCAAGATCGTCGATGCGGGCGTCGCCAAGGAGCTGGACCTGGAGATCGTCGTCCCAGTTGAGGACATGGCTGATCCCGGAGCAGCTTCATACCCAAGCTCCGACGGCAATCCGCCGGAGGGCGAGCCGCTCGTGCATGTGAGGTCGATCTGGCCTGCGATCTACCCCAAGCTTCTCGAGCTGGTCCTCGAACATACGTCCACAATCATCTTCGTCAACAACCGCCGCGCCTCCGAGCGTTTGGCCAAGCGCTTGAACGAGCTGCACCTTGACGCTCCTGAGCAAGAGCTTCCGGCCACCGAGCATGCTGGCAATACGCCTCCCGCCGGCCCAGAAACCTCAGTCGACGAGATTGCCCGTGCTCATCACGGATCGCTCTCCCACGAGGAGCGCACCGTGGTGGAGGAGATGCTCAAGTCAGGCCAGCTTCCCTGCCTGGTCGCGACGTCGTCCCTAGAGTTGGGCATCGACATGGGCGCCGTCGATCTGGTCATCCAGGTCGAGTCGCCGAAGTCGGTCAGTCGCGGCCTGCAGCGCGTCGGCCGCGCCGGGCATTCAGTGGGCGACGTCTCGCGCGGTCGCATCTTCCCCAAGTTCCGCGCCGACCTGCTCGAGTGCGCCGTGGTCGCCAGGCGGATGCGGGAAGGGGCGATCGAGGAGACGGTGATCCCGCAGAACCCGCTCGACGTGCTCGCCCAGCAGCTCGTTGCGATGGCGGCTCTCGACGAGTGGAACGTCGACGAGGTCGAGGCCCTGGTCACCGCGTCCGAGCCCTTCCACGAGCTCTCCCGCGAGCAGCTCGAGAACGTCCTCGACATGCTCGACGGCCGCTACCCCTCCGACCGCTTCGCCGAGCTGCGCCCGCGGATCGTCTGGGACCGCGCCGCCGGCACGATGCACGGCCGCAAAGGGGCACGCTCGCTGGTCGTCACCAACGCCGGCACGATCCCCGACCGCGGCCTCTACGGCGTCCACCTGCCCGACGGGCGCCGCGTCGGCGAGCTCGACGAGGAGATGGTCTACGAGGCCCGGCCCGGGCAGACCTTCCTGCTCGGCGCCACCACCTGGCGGATCGAGGAGATCACCCGCGACCGCGTCATCGTCACTCCGGCCCCTGGCGTGCCGGGCGCCGTCCCCTTCTGGAAGGGCGACGGGATCGGCCGGCCGGCCGAGCTGGGCAAGGCGATCGGGGCCTTTGCCCGCGAGGCGGTCTCCCGCGAGCCCAGGGAGCTCGCCGCCGAGTACGACCTCGACCGCCGCGCCGCCGAGAACCTCGTCGCCTACCTGCGCGAGCAGCAGACCGCGACCCGTGTCGTCCCCTCTGACGAGACGATCGTGGTCGAGCGCTTCCGCGACGAGATCGGCGACTGGCGACTCTGCGTGCTCTCGCCCTACGGTGGCCGCGTCCATGCCGCCTGGGGCCTCGCCCTCGCCGCCAAGATCCGCGCCGAGCGCGACCTCGAGGCCGACGCGATCTGGTCCGACGACGGCATCGTCATCCACCTCCCCGACGCCGACGAGCCGCCCCCCGCCGACCTCGTCCTGATCGAGCCCGACGAGCTCGAGGACCTCGTTGTCGGCGAGCTCTCCGGCTCGGCTCTCTTCGGCTCCCACTTCCGCGAGAACGCCGCCCGCTCGCTGCTCATCCCCCGTGCCTACCCCGGCAAGCGCACGCCGCTCTGGCAGCAGCGGCTGAAGGCGCAGAGCCTGCTCGAGGTCGCCCGTGACTTCCCCCGTTTCCCGGTCGTGCTCGAGACCTACCGCGAGGTGCTGCGCGACGTCCTCGACCTGCCCTCGCTGGCCGAGCTGCTGACCAAGCTGCAAGCGCGCCAGCTCGACCTGGTCGAGGTCGAGACCGCCACCGCTTCGCCCTTCGCCTCCTCGCTGCTTTTCGACTACGTGGCGACCTACATGTACGAGGGCGACACGCCGAACGCCGAGCGGCGCGCGGCGGCGCTGGCCCTCGACCGCGACCTGCTGCGCGAGCTGCTCGGCCAGGAGGAGCTGCGCGAGCTGATCGATCCCGAGGCCCTGGAGGACGTCGAGGCGCAGCTCCAGCACCGCACCGAGGCCGGCCGGGCCGGCGATCGCGACGCCCTGCAGCAGGTGCTGCGCAACCTCGGCGACCTGACGGCCGAGGAGTGTGCCGAACGGGTCACGGAGGGCTACTCGGCGGCCTCGATGCTGGACAAGCTCGTCGCCGAGCGCCGCGTCGCCCTGGTGCGGATCAACGGCGAGGAGCGCTACATCGCCGGCGAGCACGCCGGCATCTTCCGCGACGCGCTCGGCGTGCCGCCACCGGCAGGCCTGCCGGAGAGCTTCCTCACCGAGGAACCGGATCCGTTGCTCGCCCTGGTGCGTCGCTATGCGCGCACGCACGGTCCCTTCCCGACCGTGCAGCTCGCCGCTCGCTACGGCGTCGACCCGATGCCGGCGCTGCGCGAGCTCGAGCGCGCCGGCACGCTGGTCCGCGGCGAGCTGCTGCCCGGCGGCGTCGAACGCGAGTGGTGCGACGCCGACGTGCTGCGCCGGGTGCGCCGCGCCAGCCTCGCCCACCTACGTCGTGAGGTCGAGCCCGCCGGCCGCGATCGCTTCGCCCGTTTCCTCTCGAGCTGGCAGAACGTCGACGCCCACCGCGCCGCCGGCGCCGGCCCGGACCGGCTGCGCGAGGCGCTCGTGCCGATGCAGGGAGTGGCGCTGACGCCGAAGGTCTGGGAGGGCGACGTGCTGCCGCGCCGGCTTGGCGCCTACTCGCCGACCTGGCTCGACGAACTCAGCACCAGCGGCGAGGTGGTCTGGATCGGCGCCGGAGCACGTGGTCGCAGCGACGGTCGCGTCGCTCTCTACTTCCGCGACGACGTCCGCCTCGCTGGGCCACCACCGGCAAACGTCAAGCTGGAACGCCCCGAGGGCGAAGTCCACGACGCGATTCGCGAGCGGCTCGCCGCTGGCCCCGACTTCTGGCTCGACCTGCTCGCCGACCTCGACCATCCCGTCGAGGAGCTGCACACGGCGCTCTGGGACCTCGCCTGGGCGGGCGAGGTGACCAACGACGCCTTCTCGCCGCTGCGCCAGCCGCGCCTGCGCGCCGCGCCGCCGTCCGACCAGCGCGGTCGCCGCTTCGCTCGCCGCCGTGCCAGTGGCGCCGCCGTGCAGGGGCGTTGGTCGCTGACCGCGCCGCTCTTCGAGAACGCCCCGGCGGCCGGCCCGCGCCTGCGCGCCCAGGCCGAGCTGATGCTCGAGCGCTACGGCATCGTCACCCGCGAGTCGGTCCTCGCCGAGGGCGTTCCCGGCGGCTTCGCCAGCCTCTACGCCGAGCTCGGCAACCTCGAGCTGCTCGGCACGGCGCGCCGCGGCTACTTCGTCGAGGGCCTCGGCGGCGCCCAGTTCGCCCTGCCGGGAGCGGTCGAGCGTCTGCGCTCCCTGCCGCTCGATAACGGCTCCTTTCTCCTTCTCGCCGCCACCGATCCGGCCAACCCCTACGGCGCCTCGCTGCCCTGGCCAAAACCCGCCACCGGCCGCCGCCCCGCCCGCGCCCCTGGCGCCCACGTGCTGATGCGCGACGGCGCCCCGATCCTCTACATCGAGCGCGGTGGCCGTGGCATCGTCCGCCTGGTCGAGCTCGGCGACGAGGAGCTGGCCACGGCGATGAGCGCCCTGGCCGACGCGGTCGGCGCCGGCCGCCTGCCCAAGCTCGCCGTCGAGAAGCTGGACGGCGAGCCCGTGATCGGCTCCGGCCACGAGGAGACGCTGATCGGCGCCGGTTTCAGCCGCGGCCCCCGCAAACTCACTCTCGCCGCCCGCTGACGCCGGGGCAGCGGCAGCGCCGTCAACTTGGGCTCAGGCCGGATCGCGCCACATCTCGCGGATCGGCGGTCCGCCAACCGGCATGTCGAAGCTGCCGGTCAAGGTGAAGCCGTTGCGTTCGTAGAGCATGCGGTTGCGCTCCGTGCTCGACTCCAGGTAAGCGGGGATCCCCTCGCGGTCGCAGATCTCGAGCATCGGCGCCAGCAGCGCCCCTCCCAGGCCGCGTCCCTGGCGGCGCGGTTCGACCCCCAGGTAGTGCAGGTACCAGTGCCGCGGCTTACCGGGGTGGTGACGCTCGATCCGCATCAGGGTCCAGAACGCCAGCGCCAGGCGACGGCCGAAGATCGCCGCCAGGGGGCCTATCGAGCGCAGCGTTTGCGAAGGCGATGCCCGCCAGTGCCCCGGAGAGGCCCAGATCGCCGCGCCACTGCCGTCCTCGGTGATCCAGACCTGGTGATGCGCGGGGTCCTGGTTCTCGAGTTCGATCTTGAAGAGCGCCAGCAGCTGCTCGGCTCGCGTCGCCGGGTTGGGCATCAGGTGCGCCCAGGCCGGGTCGTCGGCAAAGGCCAGCGCAAGGGCCTCGCTGGCAGCCTCGTGATCGGCCTCCGTCGCCTGCCTCACCTGCGGATTCAGCTCCGCCATCGACCGACCATATTGCCCGTTGGCGATAATCCCCACTGTGGCGGAAGTCGAGGAGAGCCGGGGGGCGGTCGAACTGCTGCGCAGCGTGCCGCTCTTCGCCGATCTCGAGGAGGGTGAGCTGGAGCGCTTCTCGCGGGTCGCGGTCGCCCGCTCCTTTCCCGCCGGCACCCGCGTCTTCCACGAGGGCGACCACTCCGATGCCTGCTACATCGTCCGCGACGGCAGCTTCCGGGTCACCCGCGAGCATTCCGACGGCCGGGCGATCACACTGGCCACGCTTGGCCATGGCGACATCTTCGGTGAGCTGGCGATGCTCGACGGCGAGGTGCGCTCGGCCAGCGTCGAGGCGCTCGACGACGGTGAGCTGCTCGCCCTGCCGGCCGGTGAGGTGCGGGCGCTGCTCGCCCGTCATCCGGAAATCACCGTGAAGCTGATCGCCGCCCTGGTCCGGCGCCTGCGCACCGCCAACGAGCGGATCTCGCGCCAGTCCTTCCAGACCGTGCCCAGCCGCGTTGCCGGCGTTCTCTCCCAGCTGGTTGCCGACGAGGCTCCGCGTGGGGGCGAGGGCAGCGAGGTGACGATCCGCATGAATCAGGCTGACCTCGCCCAGCTCGCCGGCACCTCGCGTGAGAGCGTCAGCCGCTTTCTCGCCGACCTCGAGCGGGCCGGCGTGGTCCGCCCCGGCCGAGGCCGAGTGACCGTGCTCGCCCCGGAGAAGCTGCGCAACTACATCTTCTGAGCCAGCGCTGCGCGGTTCAGCAACCGACGGGCTTGGGGTCCATGCCGTCCTTGATGACGTCGTCATCGCCGCCACCGCCGCACTGGATCGACTTGTCCCGCTTGCCGTCGATGGCGTCGATGAAGTCGTCGCCGCCCATGCCGACGAAGGTGTCGGCGCCGAGGTGCCCCATGAAGCTGTTCTCGCCACCGTCGCCGATCAGCACGTCGGGCCCGTCCGATCCCTCGAGGCTCTCGTTGTCGCCGCCGACCTGATCGGGGGTGCCGCAGCCGCCGGGGCCGCCGGTGCCACCGAGCTTGACGGTCAGGCTCGCGTTGGAGCGCCCGTAGGAGGCCGTGTCGTCGCCGGGGCCGCCGCTGTAGCTGTGCCCCTGGCAGACCGGCACCGAGGAGACGAGCAGGTCGTTGCCGGGGCCGCCGAAGAGCTGATCGGCGCCGGGATCGGCGTAGAGCACGTCGCTGCCGGCGTTGCCGACCAGGGTGTCGTTGCCGTTGTCGGGGCTGTTGTAGTTCTCGCCGGCCTCGAGCACGTCGTCGCCGGGGCCGCCGCTGAGCGCGTCGGAGCCGGCGTTGCCGTTGGCGCGGACCTTGACGTTGGCGGGAACGCTGTCGGCGATGTTGATGTTGTCGTCGCCGAGGCCGCCGGTGATCACGACCAGGCCGGTCGCGACCGAGGTCGGGCAGCTGACCGTCGTGCCGCCGTCAGCCAGGGCACAGCCGTCGCCCGGGTAGGCGCCGGCGCCGTCGGAGACCAGCCAGCCGCCACCGGTGAAGGCGATCTGGATGCCGTTGGAGTTGCCGTCTCCCTGCACGACCAGGCTGCTGCCGTCGAGCCCCTGGTTGAGGATGACGAAGGTGCCGCTGCCGGGCGGATTCTCTTCGACCCCGCAGGAGTGCTCGGCGGCGAAGCCGCTGCAGTCGTCGCTGCCGGCGCCGCCGAAGGCTTCGTCGGGCCCGCCGGCACCGTTCAGGGCGTCGTCGCCGACCCCGCCGTCGAGGCGGTTGAAATCGCCGCTGCCGACGATGTCGTCGCCCTGCGGCGATCCGACCACGTCCTCGAAGCCCTGTAGGCCGTCGTGGCCGTCGCCTTTGGAGCGCCCGGCCCCGAGGTCCACGACCACGCCGCTGCGCGTCGCGCTGGCGTAGGAAACGATGTCATTGCCGCCGCCACCGCCGTCGAGGGTGTCTTCGCCGCTGTCGCCGCGGACGACGTCGCCGTCGCCGTCACCCCCATCCGCGTGGTCGCTGCCGGCGCCGCCGAAGACGAAGTCGCTGTCGCCGCCGCCGTCCAGGTTTTTCTCGTCGCCCGGCCCGCCTTCGATCTGGTCGCTGCCGGCGCCGCCCTCGATGCTGTCGTTGCCCTTGTCGCCGTGGAGCGAGTCGTTGCCGCCACCACCGTCGACCTCGTCGCTGCCCTTGTCGCCGTTGGCGTAGTCGTCACCGGCGCCGCCGACCAGGATGTCGGGGCCCTTGGCGCCAAGCAGCACGTCGTTGTCGGGTCCGCCGACGAGGCTGTCCTTGCCCTCGGCGCCCTTGAGGTCGTCGTCGCCCCCGCCACCCTCGATGTGGTCGGAGCCGGTGTCGCCGGCAAGCCGGTCGTCGCCGGCGCCGCCGTAGATGGCGTCGAAGCCGCGGCCGCCGTGGATCGAGTCGTCGCCGGCGCCGCCGCAGATCCTGTCGTTGCCGTTGGGCCCGCCGCTGATCCGATCGTCGCCGCCGCCGCCGTAGATCACGTCGCTGGCCTTCTTGCCGACGATCACGTCGTCGCCGGACGTGCCGACGATCGTCGCGTGCCTGCCGTTGCAGCTCGCCGCCTGGGCGAAGCCGGCGAAGGCAAGCAGCGCGGCGATCGAGCAGGCCATTGCCCCAGCCGCAAGCGTTCCGAGTCGGAGTCTCGCGAAGTCCATCGTCCCCTCCCATCGACCCGCTTCCCTGGGCGCTACAGCGCGGATCGAACAAACGTCCAAAGTAGAGACCCGACCGCGTCAACGCCATAGACAAACACACAAGTTCTTCAAATCGAGTTTGTGCGGGGGTAAGCATGCCCCGGCCGCCCGCCCGCGCTGGCGTCAGATACGCTCGCAGCCTCTATGAGGGGCGGCATCTACGTTCTCAACTTCTATTCGCCGATTTTCGTCGACCAGCTGAAGCGCGGGCGCAAGTCGGCGACGATCCGGCTGGGCGACAAGAGCAGCAAGTACGAGCGCGGTCAGGTCGTCTGGATCACGGTCGGCTTTCGCCACAGCCCGCGCGAGAAGATCTTCACCGCGGTGATCGACGACGTCGAGGTGAAGCGGATCTCCGACCTCTCGCCCCGTGACATCGAGCACGACAATCCAGAGTTCCGTCGACTCGAGGATGAGGTCAAATTCCTCGAACAGATCTACGGCCGCCCGGTTGCGCCAGACGAAACCGTCACCGTGATCCGCTTCTCGCAGATCGTCGAGCCACCTGGTGCGCACTTCGGCAACGGGGAGACCCCGCACCACAACTGATCGTCCAACCTTCCCCCTCCGTACCACCTCCCGTGGCTCACTACTCCTTCCTGACAACCTGGCTGCTGGAGTCGCCGCGCGAGCCGGTCTGGGAGGCGATCCACGATCAGAAGCGCTGGCCGCAGTGGTGGCGTGGCGTCGAGGTGGCCGAAGAACTGAAGCCCGGCGACGACGGTCGTGTCGGGGCGGTTGCCCGGATGGTCTGGAAGAGCCTGCTGCCCTACCGGGTCGAGTTCGAGATAACGACGACGCGAATCGAGCGCCCGCATGTGCTCGAGGCCGACGTGGTCGGCGAGCTGTCCGGAGTCGGCCGCTGGCGTCTTTACGAACAGGACGGGGCGACCGCGGTGCTCTACGACTGGAACGTGGTGACGACCAAGCCCTGGATGAACGCGGTCGCGCCGGCCGCCCGCCCGATTTTCGAATGGAACCACAACTGGGTGATGAAGCGAGGCGGCGAGGGAATCGCCGGCCTGCTTGGCTGCCGCCTTCTGGCCAGTAGCTGAGCCGCTATCTTTTCAGTCGCTGGCACTCTCACCTATAGAGTGCCAAACCCAGTTCGAACTTCTGACCCACCCCTGACCCATAGATGGAGGTATACGGATGAAGCTGAAGCCCCTCGGGGACCGGCTGATCGTCAAGCCGATCGATGAGGAAGAGACGACCGCTAGCGGAATCGTCCTTCCCGATACGGCCAAGGAGAAGCCCCAGAAGGGCAAGGTCGTCGCCGTCGGCGATGGCGCGATCAACGAGGACGGCAGCCGCCGCCCGCTCGATGTGAGCGAGGGCGACGAGGTCCTCTACTCCAAGTACGGCGGCACTGAGATCACCGTCGAGGACGAGGAGCTGCTCGTGCTACGCGAGTCGGACGTCCTCGCCAAGCTCGGCTGACCGCCTGCCCACCAGGACTTAGAAGAACCAAGGAGGACTGAAAACAGATGGCTCATAAGGAGCTGAAGTTCAGCGAGGAAGCAAGGGGGGCCCTGCAGGCCGGCGTCGACGCAGTTGCCGACGCGGTCAAGGTCACCCTCGGCCCGAAGGGCCGTTACGTCGTGCTCGACAAGAAGTTCGGCGCGCCGACGATCACCAACGACGGCGTCACCATCGCCCGTGAGATCGAGGTCGAGGACGTCTTCGAGAACCAGGGCGCCCAGCTCGTCCGCGAGGTCGCCACGGCGACCAACGACGTCGCTGGTGACGGCACCACGACGGCGACCCTGCTGGCCCAGATCATCGTTCGCCAGGGCCTCAAGAACGTCGCCGCCGGCGCCAACCCGCTGGCCCTGCGCCGCGGCATCGAGGCGGCTGTCGAAGACGTCGTCGAGACCCTGCGTGAGAAGCAGTCCAAGGAGGTTGCGGGCAAGGAGCAGATCGCCCGCGTCGCCGCCATCTCCGCCGGTGACGACGAGATCGGCAACGTGATTGCCGACGCGATCGAGAAGGTCGGCAAGGACGGTGTGGTCAACGTCGAGGAAGGCCAGACTTTCGGCATGGAGCTGGAGTTCACCGAGGGGATGCAGTTCGACAAGGGCTACATCTCGCCGTACATGGTCACCGACCAGGACCGCATGGAGGCGGTGCTCGAGGACCCCTACATCCTCATCGCCAACCAGAAAATCGGCTCCGTGCGGGACATCCTGCCGGTGCTCGAGCAGGTCATGCAGGGTGGCAAGCCGCTGATGATCATCGCCGAGGACGTCGAGGGCGAGTGCCTCGCGACGCTCGTCGTCAACAAGCTCCGCGGCACCTTCACCGGCGTCGCGGTCAAGGCACCCGGCTTCGGCGATCGCCGCAAGCGGATGCTGGAGGACATCGCGATCCTCAGCGGCGGCGAGGTGATCACCGAGGAGATGGGTCTCAAACTCGAGAACACCCAGCTCACCCAGCTCGGTAAAGCCCGCCGTGTCGTCATTTCCAAGGACACGACGACGATCATCGATGGCGCCGGCGAGGCCGACGACATCAAGGGCCGGATCAAGCAGATCAAAAACGAGGTCGAGAACACCGACTCCGATTTCGATCGCGAGAAGCTCCAGGAGCGTCTCGCCAAGCTGGCCGGCGGTGTCGCCGTGGTCAAGGTCGGCGCTGCCACCGAGACCGAGATGAAGGAGAAGAAGCACCGCGTCGAGGACGCGCTGCAGGCGACCCGCGCCGCCCTCGAGGAGGGCGTCGTGCCGGGTGGTGGCGTTGCGTTGCTCAACGCCCAGGCCGATCTCGACCCGGACAAGCTCAGCGACCCCGATGAGGCGACCGGAGCACGGATCGTCCACCGGGCGCTCGAGGAGCCGGTCCGCCAGATCGCCGAGAACTCCGGCGAGGAGGGCTCGGTCGTGGTCAACAAGGTCCGCGAGCTGAAGGCCGGCGAAGGCCTCAACGCGGCGACCGGCGAGTACGGCGACCTGATCGCAGCCGGTGTGATCGACCCGACCAAGGTGACCCGTTCGGCGCTGGAGAACGCAGCCTCGATCGCCAAGAACATCCTCGTCACCGAGGCGATCATCGCCGAGCCGCCCGAGGAGGCCGGCGCCGGTGGCGGAATGCCCGGTGGCATGCCCGATATGGGCGGCATGATGTAAGACGCCCTCGGGCGTATCCTCGCCTCAACAGGCGAGTGCAGTTTCAGAGAGGCCCGGCAACCGCCGGGCCTCTCGCGTTTCGCGCGCAATGCGACCCGATCGCGTGTCCACGCACGCACCATCCGCGCGCCCGCCCCCGCCACGTTCCTGAGCGTGCCTCCAACCCACCAGGCTCGACGGGCCGCAAACGTGACATATCGACACGGTTCAGGCCCGTCGACGGCTGGGGATGCGGCGATCGCGAGGTTCGCTGAGTTGCAGCACGGGTTGGTGACGTTGGATCAGTTGGCGGAGGTTGGGGTTGGCGCCGACGCTGTTCGCAAACGGGTGGAGCGGGGGCGACTGCATTCTGCGCATACGGGTGTGTACGCGGTCGGCCACGCGCTGTTGAGTCGAGAGGGACGCTTTTTGGCAGCGGTGCTTGCGTGCGGCGACGGGGCGGTGCTGTCCCACGGCTCTGCCGCGGAGCTCTGGGGTCTGACGCAATCGATGCGCCCCGGAGTCGACGTGACCGCTCCGAATCGCCGCGGCCGCATGCCACCCGACATCGTCGCCCACCGCGACGGCATGCTCGACGCGTCGGATCGGACCAAGTTGCATGGGGTCCCGTGCACCACGGTTGCTCGCACCCTCCTGGATCTCGCGGCTGTCGCCTCGGCGTGGGACCTGCGCAAGGCTGTATCGGAGGCCGAGGTGCGAGGCCTACTCCGCATACCTGCGATCCGAGCGCTGATTCGTCGCTGTCGAGGCCGTCGAGGAGTTGCGCGGCTGCGTCTTTGTATCGATGAACTAGATCCATCGACGAAACGCACGCGCAGCGAACTCGAGAGGATGTTCCTAGGGCTGTGTAAGCGCGCCGGTCTACCCAGGCCCGAGGTCAATGTGCCGCTGAATGCGGCCGGACTTCGCCTGAGGCCGGATTTCCTCTGGCGGGATTTCCGCCTGATCATCGAAACCGATAGCCGCAAGTTCCACGGCACGGCATCGGCCTTCGAGCTGGACCGCCA